>CZRM01000215.1_pt1 | contig 51019 bp, 50 predicted proteins | sample 1125721 | NCBI WGS metagenome assembly CZRM01 (sample SAMEA3597868, study PRJEB11362) | Hydrothermal vent metagenome genome assembly | biome: marine hydrothermal vent biome; feature: marine hydrothermal vent; material: ocean water | place: Atlantic Ocean | collected 2010-09-19/2010-10-04 | reverse complement strand
CGTTGTGGCCAGTAACGCGCCACATAACGCGCCTCCCTCGCCCTCGTAGCTCAGTCGGATAGAGCGACCGCCTCCTAAGCGGTAGGCCGCAGGTTCGATTCCTGCCGAGGGCGCCCAGTCATCGGCCACGTCCCCTTCGGACGACACTGACCCCAATGCCCCGGCCCGGCCGCATCCCGCGGCTGCGGCAGAGCTGTCGGCCCGCTACGTTCGCCCCCCATGGGAATGCGCCTTTACGACACGGCCCGCGGCGAGGTGGTCCCCTTTGAACCTGGCCCGACGGCGTCGATCTACGTGTGCGGGATCACCCCCTACGACGCCACCCACCTCGGACACGCCTTTACCTACCTCACCTTCGACCTGGTGGTTCGACGGCTCGAGGACCTGGGCCACGAGGTCTGCATGGTTCGCAACGTCACCGACGTTGACGACTCCATCCTGGGCAAGGCCCGCGAGCTGGACGTCGACTACCTAGACCTGGCGGCCCGCGAGATGGACCTCTTCCACGCCGACCTGGCAGCCCTGGACCTGCGTCCGGCGACCGCCGAGCCGACGGCCACCGGCTCCATCGACGGCATACTCGACCTGATCGGACGGCTGGAGGCCAACGGCCACACCTACACCGTCGACGGCAACACCTTCTTTGACGTCTCCACGTGGGACGGGTTCGGTTCCCTCACCGGCCTGGACGAGGCCACCATGCTGGAGTACGCCGCCGAGCGGGGCGGGCACCCCGACGACCCCCGGCAGCGCAACCCCTTGGACTTCGTGCTCTGGCAGGCCAGCGCCAAGGACGAGCCGTCCTGGGACTCGCCGTTTGGCTCCGGCCGCCCCGGTTGGCACATCGAGTGCTCCGCCATGGCCATGGCCGAACTGGGCGAGACGATCGACCTGCACGGCGGTGGCGATGACCTGACGTTCCCCCACCACGAGTGCGAGGCAGCGCAGAGCTGGGCAGCTACCGGTGCACCACTGGCCCGCCACTGGATGCACGTCGGCATGGTTGCCTACGAGGGCACCAAGATGTCCAAGTCGCTGGGGAACCTGGTGTTCGTCAGGAACCTGCGCCGGATGCACGACCCCCGGGCCATCCGTCTGGCCCTGATGGCCCACCACTACCGGGACGGCTTCGAGTGGTTCGACTACAACATCGACGACGCCATCACCCGTCTGGACCGCCTCGTCGCTGCGGCACGCCGAGCCAAGGGGCCGAACCCGGCGCCCACGCTGGCCGCCGTCCGGGCCGCCCTGGACGACGACTTGGACACGGCTACAGCCCGACAGGCCATCGACCTGCTGGCCGGCGGCATCCTGTCCGGCTCGGGCGACGATCCGACGGCAGCCTCCGGACTGGCCACCGCAGCGGCCCTGCTCGGGGTGCGGCTCGACGCCACCCTTCCTGAGTCCTGGGTCCGCACCACCTGACCGGACGCCCTGCGGCCCCGGCCCCGGTCGCCGTATCCTGATCCGGTGCTGCGCTTCACCGACAGCCTGACCGGCGAGAAGGCCCCCTTCACCCCCCGAGAGGAGGGCAGGGTTTCCGTCTACTGGTGCGGTCCCACCGTCTATGACGACCCACACCTCGGCCACGCCCGCAGCACCCTGGCCTTCGACGTGCTGGTCCGGTACCTGCGGTGGTCGGGCTATGACGTGCTCGCTGTGTCCAACATCACCGACATCGACGACAAGATCATCAACCGGGCCGCCGAGGAGGGCACCGACGAACCGGCGGTGGCCACCCGCTTCGAGGCTTCGTTCATCAGCCAGATGGACCGCCTCAACATCGCCCACCCGGACCTGCGCCCCCGGGCCACCGAGTTCGTGGACCGCATGGTCGAGGTGGTGGCCGACCTGGTGGAACATGGGATGGCCTACACCACCGATTCCGGCGTCTACTTCGACGTGGACCGTCTGGACGGGTACGGCGCGCTGGTCGGGCGGTCGGTTGGCGACCTACGCGACGGCGCCGGAGCCCGGGTCGACGTGGACGACGACAAGGACGACCCACTCGACTTCGCCCTCTGGAAGGCAGCCAAGCCCGGCGAGCCCACGTGGGACTCGCCGTGGGGACCGGGACGACCCGGCTGGCACATTGAGTGCGTGGCCATGTCGCTCCACCTGCTGGGCGACGGCTTCGACATCCACGGCGGGGGTGACGACCTGGTCTTCCCCCACCACGAGAACGAGCGGGCCGAGGCCCTGGGATGCGGCCGGACCTTTGCCCAGTACTGGGTCCACAACGGGATGGTCCAGGTGGATGGCGAGAAGATGTCCAAGTCGCTGGACAACTTCACCACACTGGCCGCCCTGCTGGACGCATGGGACCCCCGGGTGCTCCGCCTGGTAGTCCTCCAGACCCACTACCGACGGACGATGGAAATCGGATCGACCACGTTGGACCAGGCGTCAGCCGCCCTGACCCGCCTAGACAAGTTCGTCGACCGGATGGCTGCCGCCGACCTCCCCGAGGCTGAGGCTGACGCCGATGTCGTAGCCCGGTTCCGCGAGGCCATGGACGACGACCTGGGATCGCCGCAGGCTCTGGCCGTGGTCTTCGACGCCGTCCGCGACGCCAACCGAGCCCTGGACGCCGAGGATGACGCCACGGCGGCCACCCTGGCTGTCGCTGTCCTCGACCTATCGGCTGCCCTGGGCCTGAAGCTAGGAAGTGCCGCCGCGCCGGAAAGGGCCGACGATGGGGACACCGAGGAGATCGATGCCTTGGTCGACCGACGCTTGGCCGCTAGGACGGCTCGGGACTTCGGCGAGGCCGACCGGATCCGCGACGACTTGGCGGCCCGGGGAATCGTCCTAGAAGACAGCCCGCAGGGCACCTCCTGGCACCGGGCCTAGGCCCGACCACCACCGTCGGTCCGTCCGGGCCGGGGGCGGTCAGTTGCGGGGTACGTCAGCCCAGGCCAGTTCCTTGTCGACTCGTACGTCGCCGGGCAGGCCCAGCACCCGCTCGCCGAGAATGTTGCGCATCACCTCGGACGTCCCACCCTCGATGGTGTTGGCCCGGGACCGGAGGAATGCGTACCTGGGATGGATGCCCGGCCCCCGGAGGCCGGTAGGCCGCGTGCGTTCGTATCCGGCCTCGTAGACCATTCCGTCGGCTCCCAGCAGATCCATGCAGGTCTCGTAGATCCGCTGGTTTACCTCGGCCGACATCAACTTGGTGACCGATCCCTCTGGTCCCGGGTTCCCGGACTTCGACGCGTCGCGGGCCCGCCAGTTGGTGAGCCGCAGGGCTTCGGCCCGCATCCACAGTCCGGCCACCCGGTCCCGCATGACGTCGTGGGCCGCCGGGTCCAGCGAGCCGCGTCGCTCGTTCCAGAGTTGGACAAGGTCGCCGATCGAACCGGATCCCTTCCTGGAAACCCCACCCCCCAGGGCCACCCGCTCGTTCATCAACGTGGTCACCGCAGCGGCCCAGCCCCCACCCACCTCGCCGAATACCCGGTCGTGGGGAATACGCACGTCGGTCAGGAAGATCTCGTTGAACTCGGCCTCGCCGGTGATCTGGTGGAGTGGACGGACGTCCACACCGTCGGATTCCATGTCCAGCAGGAAGTAGGTGAGGCCCTTGTGCTTTGGCTGGTCGGGATCGGTCCGGGCTACCAGCATCCCCCAGCGCGACACATGGGCCAGAGTGGTCCACACCTTCTGCCCGTTGACGATCCACTCGTCGCCGTCCCGCACGGCCCGGCAGGACAGGCCAGCCACGTCGGACCCCGACCCCGGCTCGCTAAACAGTTGGCACCAGATTTCCTCACCAGTGAACATGGGTCGCAGCAGCCGGTGCTTAAGTTCCTCGGAGGCGTAGGTGAGGACGACCGGTGCCCCCATGCCGATGCCAATCGGGTTGACGTTGAGGTCGTGGTAGGTGACCCCGGCGGCCCGCAGCTCGGCATCCACCACTGTCTGGAGGCGCCGGCTGGACAGTCCAAGACCTCCCAGCCCCTCTGGGAACTGCACGAGCGCCAGGCCGCGGTCGAACTGTGCACCCCGGAACTCGACTTGGTCCACCCGGTCGGGCGGAATTTCCTGGACCAGTTCCCTGGTCAAATTCTGGATCTCGGCTTCGGTGACGTCAGCCATGGGATCCCTCGGTTCGCAGCATCGTCTAGTCGGTCGTCGGCGAACCTACCCCCGGGCCATCGGACGGCCGCCACCCGGGGGCACCTGACTCACCAAGGATCCCGGAGGGCGTACAGGAACCCGTCCCGGGACCCGATGTAGACGGTGCCATTCCAGACGGCGGCTGACGCCTCGACGCAGCCACCGGTCGGGACCTCCCAGAGCAACGGCGGCTGGACCGTGGTGTCGGACACGTCGAAGGCCAGTACTCGGCCGGCCCAGGCACAGTCCCCAATAATCAGGACGTCGTCGACCACGGTGGGTGACGACCACACGGGCCGGGGCAGCGTCACCGTCCACCGCACGGACCCGTTGGCCCGATCCACGCCCAGCACCTCGCCGTCGTCGGTAGCCACCAGCAGGAGGTCGCGGTGCACGGCCGGCGTCGCCCACACTCCGGAGGGTGCCTCCGACCGGGCCTCTAGGGCCCACACCAGCGGGTCGTCGGGACGTGACGGGTCCAGCTTGATGACCTGTCCGAGCTCGTGGGAACGGTCAGTCTCTCGCTCGTACTCCACAGCTACGTAGAGCATCCCTTCAGCGTCCGGGACCAGCGTGGCGTCCACGTCGTCACCCACCCAGTACCGGAACGTCCGGTGGGGCCTCACGCCATCGGCCAGACCGGAGAGGTCCCAGCCCTGAACGAGACCGCCCGAGTTGGCGAACCAGAGGGTGTCGCCGATCACTAGGGGCGAGTTCTCGATGGAAAGGTTGTAGCCGACGTCATCGATCAGCTGGTTGTCCCACCCGTGGGTGAACCACACCAGGTCGGGGTCCACAGTGACCAGGCCATCGGCGTCGTAGCCACGCCGGAGCTGCACCACGTGGAACCGGCTGTTCTCCCCTGCAGCAAAGAGGTAGTCGTCTAAGACCAGCGGCGCGGCATCCCAGTCGGAGTTCCAGAGCGGCTGCCCGGAGTCCCCGGCGTGGAGGCTCCACAAGACCACCGGCTCGTCACGGTCGAAGGCCACGACACGGAGCAGGTCGTCGCGGGAACCTACGTATACGAGGGGGAAGCCGTCCGGGTCGACGGTGACCGAGCCCTTCACGAGGTCGCCGGTCGGAAGATCGGGAAGCCGTCGGGCCCCGGTGATCCCATCCAGGAAGTGCACCTTGCCGTCCAGGGCCCCGAACACCACCCAGGTGTGCCCATCTCGTTCGAAGACGGCGGGCTGGCCGGTCCAGCCCAGGCCACACCACTCCTTCTCCTCGTCGCCCACTACGGCAACCGAGCACATCTTCTCGTCGCGGGGGAACCGCCAGGCCACCGTCGGAGCAGCCGGCACGGGACCCGAACCGTGGTAGCTCCGGGTCGGCGACCCCCGGAAGGTCAGGACCCCGGGGACCGAACCCCACGGTTGTCCAATGGTCGAGGGGTCCACCCACGTACCAGATGGCCAGCCGGATGGTTCGGTGGTCGGAGGCGGGAGCCCGACCGTGGTCGACGGGGGCACCGACGTAGTCGTGGCCGGTGCCATGGTCGTGGCCGGTGCCATGGTCGTGGCCGGTGCCATGGTCGTGGCCGGTGCCATGGTCGTGGCCGACCCGGCGGACTCAGACGAAATGGCCCCAGTCGTGGCGACCTCGGCGCCCCGCGCCGGTTCGGTGGTGGACGTCGCGGCGACCGGCCTGGTCGATGACTCGGTGAACAGGTCCCCGACCGTCTCCCCCGACGGCCCTCCACAGGCGACCAGGAGGACGAGGAGGGTGACGGGCGCGACAGCCCGGAGGGCGGGCGCCGTAAGACGACGACCGACGTTCAGGCGACCGGCTCGCCCCCGAAGGTGAGCTGACCGTCTTCCTGGTCCTCGGGTTGGTCCCGTTGGTCCCACTGGTGGTCCTCGAACGGATCGGCCTTCAGTTCCGACCGGTCGTCGGCTACAGCCGGGTGCCGGTCGACACCCAGAAAGGCCCGGGCCAACAGCGGTGTCTCAGCGGCCTCCGGAGCCGGGGAGGGATCGGGTCGGCTCTCGGCGTCACGCGCCGACTCAAGCGGATGCACGGCAGCGGCCACTGGGCGGATCGGCTCCACGTCGGCCACCGGCCGCAGCATCTGGTCGTCCGACTCCTCGGGATCCCTGGGACGCTCGGGCAGCGAAATCAGGTTGCCCCGGGTACGGACGTCGACCACGGTCCATCCGTTTGGCGCTCGGAGCCGATCGAGGTGCGTCTCACACAGCACCGCCGATCCGGGCCCGTCCACCTCGTCGAGGTCGCAGACGGTGAAGGTCAGATCCCGGACGTCCATCACGACGAGGGCATCGGCCGCGCCGAGGCAGGCCGACCGCATACACAGGTCCCGCATGGGCTGAAACGGTACCCCCGGGGTAGTAGCCGGACGGGGACACCCCGAGGCGACACATGCCAGACCGTAGGCTCGGCTCGTGCCCGGATCTGACCCGCTCCCCGTCCTTGGGCTCGACGCCGACGACACCCTCTGGGAGAGCGAAGCGCGTTTTCACCAGGTGGAGGCCCGGTTCCGGGACCTGATGGCACCATGGTCGGACGAAGAGGCCACCGACGCCGCCATGCTGGCTACCGAACGGGAGAACATTGTCCGCCACGGTTACGGGGTAAAGGGCTTCGTATTGTCCATGATCGTCACCGCGGTCCACCTCAGCGACGGGGCCATCAACGCCAACCAGATCGGCGACATCGTGGCCTGGGGCCACGAACTTCTGGACCACCCAATCGAGTTGCTGGACGGGGTCGCCGACACCGTCGACGCCCTCTCGCGGACCCACCGCCTGCTCGTCATCACCAAGGGGGACCTGAACGACCAGATGACCAAAGTGGCCCGGAGTGGCCTGGCCGACCGGTTCTGGCGGGTCGAGGTGGTGGCCGAGAAGGACGAGGCCGCCTACGCCGGGGTGCTCGACCGCCTTGACATCCAGCCCTCGGACTTCGTGATGGTCGGCAACTCGATCCGGTCCGACGTGCTTCCCGTCCTGGGGATCGGTGGGAGAGCGGTCCATGTCCCCCACACGACGACGTGGATCCTGGAGGAACCCGACCCAAAAGCCGTGGCCGCCGTCCGGTTCCCGGTCGTGGACCGCCTGGCCGACCTTCCCGCCCTGCTAGCCGACTGGACCGTCGCCTGACCGCCGGTCAGCGGAGGTAGCTGCCATCGGCCGAAGCAAGGGCCATGACGACGCCCACGTCGACCACCCATGGGCCGTCGGCCCGAACCGATAGGACGACCCGCTCACCGTCGGCTAGGCGACGCTTCCGCTCTCCGTCGAAGGCCAGGAGGAGCGGGCCGGCCACCTCCACGCCCTCTCCGGGGGCCAGGCGACGGACCTCGGCGAGGCCCAGGTCGTCGTAGTGCCCCGGGGCTGTCGGCCCACGGACTACCCGGTCGCACTGCTCCGTCGGACCAAACCGGAGCAGCAGCCCGTCTCCGCATCCAGGCTCCAGAGGCTCGACCAGACCCCCCACCCCGGCAAACCCCACGGCGGTCGGATCCGACCGGGCCAGCACGGCAACCCGAACTGTCGACGGATCAAACAACTCGAACGATCCGACATACGGATCGTCGACGGCCACCGCGTCAACGAGGGCCAGATCGTCCGGCCGGCCGGCCCCCAGCGGTGTAACCCGGATCACGGTGGCCGGCCGGGCCACGTCGGCCACCACGCACCGCCCTGTGGCCAGATAGCCGGCCGCCGCCCCGGCCACCGTCGGTTCGACGAGCAGGGCGAAGGCGTTGTTGGTCCCGGTCGACAGGGGGATCACGGGCAGGTCAGGCCAACCGCGGGCTGCCGCCCGGTTGGTACCGTCCCCGCCCAGGACCACCACCACGGCGCACTCAGCCTCTCTCATGGCCCGCACAGCAGCCACCGTGTCCTCCTCGGTGAAGGTCAGGTCCAGGTCCAGCCACGACAGATCGACGTCGCGCATGGTCTCGGTAGCCCGCCGCACGATTCGGTGCGGGTCGTGGTGGACCACGAACCGACTGGCTCCGGCCTCCCGGGCACCACGGACAACCCGACGGACCACGTTGGCCTTGTCCTCCACGGTGACGGTTCCCGCCGCGGCTACGGCCCGGCGGACATCGGTCCCCGAGCGCGGGTTGACCACGATTCCGATCGGTCGACCCGGGGGTCTGTCCACCATGGGCCGGACCGTACCGGTCGCCGCTGAGGGAGCCCGAACGGGAGGCCCCTAGGGTCCGGACGGATGGACAAACCGGTCGACGACGCCGCGAGAGCCATCGCCGCCGACCCTGACGAACCAACCACGGCCTGGGGAACCCGACGGGCACGCATCCGACAGCGCAGCAACTACCGGAGGCTGGTCCTCGTCACTGCCCTGTTTGGAACGGCTGCCGGTAGTTACCCGGTAACCGTGCTGTCGGCATCGCTTCCCCGAATCGCCGACGACCTAGGCGCACGGGACGACACCATCGCGTGGGTCTTGGCCGCCCCCCTGCTGGCCTTCGCCGTAGTGACTCCGATCGTGGGCAAGGTCGGGGACCTCTACGGCCACCGCCGGACCTACCTGATCAGCTTCGCCCTCGGCGCGCTGCTGGCTTTCGCCACCGCCCTGGCCTGGGATACCACCTCGCTGATCGTGCTGCGGACCGTCGCCCAAGCCGCTAAGGCAGCAGCAGGGCCGTCCGCCATGGCCATGATCCTGTCCACCTTTCCGCGACGGGAACGGACCCGTGTTCTGGGCACCTGGGCTGCCGTGGTGGCCCTCTCGCCGGCTCTCGGCGTGGTGACCGGCGGCCCACTCATCGAGTGGATCGGGTGGCGAGCCCTCTTCGTTGTGCAGGGCACAACGGTGCTCATCGCCCTGATAGGCGCCCTGTTCATCGCTCCGGAAACGCCCCGGCGGACCGGCGTCCGGTTCGACCTCCCCGGTGCGGCGACCCTCGGCCTCGGGGTGGGTGGCCTGCTCCTGTCCATCAACCGGGGAATCTCCTGGGGGTGGACCCATCCGGTGGTGCTGGTGGCCGCCGTGGTGGCCCCGGTCGGCCTGGCCGCCTTCGCCCGGATCGAGGCTCGATCATCGGCCCCGCTGCTCCCACCGGCTCTCCTCCACCACCGCGCATTCACCCGTCCCATGGTGGCCCAAGCCGTCCTCCAGGCCGGCTACATGGGCGCCATGGTCATGGCCCCTTTCCTGTTGGCACGGCGATGGGGCTTCCAACCCACGGCCATCGGGCTGGCGATGCTGCCCCGGCCGCTGTCCTTCGCCTTCTTTGCCAGGTTGGGAAGCCACCACGACCCCCGTCACGGCGCCCGGCGGGTGGCAGTCACCGGGATGTTGGTATTCGCCCTGGCCATGGTGGTGGCTGGGATCGGTGCCTACCAACGCTGGCTTCCGGTCTTCCTGGTCGGCGCGATGCTGTCCGGTGCAGGCAGCGGCTACATCAGGCCGACGATCGCCAATGCCGTGACCTCGGCGGCCGGCGATGACGACCTGGGTGTCGCCGGTGGATCCATGAACATGCTCCAGCAGATCGGCGCCGCAGTCGGAATCACCGTGCTGACTGCTCTGATGGGCGACGCGGTGGACGGCGGGCGCTTTTTGACCCTGCACCTGGTGGCGGCGGGCGCCGGAATCGGTGCAGCCGTTCTGGCTACCGGGATGGTGGACCCCCTGCCGGGGAGCAGCCGGAGATCGGTCAGCACCCGTGGTCCCGGGGGCCCGGCGGGGGCTCAGCCGTAGTCGTAAAAGCCCCGGCCCGTCTTTCGGCCCAGGTGGCCGGCAGCCACCATGCGACGCAGCAACGGGGGCGGTTGGTAAAAGTCGTCGCCGTACTCGGCGAACAGCGTCTCGGCGACCAGCATCATGGTGTCCAGACCGATCATGTCGCTGAGTTCGAGCGGGCCCATCGGGTGGGCGGCACCCAATTTCATGCCGTTGTCTATGTCGGCGGCGGTGGCATGGCCGTCGGCGTACATCCGCATGGCGGCATTCAGGTAGGGCACTAGCAGCATGTTGACCACGAAGCCCGCACGGTCCTTGGCCGCCACCACCACCTTGTCCAGGACATCGGTGGCGAACGCGGTGATCAGGTCGGTCACGGCAGGGTCGGTTCGAACCGACGGGATCACCTCGACCAGCTTCATCACGGGAGCCGGGTTGAAGAAGTGCATGCCGATGACCCGCTCCGGGCGACCCGTGGCCATGGCGATATCGATGATCGGGATGGACGAGGTGTTGGTGGCCAGGACAGCGTCGGGCGAGGCCACGACCTCGTCGAGAGCCCGGAAGACCTCGGCCTTGAGGTCGAACGACTCGACGACCGCCTCGACGACAAGGTCGCAGTCGCCCAGGTCGCCGATCTCAGTAGTGAAAGACAGGTTGCCGAGGGCCGCTTCGTGGGCCGCCTCGTCAAGCTTGCCTCGCTCCAGGGCGCGGTCCAGGGACTTCTGGATCCCGGCTCGGCTCCGCTCGGCAGCCTCAGGAGTCACCTCACGGACCACGGTGGGTAGGCCGGCCTTGGCCGTCAACTCGGCCACGCCCCCACCCATCTGCCCGCCGCCCACAACTCCGACACGCTTGATACCCATCGCTCCTCCTGGTTCCCGTCTCTCGAACGACCCGCTTCAGTCCGACTCGGTCACGGTGACCGACTCGATGACCACGTCCTCCATCGGACGATCGCCGGGGCCCGTCCGGACCTCCTGGATGGCCGTGGCCACCTCGACGCCCTTGATGACCTTGCCGAACAACGCATAGGCGGGCGGTAGGCCGACACCGCTCGGGCCGGTAACGACGAAGAACTGGCTGCCGTTGGTGTCCGGCCCGGCGTTTGCCATGACCAACGAACCGACCTCATACCGGCCGGGCTTGGGCAGCTCGTCTGCAAACCGGTAGCCGGGACCGCCCCGACCCGACCCCTCCGGACAGCCGCCCTGAATCACGAAACCGTTGATCACCCGGTGGAACACCAAGCCGTCGTAGTAGTGCCAGCGGGCCAGGTACACGAAGTTGTTGACCGTCTGAGGGGCAGCGATCGGATCCAGGTGGATGGTCATAGTGCCCATCGATGTCACCATCTCGGCGGAGTACGTCTTCGCCGGGTCGATGACCATGGGCGGGGCCGCCGGGAAAGAGGTACGGCGCTCGCTGGAGCCATCGGGGTTCGGGATCGGGTCCGACATCGGGATCTCCTTGGCGACCCGGATCGGGTGGGTGGTGCGCGGGCACCGGTTGGTCGCCGCAGGCAGGCTACGGGCCGCGTGGCCAGGGTCACCCAGCGGCGCGCGAGCCTTCGCTACGGTGCCGCGCATGGCACCACGGCCATTGTCTCGGTCCCCGGAGCAAGGCATGGGCGAGCCGTCTCTCGACCATCCGCTACGCAGCGTCCCTCCGCTCCGGTCCTCGGCCCCCGTAGCCCCCGTCGAGCCGGCCCACTGGGTTGGCCTGGTGTGCTCCGGCTGCGAGGTGGCTTGGCGGGGCGACCCCGACGAGCCGTGCTGGTCCTGCGGGTCACGGGGAAGTCGGCCTGCCGGCACCACCGTGGTCCGCGACTAACCGTCTCCTCAAATCTCCAGGGCAAACATCCGGACGGTCTTGCCAGTGCCTCCGTCAGATCGCTCCCCTATGGCCTTGAAGCCGAACTGTTGATGAAAGTCCAGAGACCGTTCGTTGCGCGGCACCGTGTTGACCTCAGCACATAGGTGAGTGTGCCCAGCTGCGGAGGCGATGAAGGCCCGATAGAAGCCTTGGCCTAGACCCCGCCCCCAGGCCACTGGATCAACAACTACCCGGTCGACATAGAGGAATCGGTCATAGCGGTCACAGAAATACTCGTAGTTGAGACTGCCGTAGGAACACTCGGGACCGTCCAGACCGACAAGGAAAGCCACTACGGTGCCGTCCTCGGGAACCTCTGCCACCAGGCACAGGTGGGCCACCTGAAGGAACCAAGCCATCTCGTCCAGAGTGAGGTGGTTGACAGCCGGAACAGCGGCGTTGTTCAGCTCGACCAGGCGGGCCAGGTCATCGGATTTGGCAGGACGAATACCCGGACCGGTGACAGAATTCACGGCCCCTGCACCGCCGTACAACAGTCCCATGCCACGGATCCGACCCTAGGGTCCAACCCATGACCAGTCAGACCATCGTGTCAGCAGCCCGCATGTCGAGCGGCTCAAAGATCTACGGAACCGGGGACACCGAAGTTCGCGCCCTGGACGGTGTAGACGTCGAATTCGAGCAGGGCAGATTTACCGCCATCATGGGACCGTCGGGCTCCGGCAAGTCCACCCTCATGCACTGCTCGGCAGGCCTCGACGACCTGACGTCGGGCACGGTCCACATCGGCGACGTGGAACTCGGCAGTCTCTCCGAGCGCGACCTCACCCTTTTGCGACGGGACAAGGTTGGGTTCGTTTTCCAGGCGTACAACCTGATACCCACTCTGACCGCTGAAGAGAACCTCACGTTGCCCCTGGACCTGGCAGGCCGAAGGCCCGATGCCTCGTGGATGGTCAACATCATCGAGACGGTTGGCCTTCAAGACCGTCTCCGACACCGGCCGGACGAGTTGTCGGGAGGCCAACAGCAACGAGTCGCCGTGGCCCGGGCGTTGGTGAGTAGACCAGACATCGTCTTTGCCGACGAGCCGACCGGCAACCTCGATTCGGTAACTGGCGGCGAGGTTCTCGACTTTCTGCGAGGGGCCGTAGACGACCTTGGCCAAACGCTCGTAGTGGTCACTCACGATGCCGGGGCAGCGGCGATGGCCGATCGGGTGCTGTTTTTGGCTGACGGGCGGATCGTCGACGAGATGACCGACCCCGACGCTGACCGTATTCTCGATCGAATCAAGGCCATCGGCGGCTGACTAAGTGTTCCGACTCACTTTCCGGAACATCACGCGCCGCAAGCTGCGGTTCGCCCTCACGACCCTGGCCGTGGTGTTGGGCGTCGCATTCCTGTCGACGTCGTTCTTCCTCACGGACCGGCTCCGAGACACTTTTGACGAGCTCGCTACCGACATCAGTGGCGAGTTGGACCTGGTCGTCCGGGCGTCGATCGACGAAGGAGCCGACCGAATCAACCGGCTCCCCGTACCGGAGGAGGTCCTTGGGTTCTTGCAGGACGTCCCTGGCATCCGATCCGTGGGACCGTCAGTCGTGGGATGGAATGTGGTCCCCCTGTACACCGACGACAACGGCGAACTCACAGCAATCGGCACCAACGGCGGAGCGCCGCAGTTCGGCTTCAACTACGGAGTACCGGACGGGGCCGACTACGGGAACGTATTGGAGGACCTAAGCCAGCTCTTCATCACGGACGGTCGGGCCCCACTGCGCACCGAATCGATATCAGACCCGGACATCGTCGGTGAGTTCATGCTCGACAACATGACGGCCGACGAATACGGGTTCACCATTGGCAAGACGTACACGGTCAGTGCACCTATCGGTAACCGCCAATTCGTCCTCGTTGGAACGGCCAACTTCGGCGACCCGGACGAAAACAAGAACATCGGCGCCAACATCAGCGCGTTCGACGAAGAGACGGCCCAGGAGGTCGCCAACAAGGTTGGCGTCTACGACGAGATCGCCATCGCCCTGGTGGACGATGCGAACGAGGTTGCGGTAATGACCGCAGTCCGGGATCGCCTCGACATAGCGACAGCCGAATTCCGCGCCTTCCTCTCAACCCTTCCAGAGGACCAACAGAACCAGCTAGCGGTTTTCGCAGACGCCGAGTTAGAGGTGGTGACAGCAGCCACCAAGATCGCCGAGGACCAGAGTGACTTCGACCAATTTCTAAACATCATCTCCTCAGTCCTTCTGGGTTTCTCAGTTATCGCCGTAGTGGTTAGTGCCTTCATCATCAACAACACGTTCTCGATCGTGATCGGGCAGCGAGTTCGCGAACTGGCCCTGCTCCGAGCGCTGGGGGCCACAGGCCGTCAGATCAGCCGATCGGTAAGGCTGGAGGCAGTTGTAATAGGTGTGGTCGCGAGCGCACTCGGTCTACTAGCCGGCTACCTACTGGCCGCTCTGCTCCGTTGGGTGCTTGTCAAGCTCGGCTTCGGAGATTTGCCCGGCTCGATCCCGATCCGACCCCGGACCATCGTTGTGGCCTCGGTGGTCGGAGTAGGCGCCACTCTCCTCTCCTCGATCGGGCCATCACGACGCGTTCGGAAGATTCCACCGGTCGCTGCCCTACGAGACGACCTTCGACTTACTCCGACGGGTCTGCGGCGTCGCCTCTTGGTAGGTGGTGCAGTGGCAGTCGCCGGTATCGGCGCCCTCGCCGCGGGTATGACCATCGAAATGTCCACCCGCTTGATCCTGGTCGCGATTGGAGGAGGCGCTCTCGCTGCATTCATAGGCGTATATCTGCTTAGTCCTGCGATAACCGGGCAGGTTGCGACCGTGCTCGGGTGGCCCATCCGCAAGGTGTACCGAGTACCCGGCCGATTAGCGACCGACAACGCTCGCCGCTCGCCGCGCCGCACCGCCGCAACCGCCGCCGCACTGACCATCGGGCTCGCCTTAGTGAGCCTCGCCGCAGTGGTGAGCGACTCTTTGAAAGCGACCTTTCTGAGCACTATGGAACAGAGTGTCGAGGCGGATCTCTTCGTATATGGGGACACGTTTAACCCACAGGCTGGCTTCTCCACTGAACTCGGGGCCGACCTACAGAAGATGGCTGTTCAAAGACCCGATCTCGTCAAGTCGGTAATGACGATGCGCTGGACTTTGGGTGGAGTGAAAATCGGTGACGGCTACAAGGACGTGGTGGCCGCCGAGCTCGCAGTCCTCAACGCGCACATGAACCTGCAGGTGATCGAGGGCTCCGAGTTCCACGCCGGGACCAATGGGGTGCTGGTCCATCTTGACTCGGCGACCGATCTGGGGCTCACCATCGGCGATTCAGTCACCGCCGAATTCCCAGGTAATCGAACGATCGAGTTGACCGTGGCAGCGATCTTTGAAGATTCAACCCTTCTAGGGAACTGGGTAGTCGACGTCTCGGTCTTTGACTCGCACCTTCCAACCGCGCCTCTTGGCTGGATCTCGGTGCTTTTCCCAGTCGGCGCTGACAACGATGCCTCTCGAACTGCTATCGAGGTCTACACCGATGCCTACCCGCAGGTCGTTGTAGAGAATCAATCCGAATTCCGCGATGCGCAGGAGAAGCAACTTGACCAGTTGCTGTCGATCATTCAGGTGTTCCTTGGTCTGTCACTGGTGATCGCCGTGTTGGGCATCACCAACACGATGGCCTTGTCGGTCTATGAGAGGACGCGAGAACTTGGCCTCTTGCGGGCCATCGGCATGACCCGCCGACAACTCCGCCGGATGGTCCGCTGGGAGGCCGTCATCATTGCCCTCTTCGGTGGCCTGCTCGGCGTGGCCATGGGTGTCCTCTTTGGCTTAGCAGCGATCGCTGCCCTACCCGAGACGTTCGTCGACATCGTGTCGATCCCCTACACAAGCTTGTTTGGCTACCTGCTGGTGTCCGGCCTGTTCGGGATGCTCGCCGCCATCCTGCCGGCCAGACGTGCCTCAAGGTTGAACGTGCTGGACGCCATATCCCACGAATGACAGCCCCTCCTCTCTTGAGGAACAGCCACAACCGAAAATCGCCAGTGGCTTAGAAGGCTCCGGTTGAGAACAGACCTGTCTCCACCCTTCGGTGGAATCCGGCTATTCCAAAACTGGGGGTAGTGGCTCGGCGTGAACGATGGCCACCCGCCTGGTGGCCCGGGTCAGAGCGACGTAAAGGGCCCGCAAACCCTGGGCGCGTTCTCGCACCATACGGGCCGGTTCCACGACCACGGCCCCGTCGACCTCCAGGCCCTTGACCAGGCTGACGGGGACGACGGCCACCTGGGCATCCAGGCCCTGACGGGTCGGACGGCCGTAGGCGATTCCGGCCCGTTCCAGGGCATCCTCGACGTCGGCGGCCTGCGAGTCGGTCGTAACGACAGCCAGGTTCCCGGCGCCCACGGCCTCCAGCTCGCTGCGGACCACCTCAGCCAGTCCGTCCAACTTCTCGGCTTGTTCGCCGGTTAGGGCCACGAACCGTGGGGGGTCGCCGTCACCACGAACCGACCGGGGTGGGGCCAGGTCCGGTGCGGCGACAGCCAGGACCCTGGCTGCCACGTCCATCAACGGTCCGGGGATCCGGTAACCCACGGTCAGCTCATGGCGCACAGGCGGGCGTCGATTCGGTAAGTGACGCAGGATCCCTTCCCAGTTGTCGTGGGCCCAAGCGCCCGTGGCCTGGGCGATGTCACCCACCACCGTCATCGAGCCGTTCAGGGAACGGCGGTCCAGCATTCGGAGGTCCATTGGGGACAGGTCCTGGACCTCGTCGATCACGATGTGTCCGTAGGTTCGTACGGTGTCCTCATCGCGGCGCCCCGGACGGGCTCCGAGGACGGCTCGGGCCTCGTCCAGTAGCGGAGCGTCGGACGCTGTCCACAGGAGGTCGTCGGGCTGGGTCACCCGCTCCCGGTACAGGGCGTCAACCTGCTCGGTGGTCAGCGACGGGTCGGCGGACCGGATCAGGGCCCGGGATCCGAGTAGGTCGTTGAGCAACTGGGCCGGAGTCAGCACTGGCCACATCCACTCCAGGGCCTCGCGGACCGACAACTCACCCCGTAGGCGCTCACGTAGGGCTTCGGGGTCTAGATCGCCCCGGCCGCTGGCCACCAGGGCCTCGTAAAACTCGGCCTCCACGAACTTTCGGGCCGCGTTGTGGGTTCGGTACCGGCGCCGGGCCTGGTCGACGATTCGCTGGGACTCCTCGACCGGGAGGACCAGCCACTGCAGGCCGTGGCCGATGCGAAGGTCGGCCCGCATTGGCCGCTGGCGGGTCCGGACGGCCTTTGAGACGAACCGCACCATGCGAAGGTCGCCCTTGAGTCGCCCCACCTCGGCCTGCTCCCGACGGTCGTCCACCCGAACGCCCCCTACTACATCCCCCAGAGTGGCCATCTGGACCCCGGCCTCCCCGAGTGACGGCAGCACCTGCTCGATGTAGGCCAGGAAGAGCCTGTTGGGCCCGACCACCAGGACACCCTGCCCCTCTAGCGGGAACCGGTGGGTGTACAGGAGGTAGGCGGCCCGGTGCAGGGCCACCACGGTCTTTCCGGTTCCTGGCCCGCCCTGCACGGCGTGGACGCCGGACAACGGTGCCCGAATAATGTCGTCCTGCTCGGCTTGGATCGTCCCGATGATGTCGCCCAGCCGACCGGTGCGGGCCGTCTCGAGGGCGGCGATCAAGGCTCCCTCTCCCTTCAGGCGGTTTCCGTCGCCGTCCCGGAACCGCTCCGGGTCGCCAAACAACTCGTCCTCGATGCCCACCACGACCCGGCCGCGACTGACCAGGTACCGGCGCCGTTCCAGGCCCATGGGCACCGGACCGGTGGCCCGGTAGAAGGCCTCGGCGATTGGGGCGCGCCAGTCAACGACCACCGGATCCTGGTCGACGTCCCAGACCCCAACCCGACCGATGTAAAAGCGGCCGCCGCCGGCCTCGGCCTCCTGGTCGATGCGACCGAAGATCAGCGCGGCGTCGCCCATGTCCAACTGCCCCAGACGAGCGGCTACCGAGTCCCAGATGGCCTCGCGCTCGAAGCGAGCCTGGTTGGTGCCCCCCTGGCCCACCTCGACCATGGCAGTCAGCTCCAGGGCCCGGTCGCGGGCGGACTCGAGACACGCATAGGCGTGGTCGACGTAGGCCTGTTCGGCGTCCATCTCGGGGTGTTCGGTGGTCATCAGCGAGCCTATGGAGGACGGTGGACCGTGTCTCTTGGCTACCCCGGGGCCGAAACCCCGAAATCGGCCGAAGATCGATCCTAGCGGGTGGAGGACACCTGACCTCGGAGGCCTCAAAGGACGCCAACCCGCCGCCGGGTCGGGAATTCGCTCCCGACATGCGACGATGGCCGCCGTGACCACGATCGGGCTCGTACTCGGGGCCGGCGGCCTGCACGCCGCTGCCCATCACGCTGGAACCCTCGCCGCGCTCGCCGAGGCCACAGGCTGGGATCCCCGGACGGCTGACGTCGTCGTCGGAACCTCGGCTGGAGCCACCACTGCGGTCAGCCTCCGGGCTGGGCTCTCGGCGGCCGATCACCGCTCCTACTACCTCCGTACGCCGCTGTCCGCCGAGGGGCAATCCCTGGTCAGCCGGGTGACGACCCCGTTAGACCTCAAGAACCCCTCCGACCAACCGGCCCGGCGGCTTCCGGCCAACCCGATGCTGGTCATTCGCGAGCTGTTATCTACCGGACGGCCCCGGCCGGTGGTTTCCCTGGCCGGGTTGCTCCCCATCGGCACCCACGACGGTTCCTCCCTGGCCGACCGAATGCGCGAGATGCACCCTGACCGCTGGCCCGACCACCCAACCTGGGTCTGTGCTGTGGACCTGGACTCGGGCCGTCGGGTGGTGCTCGGTCGCGACGACGTCGACACCGATGTCGGTTCCGCCGTTCAGGCGTCCTCGGCTGTCCCCGGGTGGTTCGTCCCGGTGGAGGTCGACGGCCGGCGTTTGGTCGACGGTGGGGTGCACTCCACCACCAACGCCGACCTGGTGGCCGCTCTGGCCCTGGACGTGGTCGTGGTGGCTTCGTCCAAGACGGTAGGCGGAATAGCCGGGCCGGCAGGTGGGGACGGATCGCTGGCTCGGGCCTGGCACGGCCGGACCCTGCGACGGGAGGTGGAGGCGGTAAGGCGACGGGGGGCGGCCGTCCTGGTCCTGGAGCCCACGGCCACCGACTTGGCCCGACGCCCGGTAGACGACCGGGCTGATGTCGGGCTGGCCGAGGTGTGCGAGGTGGCCCGTATTTCGACTCTGGCCCGCCTTGCCCTACCCGAGGCGGCGGCCGCCCGACGGCTGCTGGATAGCGTCGCCTCGTGAGCTCACCGCAGGCCGACTCGCCGTTCCTCGCTGCCTGTCGGGCCGAGCCCCACCACTGGACGCCGGTGTGGTTCATGCGCCAGGCCGGAAGGTCACTTCCCGAGTACAGGGCTGTCCGGGGAACGGGAAGCATCCTGGACGCCATCGCCGACGCCGACCTGTCGGCCGAGATCACCCTCCAGCCGGTCCGGCGCTACGGAGTCGACGCCGCCATTCTCTACTCCGACATCGTGGTTCCGGCCCATGCCGTGGGCTTCGGCGTGGAGGTCCACCCGGGAATCGGACCGGTCGTTGACCGGCCCTTCGAGAACGCCGCCGACCTCCAGCGCCTGCGGCCCTTGGAGCCCGAGGAGGACACCCCCTACGTACTGGAGACGGTCCGCCGGGTGGTGGCCGAGGGGTCGGTTCCGCTGATCGGCTTCGCCGGTGCGCCATTCACCGTGGCCTCGTACCTGATCGAGGGGGCACCGTCGCGGACATACGGCCGCACCAAGGCCCTGATGCTGGGCGACCCCGGGCTGTGGCACGCCCTCCTGGACCGGTTGGCCGACATGGCCCTTGCCTCGCTGAGGTCCCAGGTGGCCAGTGGCGCATCGGCCGTACAACTCTTCGACAGCTGGGCTGGGGCCCTGAGTCCGCCAGCCTACGAACGCTACGTGCTGCCCTTCAGCCGCCGGATCTTCGAGGGGCTCGGCGACCTGGACGTACCCAGCATCCACTTCGGGGTCGGTACCGGGGAGATCCTCCCGCTCATGGCTACTGCCGGAGCTGACGTGATCGGGGTGGACTGGCGGGTTCCCCTGGACGAGGCCCGCCGCCGGCTCGGTCCCGACGCTGTCCTGCAGGGCAACCTGGACCCCGCGGTGTGCCTAGGGCCGGCCGAGGTAGTGGAGGCCGAGGTGGCCGACGTCCTGCGCCGCAACGGCGGACACCCGGGCCACGTGTTCAACCTGGGCCACGGGGTGCTCCCGGAGACCGACCCGGCGATCCTGGAACGGGTCGTAGAACAGGTCCACGCCCACCCGATCGGCGGCTGAACGGTGGCCGGTCGCCGGGTCGTGGTGGTGGGTGCCGGAATCTCCGGCTTGACCACTGCCCACCGCCTTGTCGTCGACCATCCCGACCTGGCTGTCACCGTGCTGGAGGCTGGCCCGCGGGTGGGTGGTGCCCTGGTCACTAGCCCCCTGGAGGGGACCGGCCTAGAGGTCGATGAGGGAGCCGACGCCTTCCTGGTCCGGGTGCCGTGGGCAACTGAACTGTGTGCCGAGCTGGGTCTGGGCGACGAGCTGGTGGCCCCCAGAGTCCGACAGGCCTCCCTGTGGTTGGACGGAGCCCTGCGACCCCTCCCGGTTCCCAACGTGCTCGGCCTTCCGCTGGACCCGTCGACCGTGGCCCCAGGCATCCTGGAGGCAGCCGACTTAGACCGGTTGACCGGTACTGGCCATCCTGACGTCCCACTCCCCGACGGTGACCTCAGCGTGGGTGCCGTGGTCCGTGCCTGCGTAGGTGACGCGGTCCATGAACGACTGGTGGACCCGCTCCTGGGCGGGGTGAATGCCGGACGGGCCGATGACCTCAGCTGCACCACCATGGCGCCCCAACTACTGGCTGCCGCCCGGTCTCACAACGGCCTGCTGGGTTCACTGCGGGCCGCCCACCGGTCAGTCGATCCGACGGTCCCCGTGTTCAACGCCCCCCGGGATGGCATGGGGCAGCTGGCTACCGCCCTAGCCGGGCGCCTTGGCGACCGGGTTCGCCGAAATACGCCGGTGGTATCCCTCAACCGGGTGTCTAACGGCTGGGCGGTCGGCACGGCCGACGGCGGGACGGTGGCCGCCGATGCCGTGGTGGTGGCCACGCCGGCCCACGCGGCAGCCGCGCAGTTGGCCCCGGTGGCCCCCGACGGCGCCGAGATCTTGGCCGAGCTCGTACACGCCTCGGTGGTGCTGACCACCGTGGCCTTCCGGCGGGCCGACCTGGCGGTACCCGACGACCGGAGCGGGTTTCTGGTTGGCCGCTCGGAGGGCCTTCTGATTACCGCCTGCTCCTTTGCCGACCGCAAGTGGCCCCACCTGGACCACGGGGACCACACGGTCCTGCGGATCTCGTGCGGCCGGGTCGACGACGACCGACCCGCCGACCTGGATGACCGGTCGTTGCGCGAGGCCCTCCTGGCCGACCTGGCAACCACGCTGGGCACCGATGCCCCGCCGTCTGCCCTCCGAATCTCTCGATGGCCCCGCTCTCTAGTCCAGTTCCCGGTCGGGCACGTTGGACGGATGGCCGAGGTGGACCGCGACCTCTCCAATCGGGCACCCGGGGTGGTGTTGGCCGGGGCGGCCCGCTACGGCGTGGGCATCCCGGCCTGCATCCGTTCGGGAACCGAGGCGGCGACCGCCGCCGCCGCCCACTGCACCTGACCGCCCTCTCGCGACATCAGGGAAAACCCCGAACCAACCGCTCGTTCTCCTGCTCGGCGTGGTTCGATGGGGCCGTGGCTCCCGAGACGACCCCCGCACGCGAGTGGTCCGAGGCTCGACAGGGCAGCGGTTCCGAGCACCCCGACGATCTGCCGGACACCGCCCACCTGTCGATCGTTCGCACGTTCTGCTTTGCCGACCTGACTGGCTTCACCCGCTACACCCGGGAAAACGGACCCCACGCTGCTGTCTCCCTCCTCGAGGAGTTCCGCGCCGTGTCCCGCGACGTAGCCGCAAAGCGGGGCGTCAGGGTGTCTAAGTGGCTGGGAGACGGCGTCATGTTGGTCGGTACGGAGCCCACCCCGACCATCGCCTGGGGCGGCCACATGATCGACCACTTCGGGGACGTCGCTGAACTGGACCTGCGGATCGGTATGGCGACTGGTCCAGCCCTGCTGTTTGAGGGGGACGACTACATCGGCGAACCGGTGAACCTGGCCGCCAAGCTCTGCACCGTGGCCCAGCCAGGAGAGATCCTGGCCAGTTGCGAACCGGACGACCTCCCCGCGTGGATCCACGTGCGGAAAGTCGGCGAGGTGAACATCCGGGGCGTAGGAGCGATCGACGGCATCTTGCGCCTTGGGGTGTCCGTCCGCTGACGGACCCGGCCTGCCGGCTCCCCTTCCCATGTCCCTGGCGATCCACCCCCGGCTGCGTTCCTCGGCCTCCGCCCCGCTAGCCGGGCTGCTGATCGCCTCGTCGGTCCCGCCGTGGGGTTGGTGGCCGGCCGCCTACTGTGGGATTGCCCTCCTCGACCGGTCGCTGGCCGACCGGCCGGCGGGCCGGCGCTTCGGCCGCGGCCTGGTGGCCGGCCTGGCCTGGGCTCTTCCCTCCATGTTCTGGATGGTCGACCTGACATCACCCGGCTGGGCCATCGCCTCCCTGCTCCACGGACTGTGGCTGGGCCTGGCCACCGCTCTCGTACCGTCCGGTCGATGGCGACGCCTGGGTCTGGTCGGCACGGTGACCCTGGCTGAGCTTGTCCGGTGGACCGTGCCGTTCGGCGGGGTTCCTCTGGCCACCATCGCTATGGGGCAGGCCGGCGGACCCCTGGCCCCCGTGGTCCGGGTGGCTGGACCCCTCCTGCTGGTGGCCCTCACCGTGGCCATTGGTGTCGGACTGTCAGCCCTGGCTGACGGGCGAAGGGCCGACGGGGCCTCAGCGACCACAGTCGTTGTGGTGGCCGGACTGTTGGCGGCCGCCGCCGTTCTGACCGCTGCGGCACCGACCGGCACGACGGTCGGCACCCTGGACGTGGCCCTCGTGCAAGGCGGAGGGCCCCAGCGCACCCGGGCCACGCCCACCGGAGCGGCGCAGGTGTTCGCGAACCAGGTGGAGGCCAACCAGTTGGTGGAGGCTCCTGTCGACCTGGTGGTATGGCCGGAGAACGTGGTCAACCCGGTTCCGCTGCCGGCCACCGGCGAGTGGCGCCGCCAGGACCACCTATACGCCGATGACGCCTCCGCCGTGCTGGCCGCCGAGGCAGCCCGTCTGGATGCCGTGCTGGTGCCCGGATGGTTCCACCGAGCCAATGACGACCCAACGGTCAACCTCAACTACCAGACAGCCATCGAGCCTGACGGCACGGTTGCCGACCGGTACGACAAGGTCCGGATAGTCCCGTTTGGTGAGTTCGTGCCCCTCCGGGGTCTGGTGGAGCGGATGGCCGCCAACATGCTCCCGGCCCGCGACCTGCGCCCCGGAACCGAGCCGGCGATCCTGGAGACATCGGTGGGGACCCTCGGCGTGACCATCTCCTGGGAGGTTTTCTTCGATCACCGGTCACGGGACGCGGTCCTCCACGGGGCGGAGGTCATCCTCAACCCGACGAACGGGGCCAGCTACTGGCTGACCCAGGTCCAAACCCAGCAGGTGGCCTCCAGCCGCCTCCGAGCCCTGGAAACGGGTCGCTGGGTGCTCCAGGTGGCGCCGACCGGCTTCAGCGCTGTGGTCGACGAAGGGGGCCAAGTTCTGAAACGCACTGCCGTGAGCGAGCAGGCCGTGCTCCACCACCGGGTGGAGATGCGCCGGGGCCTCACGTGGGCCAGCCGGGGTGGGTCCCGACCGATGGTCGTCCTCGCTCTAGTGGCATGGGTCGCCTGCTGGGTCGGGTCTCCCTGGTCAGGACGGCGCTACGGCCACTGAGGCCCACACCCGGTGGGGGGCCATCAGGGAGTCGCCTGGGAACCGGTCGGCCATAACCCCGGCCAACTCGGCGTCGAACGCCGCCGCGCCAGCGGTGTTCAGGTCGATGATCGCCGCACTGGCCCGAATCCGTCGTCGCCAGGAATCCACGGAGTAGGGAACGTCCACGTCGAAGGTGAACGTCTCGACCACCACGAAGCCGGCACCGGACAGGTGGCGGCGGGCCTCCGGGCCCGGATCCCGTATGCCACCCAGGTTCCAGGACGGGTTGTGGGCCTGGATGAGCGCCTCGGTTACCCCCGACACCGTGTCGGGCAGCGGCAGCCAGTCGAACCCGCACACGGCCACCAGGCCACCGGAAACGAGCAGGCGCCGGACCTCTCCTGCCGCCGCCTCGCCATCGAACCAGTGCCAGCACTGTGCAGCGGTGACCACGTCGAACGACGCCGACGGGAGGCCGGTGTCCTCGGCAGAGCACTCCCACCACGCCACCTGCAGACCGGCGACAGCGGCCAGCGAGCGGGCAGCTGCGAGCATCCGGGTGTCCACGTCGGCACCGGTGACGGTGCACCCCCGGGCCGCGAACTGGCGAGCGAGGGTACCGGTCCCGCAGCCCAGGTCGAGTAGTCGCTGACCCGGCGTACCAACGCCTAGGGCCACCATCCGGTCGATACCAGCCACCGGGAAGTCGGCCCGATACCGCGCGTAGTCGTCGGCCGCCGACCCGAACCGGTCGCCGTGGACGCCCGGCGAACCCACAGCCATCAGACCTCGAGCATCAGGGTGGCCGGACCCTCATTGGCAAGGTCGACCACCATGTCGGCCTGAAAGCGGCCGGTGGCCACCTCTAGGCCCCGCTCCCGCAAGCCGGCCACCACCCGTTCGACCAGGGGCTCTGCCCGATCGGGTGGGGCGGCGGCCATCCAGGTAGGCCGGCGGCCCTTCGAGGTGTCGCCGTAAAGGGTGAACTGGCTGACCACCAGCACCGCACCGCCCACGTCGACCACCGACCGGTTCATCACCCCGGCGGCGTCGTCCATGAGACGCAGGTCAGCCAACTTGTCAACTAGACGGTCGGCCTGTGCCGGACCGTCATCGTGGGTGACTCCGACGAACACGCACAGGCCCATCCCGATCTCGCCCACCAACTCGTCTTCCGCCACGACCGAGGCTCGCGAAACCCTTTGGACCAGCGCCCGCACCCCGGCGACCCTAGGGGGCCCGAGCATGCAGCACCGCAGCCCGGTGGAGGGATCTACCGGACGGACCGCCAGACTTGTCGAATGCCCACCCCCCCAGTCGGCCCCGGCGACGTCCGCCGGAGTCTTCCCGGCGCCGACGATCCCCTGCGGATTGCCTATCTCGCCTATCGCGGCAAACCACACTGCGGGGGACAGGGTGTCTATACCCGCCACCTGACCCGTGCCCTAGCGGACCTGGGCCACCACGTCGAAGTGCTCGCCGGCCCGCCCTACCCGGAGCTGGACGAGCGGGTACCTCTGGTCGAACTACCCAGCCTGCAGCTTTACAACGACCACTTCCCGATGCGGAAGCCCCGCATCTGGGAGCTCAAGACCCGATGGGACGTCGCCGAGACCGTTTCGTTCAACACCGGCAACTTCTCAGAACCGATGGCGTTCAGCATGCGGGCCTGGGACCACCTCCGGGGTCGACCCGGGCAGTTCGATCTGGTCCACGACAACCAGTGCCTGGGCTGGGGGCTCCTGCTCCTGCAGTCCCGGGAGAAACTTCCCATCCTGTCAACCATTCACCACCCCATCACCGTGGACCGGAGGTTAGAAATCCAGCACGCCCGGACCCGCTGGGAGGAGTTCGGGAAGCGCCGCTGGTACGCCTTCACCCGGATGCAGACCCGAGTGGCCCGACGGATGCCCCGGGTGATGACGGTTTCGAAATCGTCGGCCACCGACATAGCGGCCGACCACCGGGTGGACCCCGACCGCATCCACGTAGTGCCGGTCGGGGTGGACCCCGACCTGTTCCTGCCCATCCCCGGCGTGGAGCGCGCTCCGGGGCGCATCGTCACGACGGCCAGCGCCGACGTGGCCATGAAGGGCCTGAAGTACCTGCTGGAGGCGGTAGCCAAGTTACGAACCGAGCGCCATGTGGAGCTGGTCATTATCGGCCGGCCCCGGGAGGACAGCACCTCGACCACCGTGTTCGAGGAACTTGGCCTTACCAACTGCGTGACCTACGTCCACGACGTGCCCGACGAGCGCATCGTCGAGCTCTACAGCGAAGCCGAGGTGGCCTGCGTACCGTCGCTCTACGAGGGCTTTTCTCTCCCGGCTATCGAGGCAATGTCATGCGGCGTGCCGCTGGTGGCGACCACCGGTGGCGCCCTCCCTGAGGTGACCGGCCGGCACGGCGAGACCTGCTTCCAGGTGCCGCCCGCCGACAGCGACGCGCTGGCGGCCACGCTGCGCACGGTGCTGGACGACCCGGAGGCCCGGGCCCGGGTTGGGGCCGCCGGCCGCCAACGGGTCATCGACCAGTGGAGCTGGCGCCACACGGCCCTGCGGACCGTCGAGCAGTACCGCGAGTTGCTGGACGAGGTAGCAACCCGATGAACCCAAACCCATGCTGACCGCCGACTACGACCGCCTCGGACTGCGGGCCGGAGAGCGGATGCTCGACCTGGGCTGTGGCTTCGGCCGCCACGCTTACGAGGCGTTGCGCCGGGGGACTCACGTAGTGGCCTGCGATCTGGGCCTCGACGAGCTCCGCGAGGTACGGGCCATCGGTGCCGTGATGCACGGCGACGGTGAGGTACCCGAGGGGGTGGTCCTGGAGACAGCCAATGGTGACGCCACCCGCCTGCCGTTCGCCGACGACTCCTTTGACCGGGTCATCGCCTCGGAAGTCCTGGAACACATTGACGACGACGAGGGTGCCCTAGCCGAGCTGGCCCGGGTTCTCCGTCCGGGCGGCACGTTGGCGGTGACCATCCCAGCCCATCTTCCGGAGCGCGTCTGCTGGGCGCTGTCAGCGGACTACCACGCGCCCAACCAGCCAGGGGGCCACGTCCGTATCTACAGCGACGGCGAGCTCCAACGGAAGATGGTGGCCGCCGGGCTGGACCCGGAGGACGACCACCGGGTCCACGCCCTGCACAGTCCCTACTGGTGGCTCCGATGCGCCGTGGGACCGAACCGCCCAGTCGAGGACAACCGGCTGGTGCGCTGGTACCACCGGTTTCTGACCTGGGACATCGTCCGGGCACCGCGTACCACCCGGGTGATCGAACGGCTCCTGGCCCCGGTTCTGGGCAAGAGCCTGGTGATCTACGCACGCCGACCCGGGACGGTCGCCGACCGGCCAGCAGCCCAGCTGGAGGCCTCAAGTGTCGCTGCCTGAGGTGCCCGGCCTGGTCTCGGTGGCGGACCTGCGGTGCACGGCGGGAACCATCGCCGAATGGCAGCTGCCCGACGGGATGATTCCCTGGTTTCCGGGTGGTCACGCCGACCCGTGGAACCACGTAGAGGCGGCCATGGCTCTGGCCGTCACCGGTCATCTAGACGAGGCCGAGGCCGCCTATCGCTGGCTGGTCGGAAACCAGCACGAAAGCGGAGCCTGGCACCGGTTCTACCTGGCCGGCGGGATCGAGGACGCCAAGTTCGACGCCAACGTCACCGCCTACGTGGCCACCGGCGTGTGGCACCACTGGCTGCTGACCGGCGACCGGAGCTTCCTGGAAGCCCTGTGGCCGGTTGTGGAGCGAGCCATCGACTTCGTCCTGGACCTGCAGACGCCGCGGGGCGAGGTGCTGTGGGCACGCCATCCGGACGGCACCCCGTGGTCGTTTGCCCTGCTGACCGGGTCGTCCAGCATCTGCCACAGCCTGCGCTGTGCGGTGGCGCTGGCTGAGGAACTGGGCCACGAGCGACCTGACTGGGAGCTTTCGTTGGGCCACCTGGCCCACGTGGTCCGGACCCGGCCCGACGGGGCGTTCGCCCCCAAGGACCGTTGGGCCATGGACTGGTACTACCCGGTGCTGGGTGGTGCCGTCACTGGCGACGAGGCGCGTTACCACCTCGCCGACCGGTACCACGAGTTCGTGATGGAGGGCCACGGCGTGCGCTGCGTGGGCAACAAGGACTGGGCTACGGCGGCCGAAACTAGCGAGTGCGCCATGGCCCACCTTCTGGTTGACGACCGGGGAACGGCGCTGGACCTATTCCACTCCACCCTGGCCATGCGTCGACCAGACGGGCGCTATCTGACCGGGATCGTCTACCCGGACCGGGTGACCTTCCCAGACGAAGAGTGCTCGACGTACACGGCGGCGGCCGTGATCCTGGCCGCCGACGCCCTCAGCGGGGCAAGCCCAGCGTCAAGCCTGTTCGTTGACCACTCGGCCCTGCCCGACGTCATCGACGTGGAGCCCCGCGTCCGCGAGGTCGACTGACCCCCGACCCCGTCGTCCCGATCAGGTCCCGGGGCCGGTTCGGCGCAGAACCCTTAGCGAGCCCACGGCGTCCACCTCGGCGAAGGCCCCGGAGTCCACGGCCCGGCACCAGATCTCGTACGGCGGACGGCCTCCGTCGGCGGGATCCTCGAACACGTCGTGGATCAGGAGCGTGCCCCCCGGAGCCAGGTGGGGCACCCAGCCCTCGTAGTCCCGATGTGCCGGCTCGGTCCCGTGCCCCCCATCGATGAACAGCAGGGCCAGTGGTGTGGCCCAGGCGGCGGCCACAGCGGGCGAGTTCCCGACCACGGCCACCACGGTGTCCTCTAGACCGGCGTCGTGAATGGTGCGGCGAAAGGCGGGGAGGGTGTCGATCCTCTCCAGGGCAGGGTCCACCAGGTCAGGCTCGTGCCACTCCCAGCCCACCTGGTTCTCCTCGGAGCCCCGATGGTGGTCGACGGCAAACAGCAGGCGGCCCCGGGCCTCGGCGGCCGCCCCCAGGAAGCAGGTCGAGCGGCCGCAGTAGCTCCCTACCTCCAGGAACGGCCCGTCGACGACCACCGCCGAAGCCCGGTGGAACAGGGCCTGACCCTCGTCGACGGGCATGAAGCCTCGGGCGGCCTCGGCGTGAGCCAGTACCTCGGCCGGGCGACCGCTCGGTTCCCGGCCACCGGAATCGGCGGCAGACACTGCTTAGCCGGCCCCAGAGCCGGCGTCGTCTTTCTTCCCCGAGCGGTCCCCCCAGATCACGTGGTGGAAGATCAGGTACCGGACGATCCACAGGGCGGCAAACGCTCCGGCATTGGCCAACTGGACCGAGAGGGCGCCGCCGAAGATGGAGTCGACTACCCCGACCACAGCGGTTGAGAGGAAGAGCCCGGCAAAGGAGAGAATCCAGAAGGGTGCGATCTCGCCGACCGTGTGTCCTCCCTGGTCTTGCTCCCACACGTAGTGCCGGCTCAGCCAGTAGGCCGGCCAGCTGCTGATGGCTACGGCGGCCATGTTGGCGACCGCTCCGGGCCAACCGACCACGCTGTGGAAGGTGAAGAGCAGGCTTTGGCCGACGACGACGTTGACCATCGACACCCTGGAGAAGCGCAGGAGCGTCCGGCCGTGGTCCCGCCACAGGCGCGCGGGGAGCGAGAGGGGGTTGGAGACCACGGCGCCCCAGCCTAACGACGGCCTCCCGGACGTGACGGTGCTCCGGGGGATTCACCCTGCGTAGTCGGATCCTCCCAGCAGGTGGTCGGCCAGTCGTTGGGCCGTTGTACCCGGAGCCTCCCGGTCAGCCGATCCGTCGGTTGATGCCGACGCCACAGCAGCCGCCGAGGCCTCCAGGAGGAGGTGGTCCAGCCGGGAGCGAACCTCGGCGCTCCGACGGCCTTGTCGCCGGACGGCCAGGGACCCGCTGGAGACCAGAGCCTCTAGGTGGTCGTCCACGGCCTGAGCCAGTTCTTCCACCCCTCCACCGGTGGTGGCCACAGTGGACACGATGGCGGGGCGCCCCGGGGACCCGGCCCGTCTGTGGCCGGTCAGGTCGGAGAGGTCCAGCATGAGCTCCAGGTCACGACGGGCGTCGGCGGCGTTGGGCCGGTCCGACTTGTTGACAGCGAACAGATCGGCCACCTCCAGCAGGCCGGCCTTGTTGGCTTGTACAGCATCGCCCATGCCCGGGGTGACGACCACTAAGACGGTGTCAGCCGCTGTGGCCACGTCGACCTCTACCTGACCTACGCCCACCGTCTCCACCACCACCGGGTCGAAACCTGCGGCGTCCAGCACCCGAACCATGCCGGGAACGGCGAGGGCCAGACCCCCGGCGTGGCCGCGGGTGGCCATGGAACGAATGAACACTCCGGCCGTAGTGGCCTCGACCATCCGGACCCGGTCGCCCAGGATGGCGCCCCCGGTGAGAGGGGACGAGGGATCGACAGCCAGCACCGCCGGTCGGCGGCCCCGATCGGCCAGCAGGGTGGTCAGGGCGGCGGTCAGAGTGGACTTCCCGGCCCCCGGTGGACCGGTCACGCCCACCACGTGGGCATTGTCGACCAGTTGGTGAGTGGCCCCGGCTACCTCGTCGGCCGGTTGGCCACCCTGTTCGACCAGGGTAAGGAGCCGTGCCGCGGCCCGGCGTTCGCCGCCCCGGGCGGCAGCGACCAACTGGGCAACGGTTCGGTCACCCACCACGGGCGGCTCCTGGGAGGATCCCCCGCTCACCGGCCACGGGCGGCCACCGCGTCTCGAATACCGGCCACCACCTCGTCGGTCGGAGCACCCGGGCCGAGAACCCCGGCCACCCCGGCGTCGGCCAGTGCCGGACGGTCCTCGTCGGGCACGATCCCACCGATCACTACCGGGACGTCCAGCCCGGCCTCGGCTAGGGCGTCGACTATCCGGGGTCCCAAGGTTAGGTGGCCGGCGTTGAGCATGGAGATGCCGACCACGTCGGCATCCTCCTGCTCCACAGCGTCCACGATGGTTTCGGTGGTCTGGCGAAGGCCTAGGTAGACGACCTCCATGCCGGCGTCCCGCAGTATCCGGGCCACCACCTTCAGGCCCCGGTCGTGCCCATCCAGTCCCAGCTTGGCTAACACGACCCGGATCGGGGGATCGCCGGACATCAGACCACAGTCCGTTCCACATAGGTCCCGAAGACACCTTCCAGGACGTCGACCACCTCGCCCAACGTGGCCCGGACCGAGACGGCCTCCAGGAGGGCAGGCATGAGATTGGTGGTCGGCTCGGCGGCGGCGGCGGCTACCCGGGACAGGGAGGCGACCACTGCCTGGTCGTCTCGGGACCGACGGACGGCGTCCAGCCGTCGGCGTTGGAGGTCTTCGGTTTCCTGGTCGATGCGCAGCAGGTCAGCCTGCCGGGAGTCGTTTCCCTCCGTAAAGGCGTTGACCCCGACCACTATCCGGTCCCCGGCGTTGACCTCCCGCTCGTAGCGGTAGGCAGCGTCGGCGATCTCGCCGACGAACCAGCCAGACTCGATGGCGGCGTAGACACCCTCCAGGAGCGACCCCTCACCCAGCTCGTCCAGGTGGGCGAACACCTCCTCGGCCCGGCGTTCCAGCTCGTCGGTCATCCACTCCACGTAGTGGGAGCCGCCCAGCGGATCGGCCACGCTGGCCACGCCGGTCTCGTGGGCGATGACTTGCTGGCTACGCAGGGCGATGCGGGCCGCCTCGGCGCTGGGTAGAGCCAGGGCTTCGTCGTGGCTATCGGTGTGGAGGCTCTGGGTACCCCCCATCACCCCGGCCAGCGCTTGGAGCGCCACCCGGGCAATGTTGACCTCGGGCTGCTGCGCGGTCAACGACACCCCGGCCGTCTGGGTGTGGAATCGAAGCTTGAGGCTGCGCTCGTCGATGGCTCCATAGCGGTCGCGCATCCACCGGGCCCAGATGCGACGAGCGGCCCTGAACTTGCCCACCTCCTCGAAGAAGTCCACGTGGCTGTTGAAGAAGAAACTCAGCCGCGGTGCGAAGGAGTCCACCGGAAGGCCAGCGGCGCAGGCCGCCTCCACGTATGCGAACCCGTTGGCCAGAGTGAAGGCCAGTTCCTGGGCGGCCGTGGAGCCGGCTTCCCGGATGTGGTAACCGGAGATCGATACGGGGTTCCACCGGGGCATCTCGGCCGTGGTGAACCGAATGACGTCGGTGACCAGGCGGACCGACGGCCGGGGCGGGAACAGGTACTCCTTCTGGGCCTGGTATTCCTTGAGGATGTCGTTCTGAAGCGTGCCGGCCAGGCGGGATCGCTCCACGCCGGACTCCTCGGCCACCACCACGTACATGGCCAGCAGGATGGGAGCAGGACCGTTGATGGTCATGGACGTGGAGACGGCCCCTAGGTCGATCCCCGCGAACAGGTCGGCCACGTCCTCCACGGTGTCCACAGCGACGCCGGCCCGCCCCACCTCGCCCAGGGCCCACTCATGGTCCGAGTCGCGGCCCATAAGGGTGGGCATGTCAAAAGCCGTAGACAGTCCGGTGCCTCCCGATCGCAGGAGTTCCCGGAACCGGGCGTTGGTGTCCTCGGCGGTGCCGAACCCGGCGAACATGCGCATGGTCCAGAGGCGGGACCGGTACATGTCGGGGTGTACGCCCCGGGTATAGGGGAACTCGCCGGGCAGCGGCCCGTCCCCGTAGACGGCTTCGACCGGGATGCCCGACAGGGTCTGGAACGGCCTTCCTGTCATGGCTCCATAATACTTGGACTTCCGACTATCTGCCAACCGATGGCTTCGCTAGCATGGCCGGCGTGCGCCTCCCCTTTGACCCGATCGCCGAGGCCCGCCGGAACTGGGGCGCCCACGAATGGGGTGCCGCCAACCAAATGGCTACCGCCACGGCAATCACCCGGGCCCATCAGATCCTGCTACGGCGGATCAACACCGCCCTTGAGCCGCTCGGCCTCACCTTCAGCCGGTTCGAAGCCCTGGCCCTCCTGTGGTTCAGCCGTAAGGGGTCGCTGCCCCTGGGTAAGGTCGGCGACCGGCTCCAGGTCCACCCGACCAGCGTCACCAACACTGTCGACCGTCTGGAGGCCGATGGCCTGGTGGACCGGATCCCCCACCCCACGGACCGGCGTACCACCCTGGCCCGAATCACGCCCGCTGGACGACGTCGAGTCGTCCAGGCGGCCGACGCCCTGGCCGAGATCGGCTTCGGCCTGGACGGCATGTCGCCGGCCGACCTGGCTCGGGCAGAGGGTGCCCTAGTCGACCTCCGCCGGGAAGCCGGCGACTTCTGACTCCCGCCCGGGGCCATGTCGTAGGGTGCGCCCCGTGATCGTCTCCACGGCCGTCGGACTGCTCGCCCTGGTAGTCGGCCTGGTACTCGGCTGGCCGGTCCTGGTGGCACTGTCCATCATCTTCACCTTCGTCCAGCTGGTCATGGTGGTGGCCAAGACGGCCGTGCAACGTAACGACGTCCGGATTGCCGAACAGTTGGCCACCAAGCAGGAGCGGCACCGACGCACCTGACGGCCGGCGGCTGAGGACCGATTGGGCCTCGGACCCGAGGGTCGGACAGGCTGTGGTCCCACCCCGACTAGCAACCGGAGACCCCGTGAACGACGCCCCTACTGCCAGACCCGGCGAGATCGCCGCCCATCCGAAGTTGAACATCACCTATCGGACCGACCCAGACCGGGTGGCCGCTCTGCTCCCGCCGGGAATCGACCCGGTGGGAAGCCCCGACGTCCACCTCGGCATCTACTGTGTTCCCATCCGCGGTGAGCCCGAGTACGGCGTCTCCACCAAGGTCGACGCCTCCTGGAACGGCGTCGTGGGCCAATATTCGCTCGGCATCGGCATCGACCAGGAGGCGGCCATCTTCATTAGCGCCGAGACCAACGGGCAACCCAAGTTCCCTTGCTCCATCCGCTACTTCCGCCTGGGTGACCGGATTGAGGCCACCTGCACCCACCAGGGCTACACGTTCCTGGAGTACCGGGGCACGGTCACCGGAGAGGTCCCAACCGACGGGACTGACCTTGAGCACAACGAGTGGTGGACCAAGTACTCACGGGCCGTCGGAGGAGCAGAGAGGCAGTGGGACTACCCGCCTCACGTGGTCCACGTTCGACAGGTCAGCGAGCCGGTTCATGTCGAGGCCCTGGAAGGTGACCTGATACTTCGGGAGAGCCCCTGGGACCCGTACACCGAGCTGCTCCCGGTCGAGGACATCGTGGAGGCCCGCCTGGTGACGTCCCTGCACAAGAAGCGGGAGATCACCAACGCCGGACCACTGGACCCTGACGCTTTCTGGCCGTACGCCGACACGATCGGCGGCTCGCGCTGGCCCGGCGAGCGGGGTGGCCCCCGGTCGGCCGCCTAGCCGACGCCCCCGGGACGGGACCACCACCATGCTCTCGAGGTTCGACGACTACCCCGTCCACCAAACCCCGGACCCCGTCGCCACCCCAGCGTCCAGCGACAAGGACGTATACGAGCGCTATTGGTTTAACGGCTACCCGACCGACACCGACCAGTTCTTCGGGATCGGAACCGCCTACTACCCGCACCTCGGCATCCGAGACTGCGGCCTGAGCGTGATCGTCGACGGCGTACAGCACGCCTTCCACGCCTCGTGTCGGGCTGAAGGGGACCCGGCCGACCAGCAGGTGGGGCCGTTCCGGCTTGAGGTGCTGGAACCCATGAAGTCCTGCCAGGTGGTGTTGGAGCCCAACGAGACCGGGTTCGCCTGCGACCTCACATTCGAGGGCCGGACGGGAAACGTCGAGGAGCCCCGACACCACTGGGGCGGCGCCATCCGACGAACCATGGACACCACCCGGTTCACCCAGATGGGACGGTGGAGCGGTTGGATCGACGTCGATGGTCGCCGTCTGGAGTTCGACCCGGCTACCACCCGAGGCACCAAGGACCGGTCCTGGGGCATCCGACCGCTGGCCGGTGGCGACCCCCGTGGCGCTCCCGCCCCGCCGGGCCGTAACAGCCTGTTCTTCCTGTGGGCCCCGTTGAACTTCGACGACCTCTGCCTCCACTACCAACTGTTCGAAGACTCCCTGGGCCGACCCCTGTCCAGCGTCGGCGCCCTGATGCCTACCTACGACACGCTGGCCGACCTCCCCGGTATCGAGGACCCGGCCACCCGCCATATGCGGTCCCACGAACACCGCCTGGAGTTCGAGGAGGGCAGCCGGATGGTCCGGTCGGCCAACTTGGCGTTCAGCGCCGTCGACGACGGCAGCCGCCACGAGGTCCACCTAGAGAAGCTCTTCACCTTCCGGATGAAGGGCATCGGGTACCACCACCCCGAGTGGGGCCACGGGGCGTGGAAGGGCGAGCTGGCCATGGCTGGTGAAAGGTGGGACCTGGCCGGGGTGGACGACCAGGCCTTCGAGAACCAGCACTGCCAGCACGTGGTACGAGCCACCCTGGGCGATCGGGTGGGCCTGGGCGTCCTGGAGCAACTCCTCGTGGGGCCGTACCGCCCTTACGGCATGGAGGGGTTCGTGGGCCGGACCGGCTGAACCCGGTCAAGCCTCCCGTGACCGGGCCCGACGACCCGACCGGGCGGGCCGGGTCCGCGGGGCCGAGGACCGGTCGAAGCGGCGGTACCAGTCTCGGAAGCCCGGAAGGTCGCCGTCACCGACAGTGGGCGGAGGATCCAGACCGGCCGACCGCACGGCTACCGAGAACCCATTGACCGGGGTGACGTAGACGACCGAGGCCCCGCCACCTTCGTCGCGGTGCTCAACGGTGCCCGGGCCGTGGACCACGATCGGGTTCCCGTCACCAGCCGTTGCCGACCAACTGTCGCCGTCGGCCTCGCCGTCGACCACCCCGGCGGCCCGCAGTAAGCCCACCAGCATGTCCTCCGGATGGTCCTGTCGGGACTCGACGCGCGCCACACCCTCCATGGCCACCGGCGGCGGACCGGTCGACGGGATTTCGCCATCCCGACCGTGGTAGGCCAGCACTGTGCCGGCGGCCACCACGGTCGGCCAGACCCGCAACCGGACCGTGTCGGGAGCCGGCTCGCCAGCACTCCACGTACAGGCCCCGTCGTGACCAAAGCACCACCCGTGCTGCGGACAGACCACCCGATCCTCGTCGATGTGGCCGCCGGCAGCCAGGTTGGCTCCTAGGTGGGGGCACAACGAGTGGGTGACCAGCGTCCGCCCGTCGGTGGTCCGCCCCACGGCCAGGTCCTGGCCGAAAGCGGCCAGTGGCACCAGGGCGCCGACCGGCAAATCAGCAAAGTCGGCCACCGCGAACCATCCGACCGGGAACGGCGGTCGGTGGGCCGTCACTCCCCTTCGCCCTCCGGGAGGTCGTCCCCCCGCTCGTCGACCGGCCCTAGGGCGAGGGCTTCGGCGGCCACCATCGGGTTGGGGAACTCCTTAACCCCGCAGACTCGACCATCCCGGAAGCGCCACAGACCGATGTAGGTATTGCGGTAAGGCCTCCCGTTGTGGGAAACGTGGCCATCGCTCTCGTACTCGGCCACCAGGAGGTCAGGGTCCACGCACTCATACACGGCGGTCAACTGCAGGGTGAACACGAAGGCGCCCGAACGCCCCGCCAGGTAGTCCCGAACCTCGCCGGCGCCCACGAGGCGCTGGGGCGGGTCGCCGAAAGGTAACTCCAGGACCCAGTCCTCTGTGTAGCAACCGGCCAACTCCCTGGCCCGGTCGGTGCCGTAGAGCGAGACGACGTGCTCCAGTAGGGCCCGATTGGCGGCCCGCCTCTCGACCCCGTCAGCCACGGGCCATCAGTCGCGGTAGGAGGGGTCGTCCCGGTCGAGCAGAGACTTCAACTCGGCAAAGTGGGCCACACCCTGGTCGGTGAACCGGGTCCACATGCGCACCACCGAATCGGCCAGATCGTCGTCCATGGGGCGCAGCTCCCGCCCCGTGCTGAGGGCCAGGACCACGGTCCGACACGCCCGCTCCAGAAAATACAGGTCCTCGAAGGCGTGGGCCACCGACTCCCCAACCACCGTCACACCGTGGTTTCCCATCATCATCACAGAGTTGCCGACCAGGGCCTCGGCCACCCGGGCCCCCTCGGCCGGATCGTCTGGTGGACCGGCCATCTCCTGGTCGTAGACGGTGCGGCCCCAGAAGCGGGCCGTGGCCTGGTCCAACGGCGGGATGGTCGGGTCGGCCAGTCCACACAGGGCCGTAGCGTATGGCGGGTGGCAGTGCAGCACGGCCCGGGCCGTCGGAATCCGGGTATGTATGGCCCCGTGGATGCACCAGGCCGAAGGATCCGGGGCATCCGGACGGTCCATGGTGGACGGGTCGTCGGCGTCCAACAAGATGAGTTCGCTGGCCCGGACAAGGCTGAAGTGGCGCCATCTCGGGTTGCACAGAAACCGCCGACCGTCAGCAGACACGGCGGCGCTGAAGTGGTTGGCCACGGACTCGTGGAGTTCCATAGCCGCCGCCAGGCGGAAGGAGGCTGCCAGATCGACGCGCACCTGGGCCTCGTCCAGGTGGGCCATGGTCGTCTCGGTGCTGGTCATCGGATCACTCCCAACGCGTGTGTCCGTCTGGCTCCCAGTCTGCACCAACGTGCCGGGCGGAACGATGCTCGCGCGAACGTGGACCAGCGCCCAGAATGTGCCCCGTGATGATGGCCTCTCCGACTCTGGTCCTGCTGGCCGTTGGCGCCCCCGTCCTGGCCGGCCTGGCCTCCATGGTGCTGCCGGGTCGCCGGACGCTTGCCCGGCCCCTCGTGGCAGCGGCCGGCCCGGTTCTGGCCCTGGTACTGCTGGCCGTCCACCTGCAGCGCCACGGTCTGTCCACCGACGGCACGCCCACCGACGCCCTGGCCTGGGTCCCCAGCCTCCACCTCGACGTGAGCTTCCTTGTCGACGGCCTCGGAACGTTCTTCGCTCTCCTCATCGCCGGCGTAGGCGTCCTGGTCGTCCTGTACAGCCGGGCCTTCTTTGGGCCGGACGACACCGCGTTGGCCCGTTTCCTACCCACCCTGGGATTCTTCACCACCGCCATGCTGGGCATCGTTCTGGCCGACCATCTCCTGCTGACCGTCCTGTTCTGGGAGATGACCTCAATCAGCTCGTTTCTCCTCATCGGCTGGGACCGCGACGACCCCGAGGCAGGACGCCGGGCCCTACAGGCCTTCGCCACTACCGGCCTGGGCGGCCTGTCTTTACTGGGCGGGGTCCTGCTCCTGGGCGGGACCACCGATCTCTGGCGGTGGAGCGAGGTCATCGGGGGTGCGGCGACCCTGGACCCGAGCGGGGCGGTGGCTGCTTCGTTCGTCCTAATGTTCGCGGGCGCTGCGGCCAAGAGCGCCCAGTGGCCCCTGCACGACTGGCTGCCAGGAGCCATGCGGGCACCGACACCGGTATCGGCGTACCTGCACTCGGCCACCATGGTGAAAGCTGGGGTGTTCCTGGTGGGCCGCATGCTCCCGGTGTTCGGTGTGCTGGCCGCCTGGGTACCGCTGGTGACAGCGATCGGAACCACCACCATGGTCCTGGGGGCCGTCCTGGCCCTGCGCCAACACGATCTGAAGAGGATCTTTGCCTACACCACGGTCAGCCAACTGGGCCTCCTGGTCGCCGCCTACGGAATGGGCGGTGCCACCACCGGCCACGGTGACCCGGCCATTGACTGGGACCTGACCCAGATTGCCAACCACGCCCTCTACAAGGCACCCCTCTTTCTTGTAGCGGGCGCCCTCGGGGTGCTGGCTGGCGCCAAGCGGCTTCCCGACCTGTTCGGCCTGTGGCAGCGGTCCCGGGGCGGGACCCGGGCCTCATTGGTGGTCCTGCTGCTCGCCGGCTACGCCCTGGCCGGGGGGCCCGGGACCATCAGCTTCGTGGCCAAGGAACTGTTCTTCGACTCCGTCCGGCACGCTGCCGACGGGCGGCCCGCCCTGGCCCTGGTTGGCGCAGCTGGGGTGGTCGCTGCGGCCTGCAACGTGGCCATCTTCGTCCGCCTGGCGACCACCATCTTTGGTCTGGGTCCAGGCCTACAGCCCGACGGGGCACCGAGCGCTCCCGTCAGCGGTGGGCCAACCACCGACCAGTGGTCGATTCTGCTGTGGTTACCAGCCGCCCTCTTGGTCGCCCTTCAGTACGTCGGAGGACTTCTCCCTCCGGTCTGGAACGCCGCAGCGCGTCCGCTGGAAGTGAACCGTCACGCCGAGGCGTTCGCAGACGGGCTCCCCTGGCCGTGGGAGCCGTTCCTCCACCCGGGCCTACCGCTGCTCCTTTCGGCGATGGCCATCGTCGGTGGGACGGCCCTCGGACTCTCGCCCCGTTTGCGAGGCGAGCGGGCCGACCCCCATGGCAGCCTCTGGCCAGCCACCTACCGGGGCATCCTCCGCGGTGGGCACCGGGCCTTCCACACAGTTCAGACAGGCCACCTTCGCCTCTATCTGACGGTGGTGTTCGGGGCCCTGCTACTGGGGATCGGCTGGGCGGCGTGGGTTGATCCAGACATGCTGCGCCCCCCCGACTCGATGTCACCCTTGGAGTCCCCTACCGGACTCCTGCTCGGCGCCGTGGTGTGCTCCACGGCCATCGCCCTGCCCCTTGTCGAGGAGCGCGTCGTCAGGGTCCTGGTGCTGGGAGCCAGCGGCTTTGCCGTCGTGGGCCTTTACATCCTTTACCAGGCCCCAGACCTGGCCCTCACCCAGCTCATGTTCGAGATCATCTCAGTGATCCTGTTCCTGCTGGTCCTGCGGCTGCTCCCTCCCCTCGACCGACGACCTCGGGTTCGGGTCCTGCCCCGCCTGGCCCTGGCCTCCGTCGTCGGCCTATCTATCGGCTGGATGACCCTGCTGGCCGGCCACGCAGCAGAACAGCGGGCCGACGACACACCGACCCTTGGGACCTTCTTCGAGGATCACAGCCTGGAGGGGTCGGTAATCACCAACGGGCGGGGCGGAGAGGGTCGCAACATCGTGAATGTGATCCTTGTCGACTTCCGAGGCTTCGACACCCTGGGTGAGATCACGGTGCTGGCCACCGCGGCTCTCGGGGTGTGGTCGATGCTGCCCAGCCGTCGCTGGCGACGGGACGATCCCGTCCCAGCCGTCACCACGGAGGACGGACCGTGAGGCCCTTCCTGCGCCGGACCCGATGGCCGGTCGGGGGACCGTCCGGCGGCATGTCCTCAGTGATTCTGCGGACGGCGGTCCGGCTGATCCTGCCCCTGACCTTCCTGTTCGCCGTCTACGCCGCCCTTAAGGGGCACAACGGGCCGGGCGGCGGCTTCATCGCCGGCCTGGTGGCCTCTGTAGGCCTGTGTACCTACCGGATGTCGTACGGGGACCGGGCTTTCCACCGTCTGGTGCCACTCCACCCCCGATGGCTGGTCTTCGCCGGCCTGGGCCTGGCTGTCGGCGTGGCCGCCCTCCCCCTGGCGGCCGGCGAGCCGGTGCTGAGGTCCGCCGCAACCTCCGTCCACCTGGGCGACGCCGACCTGCACCTTGTCTCGTCCACGGCCTTCGACCTGGGGGTGCTGATGGTGGTGGTCGGCGTGGCCATTGGGATGATCAGCCGGCTGGATGAGGAGGCGGAGCGGTGACCACCGTGCTCGCCGTATGCGTGGCCGTCTTCGTGACGGTGAGCATCTACCTGATGCTGTCCCGCGAGCTGAAGTCGGTGGCCATGGGCGTGTTCCTCCTCGGGCACGGCGCCAACCTGGCCATTCTCGCCATGAGCGGGTCGCCGGTGCTGCCCGGCGGGGGGTTGCGGAACCCACCCATCCTCGGCTCATCGGACCTGGTCGACGCCCTCCCCCAGGCCCTGATCCTCACGGCCATCGTCATCAACTTCGCCGTGATGGGCTTCCTTCTGACCCTGCTGATCGTGACGGCACGTCGGACCGGCACCCTGAACGTCGATGAGCTAGCCGCCCTGGGTCGCTCCACCCCCGGGGTGGAGGGCGACGACCGATGACCAACGACCTGCTCGGCCTCCTGGTGGTGATTCCCCTGGCCGCCGCCGTGGTGTCGGTCGCCCTGATAGGTCGTCCAATCCACCAACGGGTACTCGGGCTGACCAGCCAGTTGGCCATGCTGGCCCTGGCCTTAACGTGGCTGGTGCGCATCCGGGGCGGCGAGGTGATGGTCTCCCAGATGGGGTCCTGGCGAGCGCCGTTCGGCATCACGCTGGTCTTCGACAGCCTGTCCGGCCTGCTGCTGTGCGCCGGCCTGATCGTGGCCATCAGCTGTTCCCTCCACGGCTTCTCCCTAGTCGACCCGCAGATCGAGCGGCGATACTTCCACCCACTGGTCCAGTTACTGCTCATGGGCGTCAACCAGAGTTTCCTGACTGGTGACCTCTTCAACCTGTTCGTGGCCTTCGAGATCATGCTGATGGCCTCGTACGGGCTGCTGTCCATCGGCCACACCCGCCAGCAAATGGCGCAGGCCTACAAGTACCTCCTGTTGAACCTCGTCGGCTCAACAGTCTTCGTCATCACTGCCGGCTTGGTCTACGGAATGACGGGCACGCTGAATATCGCCGACCTGGCTCGGATGGTGGCCGAGCGGACCGAAGCCGGGGTCCCGCTGCCCACCGGCTTCACCGGCCTGTCGGTCCTTCTCCTCATCGTCTTCGGCCTCAAGGGCGCGTTCTTCCCTCTCTGGTTCTGGTTGCCCGACACGTACCACACGTTCCCGGTCTCGATTGCCGCCCTGTTTAGCGGCCTGCTGACCAAGATCGGCGTGTACGCCGTGCTGCGGACCTTCCCCCTGGTGTTCGCAGCAGGCGAGGCCCGCGACGTGGTGCTTCCTCTGCTGGCCATCTCAGCCGGGTTCACCATGTTCCTCGGAGTCCTCGGCGCTGTCTCCCAGAACCAGGTGCGCCGCATCCTGGCCATCCACGTCATCAGCCAGGTGGGGTACATGGTGTTCGGCCTGTCGCTAATGACGGTCGCCGGCCTGGCTGGGGCGCTCTACTACATGGTCCAGCACATGGTGGTGAAGAGCTCGCTGTTCCTGTGCTGCGGGGTCATGGAACAGCACGCCGGCACCGACGACCTGGACGGGATCGGCGGGCTGGCCCGACGCCACCGCTGGCTGGCTACCGCGTTCCTTGTAGCCGCCCTCAGCCTGGTTGGGCTGCCCCCGCTGAGCGGGTTCTTCGGCAAACTGGTCATCATCCGCGAGGGGTGGTCAGTTCACTGGTGGCTGTCGACCCTCGCCCTGGCCACCGGTGCCCTGACCCTGCTGTCCATGCTGAAGATCTGGACCCTGGGCTTCTGGCGGACTGAACCGGCGCCCTCCGGCGCCGACCGGCGCCCCAACGTGCAGGCCAAAAGCCTGCGGGGTGCCCACGCCGGGATCGGGATCCTGGTGGCCACCGCCGTGTTCATCGGCCTGGCCGCCGAGCCGATCTACGACATCGCTTTTCACGCTGGCCAGCAGCTGACCGACCCCACGGCCTACATAGAGGCCGTGAACCCGCTACGGATCGCCGCGGCGGCTAATGGGAGTGCCACCGGATGATCCTCCGCCTCGGTGCCGACTTCCTAGTGGCCGTGCTCTTCTCGCTGTGGGCCGGGATACCCGGCTGGCCGGGGTTCGTGATCGGCCTGGCCGTCGGCTTCGTAGTCGTGTCGATCTCCGACCTGGCCTTCGGCCACCCCAACCACGGCCGGCGTCTACTGCGGATAGTCCGGTTCGCGGGCTACTTCGTGGCCATCCTGGTACGGGCCAACCTCCAGATCGCCCGGGAGATCCTGACCCCGGGCTTCAACCAGACGCCGCGTATCGTCCGGTACCCGGTGCAGGATCTGGACGACCTCCAGGTGACAGTGTTGGCCAACTGCATCACCCTGACCCCGGGGACCCTGGTTGTGGACGCATCCGATGACGGACGCTGGCTGTATGTGCACTGCATGTACGCCGAAGACCGGGCGAAGGCCATCGATGGCCTTCGGAAGCTGGAAGACCGGCTGCGACGCGAGGTGTTCTCGTGGTAGGCATCGTCGTCCAGGTGGGCGTGGTGGCCCTAGTAGCCGGGATCGGCATGGCCATGGTTCGCATGGTTCGGGGCCCCGAGGTGGCCGACCGGGTCCTGGCCGCCGACGTCCTGTCCTTGGAGGTCGTCGGTCTGGTCATCCTCCTAGCCGTTGACCAGCAGCGGTCCCTGTCGCTGGACGTCGCTCTGCTGGTGGCCATCGTGGGCTTCGCTTCCACGCTGGCTTTCGCCCAATTCATTGGCGCGACCCGTTCGGGCACCGAGCCTCCTGACGACCGGGCGGGTTCGTAGATGGACACTGTGCGCGACGTGGTGACCGTGTTCCTATTGGGATCGGGGCTGTCCTTCATGCTCATCGGGGCGTGGGGGGTGGTCCGGCTGCCCGACGCCTACCACCGGCTGCACGCCTCCTCGAAGTGCTCGACGTTGGGCCTATTTGGGATGCTGGCTGGCGCTGTGGTGCACATAGGGACGGTTGACGCACTCATCAAGGCCGCACTTACCCTGCTGTTCGCCGTGGTGGCCACTCCGGTGGGCTCTCACATCCTGGCCAAGGCCGCCCACAACACGGGGCTCCGCCAGTGGGACCAGACACTGTCCGACGAGTTGGCCGACGACCAGCGAAACGGCCCCCCGGAGGTCTAGAGGAGGCCCGGCACGATGGCGTCACCCCATGTCGACCATCTCCGTAGACCGGGGCCGGAGCCGGTCAGAGTCGACGTACCGCGGACAGGGCAGGGAGCGAGGCCCGACAAGTTGATGCCCACCGACCAGCGGGTGGGTGGTCCGGTTACCGGCGCCGGGCCTTCGGGTCGAGGGCGTCACGCAGGCCATCGCCGATGTAGTTGATGCTGATCACCGTTAGCGAGATGAGGGTCCCTGGCCCCACGACACGCATCGGGGTGATCTGGATGAAGTCCTTGCCGTCGTAGAGCAGCCGACCCCAGGTCGGGAAGTCCGACGGGAACCCGAGCCCCAGGAAGGACAGCGCCGACTCCGTGATGATGGCGACGGCCATGCCCAGCGCGGCTGCGACCATGACCGGGCTGAGCGTGTTCGGAAATATGTGGCGGAAGATGACGTTGCGTTGACGTGTCCCGATGCTGTGCGCTGCAACCACGAACTCTTGCTGCTTGATGGACAGCACTTCACCGCGTACCACCCGGGCGGCCTGCATCCAGCTAAGAGCGCCGATGGAGATCATGATCAGCAGGAAGATCCCCACCTCCGGTCCGAAGACCTCGCGAAGCTTTTCGCGAAACAGCATGATCAGAACCATCAGCACCGGCAGCTGGGGTATCGCCAGGAAGGTATCGGTGATCCGCATGAGCGGTCCGTCCAGCCGCCGGAAGTAGCCGGCCAGGATCCCCACCGAGACTCCCACAAGGACGGAGAGCGCCATCGCAGTGATGGCGACCAGCAAAGAGATGCGACCACCGACCATGGACCGCGCCACCATGTCGCGACCGAGGTTGTCGGTTCCCAGAGGGTGGCTGAAGGACGGCCCGAGGTTCCGGAGCTTCACGTCGATCAGCATGGGGTCGTAGGGCATCAGCATTGGCCCGAGGAAGCTGGCCACGGTCACAAAGATGAGCACGAAGAGCCCGGCGAGTGCGCCCTTGTGTCGGCGGAACTGTCGCCAGACGTCCCCCCACAGGGAACGGTGCTTGCGGAAGTCCTCGGGTGGGTGGGTGACATCACCCGACACGATGGTCCCGTCGTTGGTCGCCATGCGGATCCCTCGTCTCACTCGTATCGGATCCGGGGATCCAGGATCCCGTAGACGATGTCCGCCACGAGGTTGAAGAACACCGTGATGGCGGCGATCAGGAAGCTCAGCGTCTGGACCATTGGGACGTCGCCGCCGTGGATTGAACTGATCATCAGTTGTCCGATCCCGTTGATGCGAAAGATCTGCTCGGTGATCAGCGCTCCTGCGAAGACGAACGGAACCTGAAGAGCAATCAGGGTCACCACCGGGATGAGGCTGTTGCGTAGCACGTGGCGGACCAGAACCCGCTTCTCGCGGAGGCCCTTGGAACGGGCCGTCCTCACGTAGTCCGCCGACAGGTTGTCCAGCATCGCCGATCGGGTGAACCGGCTCAACGCCGCTGCGTTGAACATGGAGAGCACTCCCACCGGGAGGGCGATCTGTCGGATCTGGGCCACGAAGGAATTCCAGTCGGTCACCTCGAGGGTGGTGTCGTAGTAGGACGGGAACCACCCGAGCTTGACGCTGAAGATGATGATGGCCAGGAGGCCGGTGAAGAAGGTGGGAACCGAGTAGCCCACCATCGAGACGAAGGTGCCGACCTGGTCGAACACCGAGTACTGCCGGTAGGCCGAGATGACCCCTACCGGCACGGCGATGAGGATGCCGAAGATGAAGGCCAGGCCCATCACCCAGGTGGTCTGGGGGAGCCTCTCGATGATGGTGTCGACCACCGGCCCCCTTGACTGCCAGGAGAGGACCCGAGTCCGATCACCACTGCCGACCTGGATGTTGAAAACCTGCTCGATGATGCTGAGCGGCTCGTTGATGAACATCTGCTTCACCCAGAGGATCCACCGGATGAAGAATGGGTCGTTGAACCCCATCGACTCCCGAATCTGTTCCCGGACATCACCGGGGATGGTGAGGGGAAGCGACGAGGTCGGATCTCCGGGCGCCAGGTCAAGGATGGTGAAGATGACCAGGCTGATCGCCACCAGCGTGGGCACGGCAACCATCAGCCGCCGACCGGCGAACCAGATCACCTACGCCTCCCTTCCCGGACGGGATCGGTGGTGGGCCCCGGCCGGGCCCCTTTCAAGGGATGTTGAAAACGAACCGGCCGGAGGGCCTGGCGGCACATCATGCCGCCAGGCTCTCCGGTCGAACGACTTTGGATCAGTTCAGGTTGGCTTGGTTAGTTGCGTGCCCACTCCCCGATGTTCCACAACTCTGCATCCCACGGGTTGAGCTTGACGCCGGTCAGCGAGTTGGCATGCGCCGAGACGCTGCCCCGGTGGATCAGCGGGATGATCGAGTAGTTACCCACGACCAGGTCGTTGAGCTGAATCGTGATTTCGTTACGACGGTCCATGTCCGCGGTCTGGGTTAGCTCCGCGTGCAGTGCGTCGTATTCGTCGCTCTGGAAGCGCTGGACGTTGCTCCCCTGCCAGTTGGTGTCCTGACCGCTGATATTCGGGGTTGTCCAACTCCCCATGTAGGACTGCGAGTCCACGCCGGCCGCGCCGTTCGTGTACATCTCGATGTCGGCGTAGAACTTGCCGTAGGTGTCCGGGCTGGCCGGGTCACCACCGAAGAACACCGAGGCATCGATGTTACGAAGCTCGGTCTCCACACCGATCTTGGCCCAGTCCTGCTTGATCAGCTCCTGGGTGGCCTGCCGCACCGTGTTGGTGGACGTCTGGTAGAGGATCTTGAGCGGCACCCCATCGGGCGACTCGCGCACGCCGTCTCCATCAGTGTCGGCGTAGCCGGCGTCGTCCAGCAACTGGTTGGCCAGGTCGATGTCCTGGGTGAGGCACTCGTCGTTGGCCGTGGAGTTCTGGGCTGGCGGAGCGGGCCACACGTTGCACGTGGGACGACCGGCGTCGCCGTAGCCGACATCAACCAGGGTCTGGCGGTCGATGGCGATCGACAGCGCACGACCTACCACCGGGTCGGTCAGGAACGGGTGCGGGTTGCCACCGTCCATGTACTCGCTGCGATCGTCGCCGAGTGCCGGATCCGGGTTGGTCTGGTTGACCATGATCCGCTCGACCATGGTCGAGAAGGCCGACACGACCGTGCCCTTTCCAGCGGCAACCATGGCAGCGAGGATCTCCGGCTCGACCTGAAGGTTCCAGGCATAGTCGGACTCGCCGAGCTCCAGCACCGAACGGGCCGTCGCCGGGGCGTCGCCACCGCCCTTGATGACAACCCTGCCGAAGTAGGGCTCGCCCTCGGGAACACCGCGATAGTTCTCGTTGATCACGTATACCGCGGTGTCGTTCGTGGTGAACGACTCGATCTTGAACGGACCGGTGCCGATCGGAGCGAAGTTCTGGTCGGTGCACTCGGCCGAAGCCGCGCCCACGCAGTTACCGAACTGAGCCCGCTGGATGACCGGCAACGAGTTCGACACGAAGGGGACGTACGGGAACGGTGTCGCCTCAGCGAAGTTCACCGTGACGGTGAGATCGTCGACAGCCTCCACCGAGGTCACGCCTTCATAGGAACCCGCATTGGCACATCCGGTGTCCGGGTGAGAGCAGTACTCCCAACTGAACACCACGTCGTCGGAGGTGAGCGGCGTTCCGTCGGACCACAGGACACCCTCAAGGAGCTGCCAGGTGATCGACTTCAGGTCTTCGGCGACACCGCCGTTGGCAACCGTCGGGATCTCGGTGGCAAGCGCAGGAACGAGGACGCCCTGGTCGTCAAACTCGGCCAACGGCTCGAGGATGACCGAACCAGCGTCCCGGTCCTTCCAACCACCCGAAAGATACGGGTTGAGGGTGGATGCGGCCTGCCAGTAAAGGAGCGTCACAGTACCGCCCTCACCAGCACCACTCGAAACCTCCTCCGGCTCCGGAGCAGCAGTTGTTGCCGGAGCAGCTGTCGTCGCAGGAGCAGCTGTCGTCGCAGGAGCAGCTGTCGTCGCCGGAGCAGCTGTCGTCGCAGGAGCAGACGGGGCCGCATCGTCGTCGCTGCCACAACCAGCAGCAACCATCGTCAGCGTCAGCGTCAGCGCCAACACCCTTGTCAAACGCTTCATATCAGGTTTCCCCTCCGACCGGGCCGCAGGAATCCCGCTCCCGACCATGTGAACAAATGAGGACCGGATCATAGACACCTCAGGTCGATCCCTCCACTGGTGGACACCCCGATGTCCGTCGGATCAGCCGTGAGCCAGATGGCAGGCCACGCCGTGTCCTGGAGTGACCTCGCGCCACGCCGGTATTTCCTCGTGGCAACGGTCCACAGCATCCGGGCAGCGGGTGTTGAACGGACAGCCGGGAGGAGGATTGGATGGGCTGGGTATGTCACCCTCAAGGATGATCTTCACCCGGGTCGCCTCTACCACGGGATCTGGAACTGGAGCTGAGCTCTGGAGGGCCCGGGTGTAGGGATGGCGGGGATCGCCGTACAGGTCTTCTACGTCGGCCAGTTCCATGATGTGGCCGAGGTACATGACGGCCACCCGGTCGGCAATATGGCGGACCATGCCCAGGTCGTGGGAGATGAAGAGGTACGTGAGGCCCAGGAGGTCCTGTAGGTGTTCCATGAGGTTGACAACCTGGGCTTGGATGGACACGTCGAGTGCGGCGATGGGTTCGTCGCAGACGATGAAGTCAGGGTTCAGGGCGATTGCCCTGGCGATGCCAATCCGTTGTCGCTGTCCGCCCGAGAATTCGTGTGGATAGCGGTTGGCGTGCGTCGGGTCGAGGCCGACGAGGCCCAGCAGTTCTTCCACTCGTTCCTGGCGCTCCCTAGACGACGACTTTCCGTGCTCCAGTAGGGGCTCGCCGACAATCGAGCTGACGGTCATCCGGGGGTTCAGCGAGGCGTGCGGATCCTGGAACACCATCTGCATGCGGGGCCGGGTGCGGCGTAAGGCGCCGGCGGCCAGGCCAACCAGCTCGATGCCGTCAAACACCACACTCCCCTCGGTTGCCTTCTCAAGTTGGAGCATGGTGCGGCCGATAGTGGACTTACCGGACCCGGACTCTCCGACCAGCCCGAGGGTCTCGCCACGGCGGATGTCGAACGACACACCGTCGACGGCCCTTACCGCTCCGACTTTGCGACGGAACATGCCCTTGGTCACCGGAAAGTGCTTCTTCAGCCCCCGGACGCTGACCAGCACCTCGTTCCCGACTGGCCTAGACCGGGAGACACTGGCAACCGGCACTGCCGCCCCCGCATCAACGGCCATGGTTGGGTCCATCCCTTCCGCTGTCTAGCCAGCAGGCCAGCCGACGGGTCGCCGACACCTGCACCAGGGTCGGGTTCTCTTGCAGGCACCGGTCGAAGACATGAGGGCACCGCGGGGCGAAAGAACAACTTGTCGGCGGCGCGCGTAGGTCGGGAGGCTGCCCGACGATGTTGACCAACTTCTGTCCCGGCATGGCAGCCGACGGCAACGAGGCAAGGAGCCCCTGGGAGTACGGGTGGCGGGGTTCAGCGTAGAACTCGTCGACCGGGGCTTCCTCGACGATCTGGCCGCCGTACATGACCAGCACGCGATCTACGAGGCCAGCTACTACACCCAGATCGTGGGTGATCCAGATCACCGCCATGCCCAACTTCTCGCGCAGGTCCTTCACCAGTTCGAGGATCTGGGCCTGGATCGTGACGTCGAGGGCCGTAGTCGGCTCGTCGGCGACCAGGATTCGGGGGCGACAGGCCAGAGCTACAGCGATCATCACCCGCTGCCTCATCCCGCCCGAGAGCTCATGGGGAAAGCTCTGTAGGCGTTGCTCCGGCGACGGGATCCCGACCAGTTTTAGGAGATCCAGGGCTCGCTCTCGCAACTCCGAGGCACGACCCGGCTGGTGGACTGTCAGAGACTCTGTGATCTGGTAGCCGACGGTAAGCACCGGGTTCAGCGATGTCATTGGATCCTGGAAGATGAAGCCGATTCTCCCGCCGCGGACCTTTCGCAGATCGTCAAGGCTCATGGAAAGGAGGTCGGCGTCCTCGAAGATCGCCTCACCGTCGACGATCTCCCCGGGGGGCATAGGAATCAGGCGGAGCAACGACATCATGGACACGCTCTTGCCCGACCCGCTCTCGCCAACGATGCCGACCACCTCGCCGTCGGCCAGGTCGAACGACATGCCGTTGACGGCGTGGACAGTGCCATCCTCCGTATTGAACCGGGTCGTCAGGTCGGAGACCTGAAGGACCGGTTGCGGGCTGTTCACGGTCGGCTGGTCATTCTCCGAGTCGTTCCCAGACGTCCTGTTCAGCCATGTCGATGATCGTGTAAGCCATCGACAACGCCCCATCGCGGATGGCCTGCATCCCGTGGGTTGACACAGTGTGGTCGGCAAACTCGGGCTGGTGGTTCACGGCGTCGCCCGACTGGATTCCGAGCATCGGGTGGATCGACGGGACCACCTGGCTGACGTTGCCCATGTCGGATGAACCGCCGCTGCGACCGATTTCCGCCTCGGTAGGCATCGGTCGGCCCATGCTCTCCGAGTTGGTCGAGTACAGGCCGGTCATCACCTGATTGTTCCGCATGTTGTCGTACGGATGGTCAGTGCGCGTCCAGGCCAGGCGACAGCCGGTGGCGGTGGCCGCACCCTCGAAGCAGGCCTGAACCTTCGGGATTAGTTCGTCGAGCCTCTCGACGCTGGACGAGCGGATCAGCCACGTGGAACTGGTGTGGGCGGGCACCACGTTCACCGCGTCGCCCCCGCGCGTGACCATGCAGTGCACCCGGTCACCCTCGACCATCGCTTGTCTAAGGGTGGCCACGTTCACGTACGCCTGGACGAACGCATCCAAGGCGTTGATCCCCTCTTCGGGGGCGAAGGCGGCGTGCGACTCCTTACCGAAGAACTCCGCTTCGAAGTGCTGACAAGCCTGGAACGAGGGGTCAAGCTCGTCGAAGGGGCCGGGGTGCACCATCATCGACGCGGCAGCGTCTTCGAATGCGCCGGCGTCGATCAGTTCGACCTTGCCCCCGCCTCCCTCCTCCGCGGGGGTACCGAGCACCGTTACCCGAATTCCTAACTCCTCGGCCAGGGTGGCCATCGCCACCCCTGCTCCGGCCGCCGCCGTGGCAATGATGTTGTGGCCGCAGGCGTGGCCGACCTCGGGCAGGGCGTCGTACTCGCAGCAGATGACCACTCGTGGCCCTCCGGTTCCGACCGTCGCCTCGAATGCCGTGTCTAGGCCGTGGCAGGGGTAGGTGACCTCGAACCCCTGACGGCCGAGGAAGGAGCTCAGTTTTTCGGAGGCCTCAAACTCTTCGAATCCGAGTTCAGGGTTCTCGTACATCCACCGGGAGAGGTCCCGGAGTTCGTTTTCGACCTTCGCGAAAGCCTTCTCGGCTACCTGTTTGCTCATCATCGGTCGGACGGTAGCAGGGCCGTCCGCCAGCTCAGAGAGCCAGCCGGTAAACGTTGGTGGCCCGCTCCTCGAAGCCGAGGCGCCGGTAGAGCCGATTAGCGGCTTCCCGGGAGGGGCGCGACGTCAAGTCCACCGTGGTCGCCCCCTCGGCCCGAGCCCGGCCTATGGCCTCCCGGTTGAGGGCCTCGCCGACCCCCCGTCCCCGCGCCGCCTCGTCCACTACCACGTCCTCGATCCAGGCTCGCAGGCCGGTGGGGATCCGGAACACGGCCAGGGTCAAGCTCCCCACTACAGCCCCCTCCTCGTCGAGGGCCAGCAAAAGGGCCGACGCCTCCGAGCCCACGATGGCCTCAAGGGTGGCAGCATCGGGCGGCGAGTTGGACCGGGAGAGCTGAGGGACCAGCCGGGCCATGACGGACACTAGGGCGTCGTCGACCCCGGTCGCCTCGAC
>CZRM01000065.1_pt1 | contig 54997 bp, 59 predicted proteins | sample 1125721 | NCBI WGS metagenome assembly CZRM01 (sample SAMEA3597868, study PRJEB11362) | Hydrothermal vent metagenome genome assembly | biome: marine hydrothermal vent biome; feature: marine hydrothermal vent; material: ocean water | place: Atlantic Ocean | collected 2010-09-19/2010-10-04 | reverse complement strand
GTGCCACCAGGCCATCAACGAGGCAGTGGAGTCGGTCGCGGAGAGCCCCGTAGGAAGCCGGGTCTACGCCCGGTCCCGGCCGATCGGGAAACGGTCGGACTTCAGCCATCGGATAAGGATCGTCAGGAAGCCATCGCTCCACCATGATCCGCTGCAGGCCCATGGCCACCACAGCCCAGTGTCCGTCCCCAGACTCCCGGGCCTCCAGGATTTTGGCCATCGTGCCAATTCCGCTCCGGACCTCGCCACCCCCGACCTCACTACCCCGCTCGATGAGTACCACCCCAAATTCGCGGTTCCCCGACAACAGGTCCTCAAGCATGTGTCGGTAGCGCGGTTCGAAAACCCGGAGCGGAAGAACACCGCTCGGGACCAGGACCGTTCCGAGCGGAAACATCGGCAACCGGCGCGTGGACTCCACCCCTCAGTCCATCACCGGGCGAGGCTGCAGAATCTCGACGGCCGGTGCCTCGGGGTACGACAGGAGGGCGAGGACTAGATCCTCGTGGAGCTCCCTGATCTCGAACGGCAATTCTCCGTTGGTGATTACCGCAAAGGCCAGATGTCGACCGGCCGGCGTGTCCACCACCCCAGCCAGGCTGCTCACCTCTCGCAGTGTGCCCGTCTTAGCTCGGACCCGCCCCTCGCCGGCCGTACCGACAAAGCGCTTCTTCATGGTGCCCTCCTGGCCGGCCACCGGTAGGGAGTCCACCAAGACATCGCCGTAAACCTCGTCGCCCAACAGGTCGACCAGCAGCGAGCATGTCACCCGGTTGTCTGGGTCGAGACCCGAACCGTCGTGGGGCACCACCTCGGCAACCCGGTAGCCCGCCCCTTCCAGGGCAGCCAGCACCGCAGAGAGGCCCCCGACCGTCGTGCCCCGCTCCGAGGGTGTCCGTCCCATCTCCTTGATCAGCAGTTCGGCCGTTGTGTTGTCACTCTCTACCAGCATCTGCTTCACCACCGACCGGACCGTCGGCGAGCGGACGGTAGCCAGGGCCACCATCCCGGTTCCGTCAGGTGCCCTCCCCGAATCGGGACGGCGTCGGACCACTACCCCGCGGGACTCAAGCAGGTCGTCGAAAAGGCGGGCTGCGTTCGCCGCCGGGTCGTCGGCCGGTACGCCTAGCGAGGCCGCAGTGTTGACGGCATCCCAGAGCACGAAGCCGTCGTCCACGCTGAGAGCGCTCAAGGGACCAGACTGAATCGACCAGCCCGGCTTGAACCGGTCGGGCCAGGTCCCCAGGTAACGGATGGCGTCGTAGCGCGACTCGTCACCGACTACACCTCCGGTTACCTCCCGGACGCCGGCGTCCACCAGAGCGCGTGCCAGGTCGTCCAGGTCTGTGTAGGCACGGGGATCCTCATATCGATCGGCATAGTCGGCTGTCATCAGGAGCGGGTCCCCGCCACCGACCAGCCACACGTCACCGTCCACCACGCCGTCCAGCGGGGCCAGCTCGGCAAGCACCGTTGTCGTCAGCACGGCATCCGGGCCAAGGTGGCGGAGGGCCGCCATACCTGTAAGGAGCTTCTGTGCACTAGCTGGGGTCATGGGAAGGCCTGGGTCCACAGAGAACAAAGACCGTCCGTGTTCGGACACCTCCACACACGTCGACGGAGGAAGTAGCGCAGCCGAGCCGGCCAGAGCCGTCTGGAGATTCCGTTCGGCCGTCGGTGCCTGCAGGAACTGCGGAACCCGACGTACAGAGAACAGTGGAGTGGCCACCCTTGCCGGAATAGGAGCCAGGCCGGGCCCGTCACCGGCGGCCTGGCGGTCGGTCCGCTGTGCCTGGACGCCGGTCAGGACCGCCACCGTGAATAGGAGCAACGGGAGGACCAGACGCCTGTTCACGGGGCGCCATGCTACGGGTCGCGCGCTCTCGTCTAGGTTCGCCGCATGCAGATCCTCGCCGCCCTCTTCTTTGAGGGACTTGACCTCCGCCAGGTGCCCGGCGGAGCCACCCACATCGACCTGACCGGCATCCAGTTCAGTGCCCCAGCTCCCGGTCCGCTGCCCGTTACGTGTTCCCCCCACTTAATCGTGGTGGTGCGCTGCCCTGACGAACATTCCGGTCAGGCCGTTCTGGAGGTGGTCTTTACGAGGGAGGGTGAGCAGTTGGCCCGTAACGTCCAGCCGTTGACCGTGGAACCCGGCCGATTCGGCTATCGCCTGGTCCGCGCCGAGCTGGAGTTCGAGGACTTCGGTACGGTCGAGGCGGCCTGTCGAATCGACCAAGGCCCGGCCACTGTCGTGCCCTACACCCTTCTCCCCCCGGCACCCGATGCCCCCTGACCGGGTGCGCTACGCGGCCGCCCTCTCAGAACATCCCGATCCCGGCGTGGCCATCGGCGAGGTAGTCGGCCAGGTCCTAGATCGGCTGGGCTCCTCCCCCGACCTGGCTGTCCTGTTCACCACGGGGAACCACGCGGAGGCCGCCCCCCGGTTGGCCCGAGTAGTTCGACAGACCCTGACACCGGAGCACCTGATCGGTGGCACAGCGGTGGCCGTACTCGCCCACCGCCAGGAGGTCGAGGAGTCTCCCGGCCTGGCCCTGTGGGCGGGACGTACTGGACCAGTGACCGCTGTCCGATACGAGGGACCTCGCCCTGAGGTGTCCGTGCCGGCCGGCAGCACCATCGTGGTGGTGGCCGACCCGTTCACACTGGACGCCGCCGAAATGGCCGCCGCGGTGGGTCCGGATGTGACCATGGTCGGAGGCCTGGCTTCAGCTGGGAACCGGCCCGGCGACAACCGCCTGCTGCTCGACGACGATGCGTTCACCGATGGCGGAGTCGCCGTAGTCCTTCCACCGGGGCTCGGTGCCCGGGCCGTGGTGGCCCCGGGTTGCCGTCCGGTTGGCGACCCCTACGTGGTCACCGGAAGCGACGGGAACCTCTTACTCTCCTTGGCCGGTCGGCCCGCTCTGGAGCGCCTCCGGGAGGTCCTCGACGCCGCTGATGACCAGACCCGGGATCGCCTCCGTCGGGGGCTCCACGTGGGACTGGTCATCGACGAGCACAGGGAGGCCTACAAAAGCGGCGACTTTCTCGTACGGTCGGTCCTGGGGGCCGACCGATCCTCGGGTGCGGTAGCCATCGGGGACCGGGCCGCGGTCGGGACAACCGTCCAGTTCCAGGTCCGCGACGCCGATGCCGCCACAGCCGACCTTCGGGCACGGCTCCGCGGTCTCCAGGCCAGCGCAGCGTTGGTCTTCACCTGCAACGGGCGGGGCAGCCACCTGTTCGGAAGCCCCGGCCACGATGCTCGGCACTTTACGGACGGCCTTGGAACCACCGCCGTGGCGGGCATGTTCTGTGCGGGCGAGATCGGCCCGGTGGGGCCGGCCCACCACCTCCACGGCTTTACCGCCTCGGCTCTCCTGTTCGATGCGATCACCTCCGCTCCGACCGCCTGACCGGCGCCCAAATGGTCGCCGAGGTGCTGGAGGGTCGCGGATAGTGTGCCGTCGGTACAGGCGAGCAGGGGCCGACGCGGCATTGGCTGAGGTGGGATCATGACGGACGCCAGGCTCGCCGGAACGGACGCCGACGGCGCGCTCGAGTCTCTCGCCATCGACGTGGTCCGGGGCTTGGCTATGGACGCACCCCACGCCGCCCGATCGGGCCATCAGGGCACAGCCATGGCCCTGGCCCCCCTGGCCCACGTTCTCTGGACGCGGATCCTGACCTACGACGCCCAAGATCCTGATTGGCCGGATCGGGATCGGTTCATTCTCTCGGCCGGCCACGCCTCAATCCTCCTCTACTCGATGCTTCACCTAACCGGACACGGCTTGTCTCTGAATGACCTCCGCGACTTCCGCCAGTGGGGCTCTCCCACCCCCGGCCATCCCGAGGTCGGCTGCACCGCCGGTGTCGAGGTCACCACCGGCCCCCTCGGCCAGGGTCTCGCCAACGCGGTGGGCATGGCTATCGCCGAGCGCAACCTGCGAGCCCGATTCGGTACCGACCTCTGCGACCATCGAACCTTCGTAGTGTGTGGTGACGGCGACCTGGCCGAGGGCATCAGCCACGAGGCCTCCTCCTTGGCCGGCCACCAGGGCCTGGGCCGGCTGGTCGCCATCTACGACGACAACCACGTGACGATCGACGGCCCCACCGAGTTAGCTCTCTCGGATGACGCGGCGGCTCGATTTCGCGCCTATGGCTGGCACGTGCTGGACCTCGGTGAAGCGGCTGAGGACCTGGACGCCATTGAGGACGCCTTTCGCGAGGCAATGGCCGTCAACGAACGCCCTTCCCTGGTGATCCTCCGGAGCCATATCGGCCATCCCTCGCCCGATGTCGACTCGTCAGCGGTCCACGGCTACTCCCTCACCGACGACGGGATCACTGCGACGAAGGCCCGGATGGGCCTGCCCGAGGCCGAGGCGTTCTGGGTCCCCGATGACGTCTTGGCCCTATATCGCCAGGCCGGCCGACGCGGTGCTGATGCGCGGACGGACTGGGAGCAACGCCTAGAGCAGTTCACCGGTGACCGTGCAGCGTGGGACGCCGCTCAGGGCGGTCGGGGCGTCGCCGGCTGGACCGACGTCCTCCCCTCGTGGGAGGCCGGAGCGGCCGTGGCGACCCGAAAGGCCGGAAACGCCTGCATCCAGGCTCTGCTCGATGTCGTCCCAGGGCTCCTAGGCGGCGGAGCCGACCTCACAGGCAACACAGGCACCACCATCCTTGGCCATGGTGTCCAGGGCCCCGACTGTCCCGAGGGACGCCAGCTGTTCTTCGGCGTCCGGGAGCACGCCATGGGGGCCATCTGCAACGGCCTGGCCCTCCACGGCGGGATGCTCCCCGTCAATGGGACCTTCCTGGTGTTCAGCGACTACATGCGCGGAGCCGTCCGCCTGGCTGCCCTCAGCGGAGCCCGGACGGTCTTTGTCTGGAGCCATGACTCGGTGGGCGTCGGTGAGGACGGCCCCACCCATCAACCGGTAGAGCACGCTGCTGCCCTGCGGACTATCCCCGGCCTTCCCGTATTCCGGCCGGCTGACGCCAACGAGACCGTTGGGGTGTGGCGCCACATCGTGGAGGCCGACGGCCCTACCGCCCTCCTGCTGACCCGGCAGGACGTTCCGGTGCTCTCGGGCACCGACGACCACCGGGCAGTGGCCCGCGGTGGCTACGCGCTGGCCGAACCGGACTCCGATCCCGACGTGATCCTGATCGGAACGGGTAGCGAGGTGGCGGTAGCGCTAGACGCCGCGGCCACCCTGACGGCCGCCGGTCACTCTGTGCGTGTGGTCTCCATGCCCTGCATCGAGCTCTTCACCGCTCAGGACGACGCCTACCGGACCGCGGTTCTGCCACCCGGGGTTCCTACAGTCTCCGTCGAAGCCGGAGTGACGTTCGGCTGGGAACGCTGGGCCGACCGCGCCGTGGGGATCGACCGGTTTGGCGCCTCAGCACCGGGCCAGCGTGTCATGGCCGAGTTGGGCATTACCGCCACCGCCGTAGTCGATGCCGCAGAATCCCTTCTGACCGCCTGAAACGCGGAGGCTCATCATGAACCGTCTGCACGAGCTGTTCGCCCGCGAGGGACAGAGTCCGTGGTTGGACAACTTGAAGCGCAGCTGGATTGCCTCCGGCGAGCTTGAACGATGGGTCGAGCGGGGAGCACGAGGCATCACCTCCAACCCGTCCATCTTCCAGAAGGCGATGACCGGGACTGACGCCTACGACGACCAGCTCCGGGCCCTGGGCGGATCGGGAGCCTCCGTGGAGGAGTGCTACTGGGAGCTTGTGGTGCGCGACATCCTTGATGCCCTCGAGGTGCTCCGTCCTGTCCACGAGGCGTCTGAAGGCCTCGACGGGTACGTCTCGGTCGAGGTCGATCCACGTCTGGCGCCCGATACCACAGGCACGATCCAGGCGGCTCGAGAACTTCACACCCGGATAGATCGGCCAAACCTGTACGTGAAGATCCCGGCCACCGCCGAGGGAATCCCGGCCATCCGCCAGATGATCTCTGAGGGTCGGAGTGTCAACGTCACCCTCATCTTCTCCCTCGACCGCTACCGAGAGGTAATGGAGGCCTACTTATCCGGCCTGGAAGCCTGTCCGGGTGACCTCTCGGGGGTGTCGTCAGTGGCCTCGTTCTTCATCAGTCGAACCGACAGCGAGGTGGACCGCCGACTCAACGCCCTTGGAACCCCCGAGGCCCTGGCCCTGCGGGGCCGGACGGCCGTCGCCCAGGGACAGGTGGCCTACGACATGTTCCAGGGGGAATTCAGCGGCCCCCGATGGGCTGCCCTTGTCGAACGCGGAGCCCAGGTGCAGCGACCCCTCTGGGCATCCACCTCGACCAAGAACCCGGCCTACCCCGACACTCTCTACGTGGACAATCTCATCGGACCCGACACAGTCAACACCCTGCCTGACGCCACTCTTGAGGCATTCGCTGACCATGGGACGGTGGCCCGGACCGTGGACGCCGATCCGGTAGCTGCACACGACCTCCTCCGGGCGGTGGACGGTGTCGGCGTTGACCTGGTCGACGTCTCCCGGGTTTTGGAGGAGGAAGGGGTGGCAGCCTTCGTCGCCTCGTTCGACGACCTGCTGGCCGATCTGACCGCCAAGGTTCGTTCCTTTTAATCCGGTACGTGCCCCAGGAGTAGGTTTCGAAACGCAACGGACTGCTACAGTCCGGCGATGTCTGACACCCCACCGACTGAGGGATGTTCCATCGCCGCCACGCTGGCCGCGGTCGGTGACCGCTGGACGCTCCTGATCCTGCGAGACCTCTTCCGTGGCGTCCGACGATTCGAGCGCCTCCACCGCGACCTGGGCATTGCCCGGAACCTGCTCACCGATCGGCTGCAGAAGCTCGTCGACATGGGCATCGTTCACCGGGTGCCGTACCAGGACCGGCCCGTCCGCAACGAGTACCGGTTAACAGCCAAGGGGGTCGACCTCTCCCCCGCCCTCGTAGCTCTCATGGGTTGGGGAGACCGCTGGTACGCGGCCGACGGTCCCCCCACGGTGCTAGTCCACGACGCCTGCGGGACCCCGTTGGACCAGGCCGTGTCCTGTCCCCACTGCCACGAGGCGGTCGACCCCACTCACATCCGGAGCCGACCCGGCCCCGGCAGCACCGTCGAAGCTCTCCTATGACCCCGGCCGATCTCAAGGGCGACGCGTTGCTAGAAGCCGCCAGGGCCATCCGGGACACCCACCACGGCACTCGGATCACCTACAGCCCGAAGGTCTTCATTCCTCTGACCATGCTGTGCCGAGACCGGTGCGGATACTGCACATTCGCCCAGCCTCCGGCTCGCCTCCAGACGCCCTACCTCAACCCAGACGAGGTCCTGGCCATCGCCCACCGGGGCGCCTCAGCCGGATGTCACGAAGCGTTGTTTACGCTCGGCGAGCGCCCCGAACTCCGGTACCCGGTCGCCGCCGACTGGCTGTCTCGCCACGGACACGGATCCACGCTCGAGTACCTGGAGGCTATGGCCGACCTGGTCCTGGCTGAGACTGGACTGCTCCCTCACGCCAACGCAGGTGCACTCCATTTCGAAGAACTAGCTGCCCTCCGGCGGGTCTCTCCATCTCAAGGGATGATGATAGAGAACCTCGTTGAGGACCTGGACTGCCACCGTGGTGCACCGGACAAGATGCCGGCCCGCCGGCTGGCCACCCTGGAGGCGGCAGGACAGCTCTCCATCCCATTCACCACCGGGATTCTGATCGGAATTGGCGAGGACCGGGGCGATCGGATCGCCGCCCTGGAGGCCATCGCTGCGTCGCATCGACGACATGGCCACGTCCAGGAGGTCATCGTCCAGAACTTTCTGCCGAAGCCCGGTACTGCCATGCATGCCTCTCCAGCCTGTCCGACCGACCAGTACCTGGATGCCGTGGCGCTGGCCCGTTTGATCCTCCCTCCCGAGATCCACCTTCAGGCTCCGCCTAACCTGTCGGACGACTTCGGCATGCTGCTAGATGCGGGGATCGACGACTGGGGGGGCGTTTCGCCCGTCACCGCCGACCACGTGAATCCTGAGCGACCCTGGCCACACCTGGATCGGCTACGTGCGGCCACCGAGCAACGGGGCTTCGCTCTGGCCCCCCGCCTCACCGTCTACCCGGAGTACGTCCGGGATCCCGACCGCTGGCTTCACCCGGACATCCATTTCTCGGTCGCCGACCGTAGCGACGCCGAGGGGCTGGGCCGCGATGATCCTGGGTCACTCTTCCCGGAGGCCATCGAGGAGATCATTGCCGCCGACGGTGCAGAGGTCCGTCAGGTCGGACATCGATCCACGGCGTGGTATTCCGGGGTGCCGGTCTCTCCCACCATCCTTGTCCCAGCGAAAAGCGCGGCCCGGGGTCGGATCCGCGAGGTCCTCGACGCAGTCCTGGCCGGGGAACAGGCCGGACACCACGAGTTGCTAGCCCTCTTCCGGGCCCGCGGACCCGAGGTAGCCGCCGTTGCTGAAGTGGCCGACGAGCTTCGCCGTCGGACCGTCGGAGACCAGGTCACCTGGGTGGCCAACCGGAATATCAACTACACAAATGTATGCACCTACAAGTGTCGGTTCTGCGGCTTCTCGAAGGGGCCCCTGTCTCTCAACCTCCGGGGTACCCCCTACCTCTTGACCCTGGACGAGATTGCCGGACGGGCCGCTGACGCTGCTCGTATGGGTGCCACCGAGGTGTGCCTGCAGGGCGGAATCCACCCTGACTTTGACGGTAATTACTACATCGACGTCACCCGGGCCGTCCGAGACGCCGTACCCAACATCCACGTCCACGGCTTCACCGCCCTGGAGGTAACCGAGGGTGCCCGCCGCCTCGGCGAGCCTCTAGCCGACTACTTGCGGCGGGCGAAGGACGCTGGTCTCCGTTCACTTCCCGGGACGGCGGCCGAAATCCTCGACGACGAGATTCGCCAGGTCCTGTGTCCAGACAAGATCACCACTGACGAGTGGCTAGAGGCCCACCGCACCGCCCACGCACTCGGTATCCGCTCCAACGTCACCATCATGTTCGGATCCGTGGAACACCCCGAGCACTGGGTCCGCCACCTGCTCCGGTGCCGCGACCTCCAGGAGGAAACCGGCGGTTTTACCGAGTTCGTGGGCCTACCGTTTGTCCACATGGCCTCACCCATCTACCTCCAGCGCCGCTCCCGCCGGGGTCCGACCTTCCGGGAGACCCTCCTCATGCATGCCGTGGCCCGAATCGCCTATCACGGGCTCATCGACAATGTGCAGGCTTCCTGGGTCAAGATTGGCTTCGACGGGGTGCGCCAGCTACTCCGTTCGGGGGTCAATGACCTGGGTGGAACCCTGATGGACGAGAACATCTCCCGGGCCGCAGGGGCGGAACACGGTCAGCTGGTAACCCGGGACGATCTGGAAGAACTCGTGGCACCCCTTGGACGAACCCTGGTTCAGAGGACCACTCTCTACGGGCCGGTCGAGCAAGGCCACCGCCTCGAGGTCACCCGCCGGGACGACGGACGCGTCCTCCTCCCCGTGGTCGGCGCCTGAGGCCTGCGACCCCCTGCGGGTCACTGGTTGTCGTCCGGCTCCTCTAGGAGGTACGCGGCTTTCTCAACCGCCCTGCGGGCCCGGGTCAAGCGCCGCTCGTCTACCGGCAATTCGTCTCCACCAACATCGATCGACTCCCGCAGCCGCTGGATGGCCAAGTCGGCCAGTTCTTCGGCGATGGCCTCCAACCGGGAGCGGATCTCGTCGAACTCACCCGGCATCGTCCACCGACTCTCCGATCCCGACCTCGGCGGGATCTTCCCTGAGGGCCTCGGACAAGAGTTCCATAGGGTGGCGGACATCCACGCCCGCTGCCTCCAGATGCATCGTGCATCCCGGGTTGGCGCTGACAACCACCGTGGTGCCCGAACGGCCAGCCGCTCGTCTGATGGCCGCCACCTTTCGCTGACGGACTTCATCGGCCAGGGCGGGCTCCGACAGCGAGTAGGCCCCACCCGCACCACAGCAGAGCCCGTCGTCATCTAACTCCACCACCTCCATGTATGGCTGAAGGACGTCCCGAACGGCTCCGTGGCAACCCTGGGCGTGACGGAGGTGGCAGGGGTCGTGCACGATCACCGACCCGGCCGTTCGGCGACCGGTAGGCAACCGTCCCATCTGTGGAGCCAGCCACTCATGGACGTCCAGAACCCGTGCGGCAAATGCCTCGGCCACCGGCGTTCCTAGGAGGTGGCCGTAGCGCTTCAGGGCAGCACCGCATCCGGCCGAATCCACCAGGATGGGGCGGTCTCCCGGCAGAGCGGCCATGACCCGCTCAGCGCTTCGGCGAGCCTCTTCTCCAAGGCCCGCATGCTCATGGAGGGCACCGCAGCAGCCGGCCCGATCTCCTGACCGCTCTACTGTCGTGCCCATCTCCTCTAGGACGGCTTCCACTGCTGCGTGTACCTCCGGCTGCCATGCATCCATCACGCAGCCCGTGAACAGCACCACGTCCCCGGTTCCTGTCGCACGACTCCGGGGCGCCCACAACGGAAGTCGCCTCGGAAGCAGACCAGTACGGGGCACCAACCCGACGCGCTGCACGAGGGCCAGCAGACGGCTGCCTGTCCGCAGTAGCCGGGGTCGACCTAGGAGCCATAGCCCCGCTCGAAGACGCCGGGACGGGGGATGACCGGCGGCCGTGGCTTCCCGGGTCGCGACGATCAGCTCACCGTAGGGAACTCCTGATGGGCAGGCCGTCTCGCAGCCCAGACACTGGACGCAGGTGTCCATAGCCTCAAACCACTCCGCATCCAAGGCGGCCGTACCAGCCTCAGCCGCCCTCATAAGGGCGATCCGGCCCCGTGGCGACTTGCTCTCGTCACCAGAAACCCGGTAGGTGGGGCAGTGAGGCAAGCAGAGCCCACAGCGGACGCACGCCGCCAAAGCGTCATCCCGCAACCCAAGCGGTCCGCCGCCAATCATGCCGCCACCCGGTAGGGGTCCCGGCCGGGGTTGAGCCGCCGTCCCGGGTCGAACTCGTCGCGCATGCGACCGGCCAGGGCGAGAACCCCGGGCTTTGCTACCGGGAGGGTTTCCGGTCGATCCCCGTAGACCACGCCACCGAGCACGTCCAGAACGGCGCCCGCCGGAATCTCTCCCGCCCATCTGCTCATGCAGGGCCCCAGTTCCGGCTCGTCGACCTCGCCCAAGCCAAGCGCCACAAGGCGGTCGCGTTCGTCGCGCAGGTCACCCGGATGTCCTTCTAGGCGGACTGTTGTCCGCTCCCCGTCCCACAGCACTGTGGCCGGGCGGTACGCCACGTCGGCTACCCGAGCGGGAGCCAACTCTCCAGCCATCCAGAGGCCGGCCTCCGGCATCGGCCGGGTCCGCAGGATGACCCGTCCCAACAGGGCCAAGGTCCCTAGAGAGCCGACCAGCAGGCGGCACACGTCATAGCCGGTGACGTTCTTTACCGTCGGACCACCGGCGGTAAAAAGAGCGCCGTCAGCCCCCACACAGTCGGCCTGGAGGAGGGTGTCGGCGATCAAACCGACCCTCCCGCGACGCAGGCTGCTCCGGCCAACGACGAGGGTGCCTCCTACCGTGGCTCCGGGAGGCCCGTCCAGAGCCACCTCTTGGCCGCCGGCGCCTAGGGCTTCGGTCAACTCGGCGAGCGTCGTCCCGGCACCGGCGGCCACCGTCATCTCGGCCGGTAGGAACTCTTCGACCCCAGACGGAGCCCGTACCTCGTGAGCTCCCGCCGGATCCCCACCCAGGTCCCAGCGAGTGGCCCCGCCACGCACACAGACGGCGCCCTCTGTCCCGACTGCCTCACGGAACTCCGCTAGCTGACTCACACCCATGTTCCCTCTGGGATCCGTCCCAGGCTGGTGACGTGCCCACAGCTGGCCCCCGACGGGAGGACCTTGGCCGGGTTGGCTATTCCGTCGGGGTCGAACGCTCGTCGCAAGCGTCCCTGGGCCTCCAGGTCTTCCGGAGAGAATTGGAGGCCCATGAACCGTCGCTTCTCCAGGCCGATCCCGTGCTCTCCGGACAGCACCCCACCCGCGTCGATGGCCAGGCGGACAATCTCCTCCCCCACTTCTAGAACCCGAGCTGTCTCCTCAGCATTTCGGGCGTCGTAGACGATCAGCGGGTGGAGATTGCCGTCCCCGGCATGGAAGACGTTCATGATCAGGAGGTCGTGACGGTCTACGGCTTCCTGGATACCGGCCAGGACTTCCGCTAGGCGGGAGCGTGGGATCACAGTGTCGTTCAGGTAGTAGTCGGGCTTGAGGTTGGCGATGGCCCCGAACGCGCTCTTTCGTCCCTTCCATATCCGCTCCCGCTCATCAGCGTCGGCGGCCCGCCGGACCTCCCGGGCCCCGTGCGACCGGGCAAGGTCGTCGATCCGTCGCACCTGGTCGTCGATCCCTGCCGGAAGGCCGTCCAACTCCACAATTAGGACGGCCGCTGCATCCATCGGATAACCGGCATGGGCGAACGGCTCGACGGCGGCCACCACCTGCTGGTCCATCAACTCCAGAGCAGCGGGCAGGATCCCAGCGGCGATGATGGCACTTACCGTCTCGGCCGCCTCCTCGATGGTGAGGAAGTCCAACAACAAGGTGGCCACTAACGGCGGATCTTGGGTGAGCCGGACGCAGATCCGAGTGGCGATCCCCAGTGTTCCCTCACCGCCGATGAAGGCGCCCCGAAGGTCGTACCCCGCGGCGTCCCCCTGCTCCTCGCCAAGCACCACAACCTCCCCGTCAGACAGGACAACCTCCACGGCCTGAACGTGGGCGCTGGTCACCCCATACAGAAGACAGTGGGGGCCTCCCGAGTTGGTGGCCACGTTGCCGCCGATCGTGCTGGCCTGCTGGCTGGAGGGGTCCGGAGCGAAGTGGAGACCTGTGCCGGCCAGGTGCCGGCTGAGGTCCAGGTTCACCACACCGGGTTCCACCCAGGCCGTCCGCCTGTCGACATCTACGTCCAGAATCCGGTCCATCCGCGTTGTCACGATGACCACCGGGTCGTCACACGGCACCGCACCCCCTGCAAGACCGGTACCCGCCCCCCGGGGTACGAAGTCCCGTCCGTGCCGACGTGCCGCATGAATGCAGGCCGACACCTCAGCGGTGTTCTCCGGAAAGCAGACGACTCCGGCCCGGCCACCCTGGAGGACGGAGCTATCCGAGCTGTAGAGGTGCCGGGCCACCGACCCAGCCTTGACTCGTCCGGCATCCAACGCTTTCACCAACTCGTCAACCAGGGGATCGGCACGGGATCGAGGCCAAAGACGCATCAGCACAGTCTGCCCGACCTCGGTGGTTGGCCCGGTGCCGACCCGTCCGAGGATCCCAACGATCCAGGGTGTAGGAAGAACCCGTGAATCGGCTCCGGAGCATCGCCACCCGCGGGGATACGCCGGTTCTAGCTCTCTCGATAGTCACCGGAGCCCTGGTGGCTGTGGTGATTGCCGGCTTCGAGTATCTCTCGGCTTCCGTGCTTTTGGACGCGGTACTGAAGCGACCGTTATGGCAGGTGGCCTTGGCCCCCGCCGTGGGGCTCATCCTCGCTACGGCAGTCCTCCGGTACCTGGGCCGTGGCCTGTCCGCAGCCACGTCGGATGAATTCAACCGAGCGTTCCACGATCGAAACCCCCGGCTTCCCCTACGGGACCTGCCAGTGAAGTTGCTAGCTGGCCTGGCCACCATCGGACTGGGCGGGTCCCTGGGACTGGAGGGGCCCTCAATCTACGCCGGGTCCACCGTAGGTCTGGCTATGCGAGACCGGTTCCGCCGCTGGCTCCGACGTGAGGACATCCGAATCCTGCTCACGGCCGGTGCGGCAGCCGGCGTGGCTGCCGTGTTCAAGGCCCCGGCCACCGGCGTCCTCTTCGCCCTCGAGGCCCCGTACCGCGACGACGTCAACCGTAGAGCCCTCCTCCCCTCCTTGCTGGCCTCGGCCACCAGCTACGTGACCTACGTCAATCTGATTGGACACGAGGCCGTCATCCCATTCCTGAACGACCCGGGGAACCGGATCGGCCTGAACATCAAGCAGTTGTCCTTGGCTTCGGATGACAAAATGGTGTGGTTCGACGCAGCCGACCTGGCATCGCTGTTCACTGCCGTGGAGGTAGCTGACGTCTTCGGCGCCCTTCTTCTGGGCATCCTGGCCGGCTTGGGTGGGCGAGCCATGGCCTGGCTGGTCCGGTGGGCCAAGACCCAGGCCAGAACCGATCACTTTGTGGCCCGGGTACTGATCGGCGGCGCCTCCCTGGCCGGCCTGGCCATGGTGGCTGACCTAATGTTCGACGCCCCGCTGACCATCGGACCCGGCTTCGAGGCCATGGCGTGGGTCGTCCATCCAGCCAACGGGTTAGGCCTCATCGCCCTACTATTCGGGCTCCGGATCGCCGCCACCATCGTCACCCTGGCCGCCGGAGGCGTGGGAGGTCTGTTCATCCCCCTGGCCGTCCAGGGAGTGATCCTGGGACAGTTCACCGGACAGCTGCTCAACTCCGACCGCCCAGGCCTCTACCCGACACTCGGACTGGCTGCCTTCCTGGGTGCCGGCTACCGGGCACCCATCTCGGCCGTAATGTTCGTGGCCGAGTCGACTGGCGGTTCCTTTGTTGTTCCCGCTCTGGTGGCCGCGGCGGTCAGTCAGTTGGTCGCGGGGAAGTCGTCGGTCGCCGAACACCAGCACAGCGTCAGGCTGGGCCACCTAGAGAGACGGTTCACGCTTCCGGTGACCTCGGCCCTGGATACTGATGTGTTGACGGTGCCCCCCGACGCGACAGTCGCCGAGTTCATGTACTTGCACGTCCTGGGCCGGCGGGAGCGGTCAGTGGCCGTGGTGGACGGAACCGCCTATCTCGGGATGATTAGCCTCTCCGAGGTGTCCGCCCTGGAGCGGTCCACATGGGACGACACGGAAGTCGGCACGCTTCTGTCGCCAGACCCCTTGGCGGCTCGGCCGACGTGGACGCTCCGCGACGCCGTCGCGGCCATGGAGCAGACCGGTGTCGACGTCCTCGCCGTCACCGATGCCGAAGGCAGGTTCATCGGTACCTTGTCGGCCGACGACATCCTCAAGTTGGACGAGATCCTCGACGAGACGGGCGGATAACCGGTTCAGATCCGGTCTGTCGTCCGGATGATCAAGCCGACTCGGCGGTCTCCTCGAGAGCCTCATCCTCTTCGTACTCATCGGACCAGGCATCGAAGGCGGGAGATTCCCCGTCGGTGTCCGACTCGTCGACGTTCAGGCTGTCGAAGATCGAGTCCAAGTCCAGGTCCTGGTTCTGCTTCAGCGCACGCGCCTCTTCGTAGCGGCGATGTCGGCCCTTCTTCACCGTGGCCCTCCCGGTCGGACGTCATCAGCGATCAGTGATCCATCCTACCGATGGCGCGACCCGAACACGGGTCGGCGGGCCTCAGGTACTCCGGGACTCTAAGACCAGGCCACCCCGTCCGTCGAAGGCCAATGCGGCGCGGCCGCTTAGGAGGTCGCCCACCTGACCACCGACCACCTGGTGGCGCCAACCGGTGGACATCCGGGCGTCATCGTCGCCCCGCACCAGCGCCTCAATATCGCTCCGGGTCCCCACCAGGGCCGGATCCAGGTCGAGATCCCGCGACAGTTGCGAGACCCAGGCTGATACCAGTGTCACGCCCGCCCGGATATCGGCTCCTCCGTTTCGCCGCGGACGGTCAGGCTGCAGGGGCGGCAGGTTCCCGACCGCGGCCACCGCCTCGATGATTCCACTGGCCACCGCCCCCTTGTGGTGACGTCCGTCCAACCCCCGAATCCCCCGTAGGTCTTCGACCTCCTTCGGGGCGCGTTGGGCGACGGCAACCAAACCCATATCGGGTAACACGTGGCGAACCGGAATGTCCACCTGGGCCGCACGACGCTCCCGCCATGCGGCCACCGATCGGGCCACGTCACGCGCCGGCCCACGCAGTTGCCGGGCCTCCTTGATCCTTTGCCATGCATCGTCGGGGTTTCGCCGGCCGTGTTCGCGGTCCAGCATCTCCCGGCACTCCTGTTCCGCCCAGGCGAGTCGCCCGTCGTCGCGGAGACGTCGAACCAGCCGGTCGTGGATCTCCAGAAGATGGGCAACGTCAGACGCGGCGTATTCGAGTTGCGAAGCGGTCAGCGGGCGGGCCAGCCAGTCGGTCAGGCGATCGCCCTTGGGTAGGTGGAAGCCAAGTTCGCGCTCGTGCAGAGTGCTCAGAGAGGGTGAAGACAGCCCGGTGAAGCCAGCCGCCACCTGGGTGTCGAACAGGTGGTGTGGCGCTGTCCCGCAAACCCGATCGAACACCTCAAGGTCTTGGCCTGCGGCGTGCATGACCAGCACCACGTCTGACTCCAAGAGGTCGGCCAGAGGGGCAAGGTCTACCTCCAGCGGGTCGATCAGGACCAGGCCCTCTTCCCAGGCCACCTGCACCAGGGCCACCTTTGGGAAGTAGGTCTTCTCGCGGTGGAACTCAGTATCCACAGCGATCCGAGACTGTGCTCCCAGGATCTCCAGGAGGTCGGTGAAGTCGTCCTGGCTCGTGACCAGTTGGTACTCGGGGGAGGGCCGCCGATTCAGGCCGACTCACCCGCCTCGGTCGGAAAGTCGGCGTCCACCCAGGCTGTGGTCCCACCGAACACGTTCACGGCATCGCGGCCCTGCTCGCGGAGGAACTCGGCAGCTGCACGGCTCCGACCACCTAGGGCGCAGATGACGTAGACGGTTCCCTCCTCGGGGATCTCGGCCAGTCGCTCGGGAACGGTCTGCAGCGGGATCAGGCACCCGCCCGGCACGCGAACCTCGACCCACTCGTCGGGCTCCCGGACGTCGATAAGAACCGCACCCTCTTCCAGCCGTCGTTCCAACTCATCGACATCGATCTCGGGTACGTCCATGGCTCCTCTTCCGCCAGCCATCTTTCGTGCGGCCGGAACCCTACCGGCCGCCCGGTGACTCCTCGTCGAGGTCCGCCAAACGGTCAACGTCACGCAGGCTGCGGGGATCCAAGCCGTCGACCTCCACCACGGGGAGGTCAACCACTGCCCGGTGAGGTGCACGCTCTCCTCTCTGGAAGATCTCCTCCAGGGCCGGAAGGACAGCGATCGGCCAGGCGGCATGCATCCACTGTCGCCGGCCGCCGAGGACCGGGACGGCGATGGCGTCCTCGTCGGAGGCCGCTTCGGCCACCGTCCGGATGCTTTCCGGCGAGGGGTCGGGTAGGTCGCACGACAGGATCACCACCTGGTCAAACCGCTCCCGGTGGTGGAGAAGGGCGGTCAGGATCCCCCCTAGCGGCCCGGTCCCTGGAGCCCTATCGGGCAGGACCTCCAGTCCAAGGGCTCGGAGACGATCATCGTCCCCACCGACCACCACCGCTGCCACACCCAGGGCACCGGTCAGGGCGTCGGCCACGCCGAGCACAAGGGGGCGTCCGCCCACAACCAAGAGGGCTTTGTCGCTACCCATGCGACTGCTGGCCCCTCCGGCGAGTACCGCCCCACCGGTCAGGGTCTCAGGTGGTGCGTTCACGAAGCCCGCTCAGCCCGAACGGTCCAAGGGAGGATCCACGTCCGGCCAGTCCGGATCCAGTTGGCGCAAAAAGAGTTCGCAGCGCTCCTCCTCGTCCTTCTCGCCGATCTCCCGAGCCGTACGGGCCAGCCCGGCCAGGGCCCGTAGGAATCCCCGGTTGGTGGGATGCGACCACCGGACGTAGCCCGAGCCCCGCCAGCCACCCTGCCGGAGACGGTCCAAGCCACGGTGGTAGCCCACGCGGTAGGCGGCGTACGACTCGACTGTGTCGCGCCCCAGGTCGCCAAGAGAGGCCCAGCCGTTGAGATGCCCGGGCCAAAAGGCCACCACGGCGGCGACCAGTCCCCGGCGCTCCTCGGGTGGGGCGGCCAGCGCGGCCGCTAGACGGAGGTCGGCATCGTCGGGCTCCGGGCCGAGAACGGTCTCCGGTGGACCCTGCGACGAGAGGCCGATGGGCTGCTCAGGGCTCATAGCGGGCGAGGCTACCCCTGCCCGATCGGCGTCGACTCGACCGGTACCCTCTACCGGTGCCCGACGACCTCACCGAACTGTTTGACCTGCCCGAGTTCGTCCAACTGCCGTCCTGGGCCGACCCACAGTTCCTCCGATCGGTGGCTGTGGTGGCCGTCGCCGTCTCGGTGATCCTGCTCGTCCTGGCTGCCCGAGTCATCCGCCGGCTAATGCTACGGACCGTGGTCGTGGTGCTACTTGCGACTCTCACTGTCGGGCTATGGGGTCAGCGGTCCGGCCTGACCGACTGTGTCGCTGACTGCTCGTGCTCACTGTTTGGACAGCCGGTGGAAATTCCCGCCGACCTGAACCCGCGCTGTTCCGATGCCTGACAGGCGTCGACCGTCACGCTTCGGGGACCCGCTCCACTCGAAGCACGTTTGTGGACCGCGACCGGACGTCGGTACCGGCCAGGAGTCCCACTAGCTCCCCGGGCTGCACCGCACCTCGGTCGCGGGCCACCTCGAGGGCGGCAGCTACCCGTCGCTGGAGGTCTCCCTGCTCGGGCAGGTGAAGGGCCTCCGTACCCCAGCTGAGGGTCAGTTGCCGAACAGTGCGCTCGTTGGAGCTAAGGCCGATGATGCGGGCCGACGGACGGAACCGGGCCATCGACCGGACCGTGAAGCCACTACCCGAGATGCACAAGATTGTCGAGATGCCTAGCTCGTCGACGGCTCGAGCCGTGGCCTGGGTCATGGCATCGGTAATGGCAGTGTCGGGGTCGCCAGTGTCGGTCATGCGGAGCTCTGAGAGCTCCGACATCCACCCCCGATGGTCGAAGGCGTCGTCGGCCCGTTCGGCGATCCGCGACATCGTGGACACGACGTTCACCGGATTGACCCCAATGGCTGTCTCGCCCGAGAGCATCACCGCGCTCGATCCATCCCAGACGGCGTTGGCCACGTCGGAGACCTCAGCCCGGGTCGGCTCAGGGTTGTTGATCATGGTCTCCAGCATCTGGGTGGCCGTGATGGCCGGGCGGCCCAATGCGATGCACTGCCGGATGATCTCCTTCTGAAGGATCGGCAGTTCCTCAATGCTGCACTCGCTTCCCAGGTCTCCTCGGGCCACCATCACCGCGCCTGAGGCCTCAATGATGGCTGGGAGGTCGTCGATAGCAGCACGGGTCTCGATCTTGGCCACCACGATGGGCCCTTCGGGGTGCGGCATCACCGGCAGACGAGCCAGGTCCTCTGCTGACCTCACGAACGACACGGCGATCATGTCAACGTCGAGTTCCACGAAGCGTTCGACGGCACGGAGGTCGTCTTCGGTCGGCGCACGCATAGACAGCCGATCCGAAGGGATGTGGAGGCCGGGGCTGCCGGTGAGAACGCCACCGTGGGCCACCCGGGCCGACAGCGACTCCTTCGCCACGTCCCGGACCTCAAGGATCACCCGGCCGTCACCCAAGCTGAGGCGATCGCCGGGCTCCATGTCGGACAAAAGCCCTTCGTAGTCGACCTCGATCGACGTGGCGTCACTGCGGTGGTCTCCTACCCGGAGTTCCAAGCGGGAGTCCTCGACCAGAACCACCGGTTCCTCGCCGAAGGAAGCAGCGCGAACTTTGGGCCCCGGAAGGTCAACCAGAATCCCCACGTATCGCCCCTCGAGAGCAGCGATCCGGCGAATGTCGGCCATGCGGGCCGCCGCCTCGTCGATCGTGTTATGGGCAAGCCCTAGTCGGGCCACGTCCATGCCAGCCCGAATCAGGCCACGCAGGGTCGCCTCGTCATCAGACGCCGGGCCGATGGTGGCGATGATCTTGGTACGACGGGCCATGGAGCCACGATACCGACCACCCCGCTCCCCGCCCCCGGTGGTTTGCTCCCCGGGCGTTGGGCCTCCAGTTCGTACCCGAATACCGCATTACCGTTCCCGAGATGCGCAGTCCGGCTTCTCACCCGTTCCTTGACCACCCGGGGACCCTGGCCTTCGCCCATCGGGGCGGAGCCGAGGAGTACCCGGAGAACAGTCTGGCCGCCTTCCGGCACGCCGTGGACCTTGGGTACCGGTATCTGGAGACGGACGTTCATGCCACACTGGATGGAGTGGTGCTCGCCTTCCACGACAACACTCTTGACCGGGTCACCGACCGTTCCGGCCAGATTGCCGACCTCCCGTGGAGCGAGGTTTCTGGTGCGCGAATCGCCGGGCGGGAACCCATCCCGCTGCTGTCAGAGCTCCTCGAGGAGTTCCCGGAGGCCCGAATCAACATCGACCCCAAGGACGACCGGGTCGTGGAACCCCTGGTCAATCTGATCCGCGACCACGGAGCACTTCACCGGGTCTGCCTTGGGGCCTTCTCCGATCGGCGCCTAGCCCATTGCCGGTCTCTCCTCGGACCTACCGTGTGCACGTCAGCTGGTCCACTTGCCGTCGCCCGGCTCCGGCTCGCCAGTCTGGGCATTCCGACCGGCCGACCGGCCGCCTTGTGCCTCCAGGTGCCGGTCCGCCAGTCCGGCATACCCATCGTGGATCGCCGTCTTCTCCGGATGGCCCACGACCGGGGCCTTCAGGTCCACGTGTGGACTATCGACGATCCAGGTGAGATGGCCCGCCTCCTGGACCTCGGCGTAGACGGGATCATGACGGACCATCCAGGGGTACTTCGCCAGGTCCTCATCGAGCGGGGGGACTGGTACACCTAGACGAGTTGGGCTACTGGTGCCGGACGCCGTCAAGTCGCCGACACGGCCCAATGGACGCATGGTCGACCTACCCGGCTGACTGCCTTTCCGTACCGTTTGTTGGCCGATCTGTGGACGGACCTGTGGACCATTCACCCCCGGGGTGGGGAAATCTCCCATGCTTCTGGGGAATACTCGCTTTCCGGTTGACGAAAGCCATGCTTGAGTGCATCCTGCCTGTCACGCCGAACACGGCAAGGGGATCCGGAACCGGAGAACCGGCCAGCCGAATGGGACAGGAGCTCAGGCTCCGGTCACAGGAGGAGGGTCGAGACCCTGGGGAAGCCCCCGAGGTGTGTTCGGGGAGGACCGCAACCACGCTGGGACCGAGAGGGACCAGCGGTTCGGCCACCGGCACAAGGGTGTCGAGGCCGGAAGGAGCGGCGACGAGCCTTCGGGCGAGGAGCCAAACCGACCGGGTGAGACCCCGACCGGGACCGGGCCACCGCAGGTCGTCCCGACGCCGACGGGCGTCGAGGGGGCCCACGGTGAGACCGGACTCGGGTGCCAGGTCGACCGGGCTGTTCCGCCGCCGGGCGGAGGGGCAGAACGGACGACCAGGGTCCCACCGGGGACCGGTGGACGAGTCGGGTCCGGGAACGGAAGTCGACGGACGCTCCGGGATCCGGATCAGGGTGACGCCCCTAGGGGCGGAAACCGGGATGCGGAACGAGGAAGCGGCTCCGAGGAGTTGACCGGTTCGCCGGAAGGCTACTTGGGGCCGTTTCCGCGTTTTCCGCCGTTGCCTCCCAGAGCACGGTGTCCAGCAGCGCCAACTCCAGCCCCAGATCAGGGCCTGAGCTCATGGCACGTAGGACCCAGTCCAAGCGGCCGTGGCCAGGACCACCATCGCCGCCCCGGAAACCACTGGAACCAGTTGCCCGAAACGCCGATAGCCGGCCAAGGTGGCGACGCCCAGCACTACTGGGACTCCGTTGAAAACGTAACGCTCGAGGCTGTTCAGGTTGTCGGCGGCCAGAGCCACCAGGAGGCAGGCGCCGGCCAACACCCCGTACCGGGCGGGCCAGGTTCGAAAAAGAGCCACCAACACCACTAGGACAACCACCGCCGCGACGGCGTGCAAACCATCGGTCCAGGTGGTCGACCGTCCAAGGTCGGCCAGACCTTCCAGCAGTCGAGTCAACGGGTTTCTCGGATCGCCCCGGAGCTCTCGTTGCACGGTCAACGGGAGGAACGCCTCGTCGAACCGGGACGACACCCACCAGACAAAGGCCAGGGTGCCTACCGGACCCCCCGCCACTGCTGCCACGCGCGCCACCACCCGCTGTGGAGCCACGCTGGTCGGTCGACACGCTGCCGCCGCGACAGCCAGAGCCAGCAAAGCGCCAGTCGGACGCACTAGCCCAGCGGCCAACCCCATCACCGCGCACCACCACCAGCGTTCCCTTCGGGCCGCTAGCAACACGCCCAAGGCAAGGGCCAGGAAGAGGCCCTCGCCGTACGCCCAGACCAACACGAACGCCGACGGGAACAGCGACAGCGCCCAGGCCGCTCGCAGTGCCGTGGCCCGGTCGGCCGTCTCAGCCAGGGCCAGCCGGAACACCAATACGGTGGCAACCAACGAAGCCACGTTTGCCACCAAGAGCAGTGCCGTTACCGGGCCTCCAGGCAACACCACGTCAAATAGTCGTCCAACCAGCACATAGCCAGGGAAGAAGCGGGCACCCTCCCTGGTCACACCGTCGTAGCCGTGAGTCAGGATTGAGATATACCAGTCGCCATCCCAGGCAATCAGGCCCCGGGAGGTTCGGGAACCCGATCCTCCCTCCAGGAGACGGGCCAGCCCGTAGGCCGCGGCCACCAGGAGGCGGGCAGTTATCCACGGCAGGAGAACGCTCCGGAGGTCCCCGAGCAGCGCCCGCCGACCGGTTGGGATCACGAGGGGCCCGGGAACCGGGAGAGGTTGGCCGCGTCGTCGTAAGCGTCACCGTCGGCATTAAGCACCTTCGTCGGCCGGCCCAGGCGTTGGACGAGTTCAAGGCGCAGGTCAGAACAATGGCGGCCAAAGGTTTCGTAGCCGTCCATCCAGACCAACCAGACGGCGCCCGCCCCTGCAGAGCGTGCCGTTATCTCCTCGGCAGCCGCTTCCGGATCAGCGGCAGCATTGCGCTTCGCGTAGTCCACCCAGTCCACGCGACGCCCCTCATCCAGCAGCGGGTACGACAAGGTGGTGCGGCGGCCGTCCAACATTCGATAGCCGGCTGGAGCCAGTTGGTCGGGACAGAAAACCACCACGTCGTCAGCTCCGCCTCCGGCCAGGACCTCCTCCACGGCCGCGGCAACCTGCGTTCGTTCCCTACTCAGCTCGCGGGCCACGGAGACCCCGGAGAGCAGGACCAGTCCCACCAGGACCACCACCGGGCCGATGCCGGGCAGGCGCCGGAGGCCCACCGCGGCGGCCAACACCACCGGTACCAAAGCAAACACGCCGTAGCGGCCCTGGTAGGCCGTGTCCGAGGCGAGGCTGACCCCCGCCCCCAGCACCATGGTGCCCAAGCCGATGCCGGCGGCTAGTCGCAGCCAACGCTCCTCGGTCCAACCGAGCACAGAGCCGGCAGACGACCGACGGGTCCCGATACCCAGCACCACCAGGACGGTCAGCACCACAGCCACCAGGAGAGCTTCCGAACCGCGACCCCCGCCGTAGGCCTCCAAGGTCAGTGCTGCCACCACCGTGGGCCTCGGCGCCGGCGACCACGGAGTTCCGGTGTGGGCCAGTTGGTCGAAGAACACGGGAAGCCACGGCAAGAATCCCAACCCGCCGGCGGCCACCGCTCCGGCCAGCCGGAGGGCTCGGCGGCGTTCCGGTCCCCGTCCCATCCACAGAAGGGCCAGACCGACGACCGCCCCCAAAAATAGCGACCAGTAGTGGGTGAGGAGCAGTGCTGTCGTAACCCCGGCCAGGGCAGCCAAGCGGACCGTCGACGGTCGCTCCCAAGCGCGAACTACGGCCAGGTGGGCCAGGAGCAGCAGGACTAGGAGTAGTAAGTACATCCGGGCCTCGGTGGCGTATCGGATGGCAAATGGGCTGGAGGCCATCACGCCGACCGCCAAGAGACCACCCGACGGGTCGAGATGTCGCCGGGCCACTGCCCAAGTGAGGGGTAGCGACATCACGCCTAGCGCACCTGAGAATGCCCGCACCGCCGCGTCACCTTCACCAACGACCGACGTCCAGACTGCCAAGAGGACGTAGTACAGGGGCGGGTGCCCGTCGTGCCGTAGGGCATCCACCAGCGGTGTCCAGCCCCGACGGGCCTCTTCGGCCAGGGAGGCCGAGATGGCCTCGTCCAGCCACATCGGCGAGAGCGGGAGGAAACGCAGTACCAACCCACAGGCCACAGCGACGGCCACCACCGTGACGAGCCAGCGGTTGTGATCGGCCTCCCCCACGGCGGAGGAGCGTACCGTCGCACCCGGGGGCCGCCCGGTACGCTCGTCCGGCCCCGGACCCGCTGCCGGGAACCGAGCCTTTCGATGACCGATCTTCCTAACACGCCCCTCGGGGGCCACGACGACCCGCCCCCAGCAGGGGTCCATCCAGTCATCATCGGTGCCGGGCCGGCCGGGCTGACCGCCGCCTACCAGTTCGGAAAGTCCGGCATCCGGGCCACGGTGCTGGAAGCCGACGGGGTGGTCGGCGGGATCAGTCGGACCGCCGTCCGGGACGGGTGGAGGTTTGACATTGGAGGCCACCGCTTCTTCACCAAGGTCCGGGCCGTCTCGGACCTGTGGCATGAGATCTTGGAGCCCGAGGATTTCCTCCTCCGACCGCGCATGAGCCGCATTTTCTACCGGGGTCGCTTCTACGACTATCCGCTGCGAGCCCTGAACGCCCTACGAAACCTGGGTCTCCTGGAGTCCGTCCGGTGCGTACTGTCCTACGCCTGGGTCCGGATCCACCCACCAAAGGACCAGACCTCGTTCGAGGGGTGGACGGCGAGCCGCTTTGGATGGCGTCTGTACCGGACCTTCTTCAAGACCTACACCGAGAAGGTGTGGGGCGTGCCGGCCGACGAACTGCAAGCCGACTGGGCCGCCCAACGGATAAAGAACCTCTCGCTCTTCCGTGCCGTCTGGAACTCCCTCACCCCCCGCCGGAACCAGAAGGAAATCACCAGCCTCATCGAGGAGTTCGAGTACCCGAAGTACGGGCCGGGAATGATGTGGGAGCGGTGCCACGAGCTGGTAACCGCTCAAGGCTCTGATGTCCTGCTCCACCATCCAGTGCGACGGATCGCCCACACCGATGGGCGGGCCTACCGGGTAGAAGCCGACGGCCCCGATGGCCCGGTGGTGTTCCCGGCGTCCCACGTGATCTCTTCCATGCCTCTCCCCCACCTGCTGCGGGCTATGGACCCACCCATTCCCGACGCGGTACGACAGGCAGCTGACGCCATCGTCCACCGGGACTTCCTCACAGTGGCCCTAGTTGTCCCGTCCGAGGACGGCTTTCCCGACAACTGGATCTATATCCACAGCCCCGAGGTTGAGGTCGGTCGCGTCCAGAACTTTGGCCAGTGGTCACCTCACCTAGTCAAGGACGGTCGGACCTGCCTAGGCCTGGAGTACTTCGTGGACGAGGGCGATCATCTCTGGGAGGCCGACGACGCCGACCTAGTGGAACAGGGCAAGGCCGAAATGGCTCACCTCGGACTACTGAACCCGTCACGGGTGGAGGCTGGCTACGTGGTCCGCATGCCCAAGGCGTACCCGATGTACGACGCCCACTACCAGGCCAACGTCGAAATTCTCCGTGCTTGGCTAGCCGACAACGCTCCCAACGTCCACCCGGTAGGACGCAACGGCATGCACCGGTACAACAACCAAGACCACTCCATGTTGACGGCCATGCTGACTGTGGAAAACGTACTGGGCGCCGACCACGACGTATGGCAGGTCAACGTGGAGGAGGACTACCACGAGGAGATCCGGCCCTCCGACGCCGGAAGCTGACCATGTCCACCACACCGTCTCCGCCGGTTATTACACCGAAGGGGACGCGAGCCGACGCCCGGTTCGGCCGGTGGTTGGCCCTTCTCGTGGCCGCCGCCCTAGTCCTCCGGGTGGCCTACGTCCTCGTAGTGGAGCGGGGTGATCCGCTTTCCGGCGACGGCGCCTACTACCACGAGGCGGCCAACCTTCTGGCCGATGGCCTGGGATTTACTGAGCCATACCGATACCTCCACGGTGGCGGCCAGGAACTCCTCTTCGTAGACGATCCGTCCGCCGTACTGCCGACTGCCAACACTGCCTTGCCAGTCGGCCACGTAGAGCCCACCGCTGGTCACCCTCCGCTGTGGGTGGTCGTTCTTGGCCTCTTCTCGGCCCTGGGCCTGACCGGGGCTACAGCGCACCAGCTGGTGGGGGCGTTCGTCGGTGCCGCTGGTGTAGCGGCCGTCGGCTGGGCCGGGCGCTCCCTGGATGGACCACGGACGGGTCTCCTAGCTGCCGGCTTGGCTACCTTCCATGCCTGCCTGTGGTTAAACGATGGCTTGGTGATGTCCGAAAGCCTTGTCGTGGGCTGTGTGGCTCTCCTCGTAATCGTGGGCTTCCGGTTCCACCGATCGCCGGATATCCGCTCCGTCATCCTGTTAGGCGCCGTCGGCGGGCTGTGTGCCCTCACCCGGGCCGAGTTGCTTCTGGCCCTTCCGCTGATCGCTCTCCCCGTGCTTCGTCGGGCCGATCTGGCCCCCGCAACCCGCCTGGCTCGGTACGTAGGCGTGGGCCTCGTGGCAATCGCCGTGCTCGCACCGTGGCTGGTACGCAACCTGGCTGCCTTCGAGGAGCCCGTCCTGCTCACCAATGGCGTGGGAATCCTCGTCGCCCAGACCAACTGCGATGCCACCTACTACGGGGAGAAGCAGGGCTACTGGGAGTTCGATTGCGGGCTGCCTCAACCGCTCAGCCCAGACGGCACCCCGATCGACGAGTCCCAGCGTGACGTGGCCTACCGGGAGCGCGGATTGCGGTACGCCTCGGACCATCCAGGTCGCCTCCTCACCCACGCCGTACCCCGGCGGGTGGGCCGGTTCTGGGGCCTCTACGCCCCAGTCGAGCAGCTCCGGGCCGACATCCTGGTAGAGGGTCGGAACTTCCGGCTCTCGGTGCTCGGTCTCCTCCAGTTCTACGCCTCAGTACCACTGGCCGTGGCCGGTGCCGTCTGGCTACGACGCCAGGGGACTCCCCTCGTCCCGCTCCTAGCCGTGCCTCTCGTCGGGACACTGGTGGCCGCCCTGACCCTTGGCGCCACCCGGTACCGGGTTCCCACTGACGTCGTACTGGTCCTACTCGCCGCAGTGGCCCTGGCCCGCCTCCGAGACCTTCGGTCTGCCCCGGAACACGCTCCTACACTCCGGTGATGCCCCCGGCCGTCACCATCACCGTCGACGTCGAGGACCTCCGGCCCACCACCGATCTCCCGGAAAGGGTCGTCGAGATGACCCACCGGGTTCTGGACCTGCTTGCCGAGACTGGCCACCGGGCATCAGTGTTCATGGTCGGTGAGCTGGCCGAGCGCCGGCCGAACCTAGTGCGACGGGCCGCCGCCGAAGGCCACGAGGTAGGCCTCCACTCCTGGCGCCACGTGCCTATCTCTACCCAGAATCCAAGCGATTTCGGCCGCGACCTTCGCCGTGGCCGTGCCCTGCTCCAGGACCTGTCCGGCCAAGCCGTGGAGGGGTACCGGGCTCCCATGATGTCGCTAGTACCGGCCTCGGCCTGGGCTATCCCACTTGTAACCGAAGCTGGCTTCAGTTACTCCTCCAGCGTCCTGCCCGGACCTAGTCCGCTGTACGGCTGGCCCGGCCTACCCCGTCGACCCTTCCGGTGGGCCGATGGTCCCGTCGAGCTTCCCTGCCCTTTGGTCCGCCTTCCCGGGATCGACCTGCCCTACCTGGGTGGGACCTACCTGCGCCTGCTTCCGTCCGCTCTCCGCCGTTTCGGACTGCGACGGGCCCATCCCGATGAGGTGCTATGGGCCTACTGCCATCCGTGGGAGTTCGACCCCGACGAGGCTTTCCACCCGCACGACCACATCGGGATGCTGGCCAGTCGGATCGCCTGGCTTCGCCGTTCCCGGATGGAGCGTCAAATTAGGCGTCTACTCGCCGACCCGGTAGCCGGGCCGCTCGGCGAGTCAGTGGCCAACCTCGACTCCGACTCGCTTCCGGTCGTCGATCCCACCAGGAGTCCTGACCTGGGCCCCGCAGCGCGCTGGGCCAATGGGCGGCTTAGGGAACGGTGAAGATGAGCCAGGGCCTCCTACCCGAGACATTCCGAGGTCGGCTGACAGCAATCGTTCTGCTCGGCCTCGGAATCCGATTGCTCCACCTGGTGCTGGTGGCCGCCGACAACCCGCTCAGCGGAGACGGCGCCGCCTACCACCTTTCGGCCAACCTCTTCGCCGACGGCCTCGGGTTCCCCGAACCGCTCCGTCATTTCTTCGGCGGCGTAGACGTGGTTCCCCTCGCCGAAGGCGAGGTGTTGGTCGAAACCCCGATCGGATACCTAGAACCCACAGCAGGACACCCCCCGGTGTGGACAGTCCTGTTGGGCACTTTCGCCTTCCTGGGCTTCACCACCGTGCTCCAGCAACAACTGGTATCGGTCTTGCTGGGCGCGCCTGCCATCGTCCTCATGGGCCTCCTTGGCCGGGAGCTCCGCTCGGATCGTCTCGGCCTCCTAGCCGCCGCCGGAACGGCCGGCTACGCCTTCATCTGGGTGAACGACGGCCTCCTCGTGGCTGAGACGGCGGCCATCGCTATGGCGGCAGCCACCATGCTGGTTGGCGTCCGCTTCTGGCGCGATCCGTCACGGCCCTCGGCAGTGGTCCTGGGTCTAGTCGGGGGCCTGGCGGCCCTTACCCGGGCGGAGTTGGTCCTCTTTCTCCCGGTGGTTGCCGCCGTGGTCCTCCTCCGAACCCCCCTCGCGTGGCGGGAGCGGCTCCTCCGTTACGTGGCTTGTGGCCTGTCAGCCCTCGTCCTCTGCCTGCCGTGGTTCGCCCGCAACGTGGCCGCCTTCGATGCCCCGGTCCTATTTTCCAACGGAATGGGCACCGTGCTCGTCCAAGCCAACTGCGACGCCACCTACCACGGGCCAGACCTGGGCTACTGGAACCTGTCCTGCGGCCTACCCACTCCCTACGGGGCCGACGGCGGTCTGCTCGATGAGTACGAACGTGACGTGGTGGTTCGGCAACGGGCCACGTCGTACATGTCGCTCAACCGCGAGCGCCTCCTGACCGTAGTGGTGCCGGCCAGAATCGGACGGATGTGGGGCCTCTACGAGCCGATCGGTCAACTCCGCCGGGATGTCCACGCAGACCGGCGCTCCTTTGCCATCTCCATGCTGGGCCTTGTCCAGTTCGCGCTTCTGGTACCTCTCGCCGTAGCTGGCTTCGAGGTGATACGTCGTCGACGTGGGCCCCTGCTGGTCCTCGCCGCCTGGGTTCCGATCGCCACTTTCACAGCGGCCACTGCCTTCGGCAACACCCGCTACCGCACAGCCGCCGAGGCCTCCCTGGTGATCCTGGCCGCCGTGGCCGTAGACGCGGCCCTTGACCGGTGGAAGTCGAGCGAGGTGCTGGCCGGTCAGTCTGTGGTCGCGGCGCAACCCCCCAGGGGGTCCTCATAACGGGCGTCCCGCGTCCACTCGCCCTCCCACCAGCCCTCCATCTCCTCGGGCATAACGTGGGTCTCCCGCATGGCAGTCAGAACCGCTTGGCCCAGTAGGGCCGCTCCGGCTGGGCAGAGGTGGCCGTCATCTCGCCCGTCCCTGACCTTCCGTACCTGGACATCCGTTCCGGCCACTCCGGTCCGCATCCGGGTGAAGCCCCCGAACCTGTCGCCAAGGATCTGGTCGGTGTCCAGGTAGTTGACTCCGTCGTGGCGGTCGGCCAAGGCAGCGAACTCACGGTTGGCCGTCCGGCGAGCCTCCTCGATCCCCTCGGCCGGCGGGGTGGGAGGCATCCCCAACCAGATCACCGTCGCACCCTTCGAGGTCAGCAGGCCGGCCACCTCGTCCAGCCGGCGTCCGTACGCCGGGGGGTCGGCCACGATCTCGCCTAGGTCCCAGCCACCCAGCATGACCACCACTACATCGGGGTTTCCGTCCAGCGCCTCCCGGAGGTAGTCGTCGATCCCGGGGCGGAGCAAGCCGACCCCACCGTACGATCGAGCATCCACCGTCACCTCGCCAGTGGCCTCTAGGGCGGCGCGGATCCCCGGATCCCCGTCGTAAGCCACGCTGTCTCCGAGGGAGGCCACCCGAAGCCCCGGTCCACTGGCTTGGAATACCAGGGTTCCCGTAGCGACCAGTAACAGGATGATCGCCAGAACGATTCCCCGACGACTGCGAAAGCCGCTCTGTCGCGTCGTCGAGTCGTCGGACATAGCGCCCGAGGGTACCGGGGCACCCGAGGGGCCCCGGGGCCGCCGGTAGGATCCGTCGGCTATGGCCCGGAACCTCCTCCGCCGAACCTCCCCACGACGGGTACTAGCCGGTCTGGCCCTCATCCTCGGCTTGTGGATCGCCCTGGCCCCTTTCACCCGTCCCCTTCCCGGCGGTGCCCCGTACACCCTCGAGGCCACCCCGGAGATTGGCTGCCGTTCGCCGCTAGTCGGACTGTTATCTGGCGACCGTCCCTGGGCCGACGTCTACACGACGCCCCGTCCCTCGTCCGACGACCCCCGGACGCCCACCACTGTCGACTGCCGAAGTCGAGCCGGCTTCCGGGTCGGACTCGGCGCAATATTCCTGGTCGGCGGAGCATCCGTTCTGGTGGTCGACCGGCGACAGAGGAGCTGAATCCTCGTGGAGGATCTTCGGGCCACAGCGGATCTGCTGAACACGGTGTTCGCTCACGACCCCCCGATGAGTGTTAGCCACCTTGCCTGGTATTACCACCAGAACCCGACTGGGTGCGCGGCCGTCGGGCAGGCCCACGATGAAGGTCGCCTGGTGGGCAACTACGCACTGGTGCCGTTGCGTTTCCGATCGGCCACCGGACCGGCCATCGTCCTGGGGCTAGGTGTCGACCTTTCCGTCCACCCGGCAGCCCGAGGTTCCGGGGCCTACCGGCGGACCGTCGAGGACAGCTATCGGGTCGGCACCGAGGCTGGTCTGGACGGAATTCTCGGGGTGGCCAACGCCGAGTCGGCTCCCCGCATGGTGGAAACCATGGGCTGGAGAATGCTTCCTCTGTTCGCCTCCCGGCTTCTGGTCGCTACGCCCGGAAGGCACGGTTTCGCCGCCCACCCTGTGAATCGTTCTCTCCTGGACTCCAACACAATCCAGCAAATGCTGCCTCAGGAGGTCCCGGTCTCCGTCAACGGGCACGGTGCCACCTGGGACTCCGACCACCTCCGATGGCGACTCGGGCGACCGGGAGCGAAGTACGTGGTGCACGAGCGAGACGACGTCCTCCTCGTTAGCACTACGACCACGGTACGGCGACTCCGGGTAGCTGTCCTGTTGAAGGTGCTCCCCCGTCGGGTGCAGACCGACCCGATCCCGTCCGGGCCGTTGGCAGCTGCCCTGGCTACCCACCATTGCACGCCCCTGGTCCTGCATTGGGGTGCCAACCCCTCCGTGCGTTTCCGCAGGATCTCGATTCCTCACCGCCTCCAACCGAGCCCCCTGGTACTGGTCGTGCACCCGTTCGCCGACAACGGTGTCCCCCGCTTTGACCCCGGAGCGCTCTCGATCACCGGATTCGAGTTTCTAGATTTCGACGCGTACTGATCCGGCCCTGCCGGACGGCCCGGTTGAAGCGAGCGGTACCGTGGGATGGTGCGCACCGCGGTGATCATCCCGGCTTACAACGAGGCCGACACCCTTCCCGGGGTCCTCGCCGCTCTGGAGGCCCACGTTCCCGACCATGACGTGGTCGTGATCGACGACGGCTCTACGGACAGTACGGCCAACGCCGCACGGGCCGGTGGAGCTACCTGCCTCCGCCTTCCCTTCAATCTGGGGATCGGCGGGGCGCTCCGGTTGGGTTTCCGCTACGCCGTGGAACAGGGCTACGACCGTGCCTATCAGTTCGACGCCGACGGCCAACACGACGCCTCCCAGGTGTCCGCTCTATTGGCTGGACTTCAGGACGCCGACATGGTGATCGGCACCCGATTCGGCGGCGATGACGGCTACCGGGTGGGCCGCAGCCGCGGTCTGGCCATGGGACTACTCCGACGCATGGTGGGCCAGATCTGCGGCCAGCGGTTCACCGACACCTCGTCGGGCTTTCGGGCCTTCCGCCGTCCCGTACTGGAGTTCTTCGCTACCGAGTACCCAGTGGAGTACATGGAGTCGGTGGAGGCCCTCGTATTGGCCGTCCGCCGGGGCTTCGTCGTCAGGGAGGTTCCCGTGGTCATGCACGACCGATCGGGAGGAAGGGCCTCCACCCGGAATCTGCGACTGGCCTACCACTTCGTCCGCCTCCTGATCGTCCTCCTCGCCGGCGATCCGGGCCGTGGACAACGCCGGAGGACTCAGTCGTGACCGTCGAGACCCACGCCCTTCTGGCCACCCTGACCGTGTTAGCCGTCGCAGTGATCGTGCGCCTGGTGCGCCGACAGGTCCTCAAGGCCAAGTACACCGTGCTCTGGTTGACAGTGGGCCTGGTGCTAGCCATCACCGCGTCGGTTCCTACCCTGCTGGACCGGGTAGCTGACCTACTCGGGATCTGGTATCAGCCGACCCTATTCCTGCTGCTGGCCATCGGGTTCCTGCTCCTCCTGTCCATGCACTTCTCCTACGAGATGTCCCGGATGGAAAAGCGGATCAGGGCCCTGGCCGAGGAACTGGCTCTTCTCCGTGGGCCGGGCGACGATCCGCCCGACCACGACCGGAACCGCGAGGAGGACGGAGCCGCCGGGGAGCACCCCGGGGCCTGAGCCTTCGGCTAGTCGTCCACCAACCAGCCGTCAGCGACCAGCCTTTCCTCCAACTGACGGGCCAGGAGGTCGGCGCCCACCTCGTGGAAGTGGACACCCTGGGCCTTGCGGAGATCAACCACGCGACCGTTCTCATCCACCATCCGGTCCCGATAGGCGCCCGAAGCGTCGCCCAGGACGACCATGCTGTCCAGCGATATCACCCCGTCACCCCAAGCCGTGGTGGTGGCGTCCCAGATGGCGTTCAGGTCGTCGGTGAGAAACCGTGTGTCGCGCATCCTCGGGGTGGTCCACCAATACACCGGGGCGCCCTCCGCTCTCCATTGGGCCATGGCCTCCCCGGCCCGCTCGGCTAGGACTTCGGTCCACCGTTCGGAGCCCGGCTCGAGGGCCTCTCCCTCCAGCACGTGACCTTCGAACTCGTTGGCCCCGATCATCACCACCACCACGTCGGGGCGCACCTCGGCCACCAGACGGGAGTAGTCGGCAAGGACGTCCTCCTCCCAATCCCAGTGGGGAACCGTGAAGCCGAACCCGAGAGCACCGCGACCCTCGATCTCGACGTCCGGTCTCGGTTCCAGGACCCGTTCCATCCCGTACTGGAGGTCCAACATCAAAGAGTCCCCGACGGCCAGTACCCGCAACGGGTCGGTCGGTGAGGCCCGTCGTACGACCAATCCCCTTTTCGGATCGGCCGGCACCGGGAAAACGACCGCTGGCTCAGGATCCAGAGCGTCTCGAACGGCAGTCAGCGGCCGGTCCAGCCCAGTATCCCGGGCCAGACCACCTATGGGCCCGGACCATGTTCGGGCGAGAACGCGCCGCCAGCCCGCCGGTTGGGTGTCGGCCCAGGATCGCACAGCGTCCGGTGCCAACAGGCTGCTCGCCACGAGGACGAGAAGCAGGGTGGCCATCAGCCGGGCGGCCCGACGTCGCGGGTTCCGGACCGGGCTGATCATGGGCCGGGAATCGTAGTGGGATACCTCTTCCCAAACAGGGATGTTGCGAATAGGTTACGGATTGCCGCGATTCTGCGGTGCACTTCCTTTAGCCTTTTCCCAGCGGTCCCGGTCCGGGTCTCCGGAGTCAGGGTTCGTCTGTCAACAAAAGGGGTACCTATCCAATGATGTCAACAATTCTCACCCTGATCGTTCTTGGAATGGTCTTCCAGGGTGTTCTGGCCGTGCTCAACAGCATCCTCGACACAGTTGGTGTCGGCAGCATGCTGAGCGGCATTCCCGTTGTGGGGTCCAACCTCAACCTGATCTGGGCGTATCTGTTCGTTGTGATCAGCGAGGTGGGCGGCTTCGGCTACGGAGCTTCGACCGAGATCCTCGGCATGGGCGACTTTGGTTCCGACATTGGGACCGCTCTCGCTATCTGCGCCTTCGTTCCTGTGAAGGACGCGGCATTGTCAGCTCTCAGTAAGGGCGTTGCTCGCTGAGCTAGTTGTAGGCCGAAAGCCCCGCTGCCTCCGGGCGGCGGGGCTTTCGCCGTTTTCGGGGTCCAGAGGTACTTCGAACACCTGTTCGTCACGAGATAGGGTGGCTAATGTTCCAGGCCACCCTTTTCGGCAGCCTTCCCTTCCACCTCGGTGACCTTGTGGCGACCGCCCAGCGCACCCATCTGGACGACGACTGCTGGGTGGATCACGCGCCGGGCTGGGTCCAGGGGGCCGACGACCTCTACGCCGCTATCCGGGACTCTCTAGCGTGGCGGTCCCATCGGCGGTGGATTGTGGACAGCGAGGTGGTCGAGCCGCGGCTGAGCACCAACATCACTGAACCAAGTATCGCCCTGCGGGAGATCGCACACTGCCTGACCGACCACTACGGCGTTGATCTAGTGGCCAGCTGGGCCAATCTCTACCGGGACGGCCGCGACAGCGTGGCCTGGCACGGCGACCGGTTCCGTCCCGGAGCGGTCCATGAGACAGTCGCTCTGGCCTCGTTCGGCGGCCCACGAACCTTACGCATCCGTCCCCGGGGTGGTGGCCCTTCCCGGCCCTGGAACCTCGCTTCGGGCGACCTCCTGGTCATGGGCGGCCCGACCCAGCACCGTTTCGAGCACTGCATACCGAAAACCGCAGGGTCTGGTGGAAGGATCAGCGTGGCCTACCGGTGTCCCCGTGGCCGTGAGTTTGACCCGGCTTTGGTCCGACACCACGGTCGGAACCACCTCCGTCTCTCCCGCCTCTGAGAGGAACCCGGTCGACCGCTACTGTGCCTGCCCACGCCGACCGGACAACGTGTCCTTGGCAGCGACGGGAGGCCTTGTCGACATGGGACGCTTCGACGGCCGGGTGGCCCTACTCACCGGTGCAGCCTCCGGCATCGGGCGGGCCACTGCTCTCCGGATGGCCGAGGACGGGGCCATCGTCGTTGGCTTCGACCGAGACGTCGAGGGCCTGGCAGAGATGGCGAGGCTGGTAGAGGCCCTTGGAGCCACTGTGTCCACCATGGTCGGTGACGTTTCGGACCGCGACGAGTGCCGCTCCGCCGTAGACCACGCCGTTGCCACGCACGGCCGGTTGGACATCCTGGCCAACATCGCCGGGGTGGCGTGGGGCGAGCACATCGCCGACGTAACGGCCGAAGGATGGAACCGGATGTTGGCTATCAACGTTTCCGGCGTCTTCTGGTGCTGCCAGGCCGCCCTCCCGCACCTCTTGGAGACACGGGGCAACATCGTCAACATTGCCTCCAACGCCGGCCTGATGGGTCAGGCCTACACCGTTGCCTACTCCACGACGAAGGGCGCCGTGGTGAATATGACCCGGGCCCTGGCCATGGAGTTCGCCAAGGAACCTGTCCGGATCAACGCCGTAGCGCCCGGCGGAGTCGTCACCTCCATGACCCGCAATTACTCAATGCCCGATGACGTGGACTTCTCTCTGGTCCGGCCGTACATGGGTTTTCGGGAGATGGCCGACCCGGCCGAGCTGGCCAACGTCATCGCCTTCGTAGCGTCCGACGAGGCCAGCCGGATGCACGGGGCCATCGTCAGCGTCGACGGCGGCCTGACCGCCGGCTGAAAGCGTCTCGGCCCCGTCCCGGGGAGCGCGCACTACCGTCTTGGGCCATGGACCGTCCATATGTGCTCGGTGTCGATCTGGACGGCGTCTGCGGGGACTACACGGGCGCCTTCCGGAGCATCGTGGCCACCGAACTGGGCATCGACGAGGAGTCCCTCCCACTCCAACGATCGTGGGACTTCACCGAGTGGGGCCTGTCAGCCGACGAGTTCGAACGGCTCCACGACCTGGCGGTAACCGAACACCGGATGCTGGACTGGATGCCGGTGATAACCGGAGCCGCCGAGTCCCTCTGGCGACTCTCTGATGCCGGCGTGTGGATCCGGATCATCACCCACCGCCTCTACGTCAACTGGGGTCACGCCACAGCCATCGCCGACACGGTGGCCTGGTTGGACCGGGTGCAGATCCCCTATCGGGACATCTGCTTCATGGGCGACAAACCCGAAGTGGGGGCCGACCTCTACATCGACGACGGACCACACAACGTGGTAGCCCTCCGCGAGACCGGCAACCGGGTGATCGTCTTCGACGCCCCCTACAACCGTGACCTCCCCGGAACCCGGGCCCGCACGTGGGCTGAGTGTGAGCATCTGGTCTTCCAGGACGCCGCGGAACGCGGATACGACTTCCAGGCCTCGCTTCCCGGCTTAGAGCGGGGTACGCAGCGGCTAGACGACTGAGGAGCGTCTCCCGGTCACCGGTCGGCGAACAGCGCCCGAGCCACCTCCAGGTCCTCACGATTGGTCAGACCGATCCACCCCTCGTCTGTCTGGAGCACGTCAACCTCCAGGAGGCCCTCCCGTCTCTGGGCGTCCAGCGCCTCGGGAAGCAGGAACTCCACCGACGGGTCATCGGCGTGGGCGGCGTGGAACGCCTCCCACTGGCCGGCCAAGGTGTCCAACGCCGACCGGGGTAGACCAAAGATGTTCATCGACACCGGCGTGCCCGGAGCCAACTCACTCAGTGGGTCTCGCGAGGTAATTGTTGACCCCTCCCACCCGATCCCGTGGGTTTCCGCCAGTCCCTCAAGCCGCCCACCCTCGCTGACGCGACAGATCCCACGTGACACCCGACCCTCGGCCGGGAGGGTGCTGGCCAGGGCGAAGCCCAGCATCACAGCCCGATCGGGCTGCCGGTCCACGGCCCGGATCACCCGCACCACACCGGTCTCACCGTAGAAGTCATCCGCGTTGAGCACCACCGCTGGACCATCCACGGCGACGGAGGCGGCCACCACGGCGTGGCCGGTCCCCCACGGCTTGGTCCGGGAGGGACCATGGGCGTCCTGATGGACCACCTCTAGGTCCAGGTCGGCAGGATGGTGCGACCTCAGGTGGGCGCGCAGGTTGTCCTCCAGGTCCGAGCGGGCCACCACCACGGTCCGTGTCACTCCAGCGGCCCGGGCGTCACGGATGGCGAAGTCCAGAAGGGCCTCCCCGTTCGGCCCCACCTCGGCCAACTGCTTGGCCCCGCCGAACCGGCTGCCCAAGCCGCCGGCCATCACGACCAGCGTCACGTTGGCCATCGAGGTTTCCTCCGCTCAATCGGCTGTCGCGTCGGAGTCCCGGTCGCCGCGTAGGAACGCCTCCCGAGCCTCGTCGCCGGCACCAGCCAGGTTCAGCTCGAAGGTGAAACCCTGCTCGAAGCGATAGCTCCGATGTACGTCTACCGGGTCGATGCCGTTCAGCGATGCCTTAGCAGCTCGGAGCACCGTCGGATCCTTGGCCGCCAAGACCCCGGCGACCTCCTTGGCCGCCTCCTGAAGCGCTTCCGGGGTCACCACCCGTAGGACCGACCCGAAGTCGTGCAGTTCCTCGGCCGAGGCTGGTTCACAACTCAGGAGCATCCATCGGGCCCGATGGGCGGGGACTAGACGCATCAGGTGGGTGGCAGCACCCAGGGCTCCGTTGTCCACCTCCGGTAACCCGAATGCCGCACCTTCGGTAGCGACGATCACGTCAGCGTTGCCGACCAGACCGATTCCGGAACCCAGACAGAACCCGTTGACGGCTGCCACCACGGGTACCGCGCACTCGTAGACGGACCGAAAAACCCGGAGACAGGAGCGGTTGGCGCCCAGGATGCCCTCGTTGCCCGGCAGGGCCTGAATTTCCTTGATGTCCACCCCGGCGCAGAAACCGTGTCCCTCGGCGGTCAGGATCACGGACCGGACATCGGCCTGGTTTCCGTAGCCGTCCAACAGGTCGGCCAGGGCGTACGTGTCGGCAATGCCCAGGGCGTTGACCGGCGGGTTATCCATGACGACAGTGGCCACACCGTCGGCAATCGTCTCGTGTAGGGCCATGGGCCGTTCCCTTCTCCTAGCGTCGGACCACGACCGACGAGCCGTGTCCGAACAGTCCCTGATTGGCCGTCACCCCAACCCGAGCTCCCTCGACCTGTCGATGACCGGCCTGGCCCCGCAACTGCCAGGCCAGTTCGCACACCTGCGCGATCGCCTGGGCGGGAACGGCCTCGCCGAACGCCCCCAAGCCTCCGCTGGGATTGACCGGGATCCGCCCACCGATCTCTGTGTCACCGGACCGGAGTAGCGCTTCCGCCTCACCGACCGGGCACAGGCCGAGCTGCTCGTACCAGTCCAGCTCCAGGGCCGAGGAGAGGTCGTACACCTCGGCCACGTCCACGTCCTCTGGGCCCAGACCGGCTTCGGCGTAGGCCCGTGCGGCGATCGACTCCTTGAATCCCCGGTCCGGGGGCGGACTACCCGCCCACGAGTCGGTGGCCAGGTAGGGCAGGTCAATGACCGTGTCGGGATAGGTCGGGGTGACCGTGGAGATTCCGGAGACTCGGACCGGATCGATGACACCGAGGGACCGCGCATAGTCCATTGAGCAGACCACGAGGGCGGCACCCCCGTCGCTTGTCGCGCAAATCTCCAATAGCCGCAAGGGGTCAGACACAACCGGCGAGCTGGCCACGTCGTCGACGCCGTACTCCTTGGGATAGCGGGCGTTCGGGTTGTGGACGCCATGGCGGCTGTTCTTGGCCTTTACCAAGGCGAAATCTTCGCGGGTGGCCCCGTAAAGCGCCATCCGCCGACGAGCGTGCAGGGCGAAGTACACCGGGTTAGTCGCCCCCACGAGGTGGAACCGCAACCAGTCCGTGTCATCAGGGCGATCCCCTCCAGTTGGAGCCAAAAAGCCTTTGGGCGTGGTGTCGGCACCCACTACGAGAGCTACGTCACACGCCCCAGAGAGGATTTGTCCGCGAGCTACTGACAGGGCCGTCACGCCGGAAGCGCAGGCCGAGTAGGAGCTGGCCACCTGGGCTCCGGTGAAGCCGAGAGCCCGAGCAAACGTAGAGCCGGCCACATAGCCGGGATATCCGCACCGCACGGTGACGGCTCCCGAAACGAAACCCACGTCGCCCCACGCCACCTCGGCGTCGTCCAGGGCCTGCTGGGCGGCGTGTACGCCGTAGTCGACAAAATTCCGCCCCCACTTTCCCCAGGGGTGCATGCCGACGCCCAGAACAGCAATCTCCTCCATGGCGCTCACCTCTCCACGTCGAGGGGCCGCCACTGCCAGGTCAGATACTCGTGATCGTCGTCCTCGTAAAGAACGCCTAGCGCCAACTCGACTTGGTCTCCCACCCGTAGGTCATCGACCGTCCAGCCAGGGGTCACCTGGCCGAGGATCACCATCTTCTCAACCTCCAGTTCCACGGCGGCTACCACTACCGGTTGGTACGGCTCGGTCAAAACAAAGGGGGGCGGTGGCGGGTAAGCGCTGTTGGTGAACGACCAAATCCGACCCCTTCGGCTCAGGAGGACCTCCTCAGCGACCTCCCCAGGATGGCGGGGGTCGGCGCCCCCCAGGTGGAGCGGGAAGCAGTATCCCCCAGAGGCGGGAAGTCGTCCGCCGATGAGGTGGGGCTCGTCGTCGAGGGTGAAGAGGCCCTCGACGGCGGGAACCCGTTGCTTGGTCGATCCGGTCACGGCCACCCCGTCGTCCTCCGGCGGTCGCCCGATGGTCGGGCTCCGACGGATCCTACGGCCCTGCCTTCCGGTCAGTGCCAGCGGGTGTCTCGCTGGGCCCGGTGATTGACCATTGGTACCGGATGACGGGGCTGGCGAGGACGGCCGGTACCGTCGCCCCGGTGAGCGAGCAGGACGGAACTTCGGTCCTCAGCCCGGTCGAGGAGGCTGACTTCGTAGCCCGGGTGGAGGAATTCCTGGCCGTCCACGCTCGCCGTCTCGGTGACCCGTCTCCAGGTGCTGACGACGGCATCGGCGAAGAGAGTGGGCTAGAGGCGGCCCGAACCTTCCAAGCTGCTCTCTCCGGAGCCGGCCTAGCTGGCCTGGCCTACCCATCTAAGTACGGGGGGGCTGGCCTCAGTCCACGACACGAGGAGCTGTTCACCCGGACGGCGGCGGACTGGCATCTGCCTACGGCCCCGTTGTCCATCTCTCACGGCATGTGCCTACCCATGCTGAACCAGTACGGGACTGATGATCAGAAAGACCGTTACCTAGCCCCCAATATCCGAGGCGATGTGGTGTGGTGCCAGATGTTCTCCGAGCCCGGCGCTGGGTCGGACGTAGCCAGTCTGGCCACCCGGGCCATTCGCGACGGCGATGAGTGGGTCCTAAACGGTCAGAAGGTGTGGACCTCCGGAGCCCAATACTGCGAATACGGCCTTGTAGTGGCCCGGACCGATCCGGATCTACCCAAGCACCAAGGGTTGTCCATGTTCATCGTGGACCTCCACTCGACGGGTGTCGAGATCCGTCCCCTCGTGCAGATGTCCGGGGCTCGGGGGTTCAACGAGGTGTTCTTCACCGACGTCCGGCTCCCCGCCGCCGACCTGCTGGGAGAGGTAAATCAGGGCTGGAACCTCGTCGTGTCCATGCTGATGTTCGAACGGGTCTCTATCGGGGCAGGAGGGGGATCGTTGAATGCCGTTCGCGCCCCCGAGTTGGTTGCCTTAGCCCGGGACCGCGGCCTGGATGTCGACCCAAACGTCCGTCAGGCTCTGGCCGATCTCCACATCCACGAGTCCATCCGGGGTTTCATGGCTCAGCGGATCAGAGTCGCGGTGGCCGCCGGACGGGTCCCAGGGCCCGAGGGCTCACTGGCCAAACTCACCGGTTCCCTGTTGGCCCGACGGGTCCGCGACGTGGCCGTGGCCGTCCTGGGCCCGGAGGTCCAGGCCTGGGAGGACGGCACGGCGGGGTCCGAACCCGCCGAACGATGGTCCACCTTCTGTATCAGTGCTGCAGCGATCAGTATCGCTGGCGGCACTGATGAGGTTCAGCGCAACATCATCGGCGAACGGGTCCTCGGCCTACCCAAGGAACCAGACCCGTTCAAGGGTGCGGCGTGGCTAGACGTTCCCCGGAGCTAGAAACCGCGAGACCCGACGCGTGTCCCCCACCCACCACGACCTCCTGATCATCGGCGCCGGCTCCGGCAACACCGTCCTCGGCCCGGAGCACGACGGTTGGAACGTCGGGATCGCTGAACCTTGGGCCTTCGGCGGCACTTGCATGAATCGGGGGTGTATCCCGTCCAAGATGTTTGTGCACGCCGCCGACCTGGCTCTCTCGGCCCGTCACGCACCGGAACTGGGCGTCCACACCACCTTCGGCGGAGCGGACTGGCCAGCCATCCGAGACCGTGTCTTCGGTCGCATCGACACCATCGCCGACGCTGGACGCGCCTACCGCGTTTCCCTCGACGACGTCACTGTCTACGAGGACCGCGCCCACTTCACCGGTCCACGCACCGTCAGGCTCGGTGAACAAGAGGTGACCGCCCAACACATCGTGTTAGCGGCCGGAGCTCGGGCATCGGTGCCCAACATTCCGGGGTTGGCCGCGACGCCCTACCTCACGTCAGACGATGTGATGCGTCTGGACGACATGCCCGCTCGTCTGGTCATCCTGGGGGGCGGGTTCATCTCCGTTGAGATGGCCCACGTATTCGAGGCCCTTGGGAGCCGGGTCACCGTGGTCCACCGGGGGGACATGCTGCTACGGGGCGTCGATGAGGAGGTGCGCCGCCGTTTGACCGGCATCTACGGCGATCGGATGGACCTCCGCCTTGGGATCACGGTCAACCAGGTGTTCCACGACGACACCTTCCACCTGGAACTCTCCGACGGTTCCGTCGTGGTGGCCGACCAGTTGCTGGTGGCCACCGGGCGCCAACCCAACGGTGACCTGTTGGAAGTCGATCGGGGTGGCATCGAGGTGGACAGTCAGGGGTACGTAACCACCGATGCCCATCTCCGGACCACCGCCGAGGGCGTCTGGGCCCTGGGCGACGTCACCAACCCGGTCCAGCTCAAGCACACAGCCAACGCCGAAGCACGCGTCGTGGCCCATAACTTGGTCCACCCCGGCGACCTGAGGGCTGTAGACCGGCGCTTCGTTCCCCACGCCGTCTTTGGCCATCCGCCGCTGGGCAGCATCGGTCCGACAGAACAGCGGTTGGCTGACGAGGGTCGGCCCTACCTGATGGCCGTCCGGGAGTACTCCTCCACCGCCTACGGCTGGGCCATGGAGGACACCACCGGATTCGTCAAGGTCTTGGCCGACCCGGACACCCGGCTCCTGTTGGGGGCCCACGTCTTCGGACCCCAGGCGCCGACCCTGGTCCAACAGTTGATCCAGGGCATGGTGGCCGGCCAAACCGTCGACCAGATGGCCCGAGACCAGCTTTACATCCACCCCGCCCTGCCCGAGGTCCTCGAGCAGGCCCTTCTCGAACTCTGACCCACCAGAACGGAGCCGTCGTCATGCAGGAACTAAACGGCCAGGTGGCCGTGATCACCGGGGGTGCCTCGGGAATCGGCCTAGCCCTCGCTTATCGCTTCGCTGAAGCCGGCATGGCGGTAGCCGTCGGGGACGTGGAGGAACTCGCCCTAGATGCCGCCGTGGAAGAGCTCCGGGGCTCGGGGGCCAACGTCTACGGAGCGCAGCTCGATGTCTCCGACGTCGAGTCAATGGGCCGCTTCGCCGCCGGGGCAGCCGATGCGCTCGGTCCTCCCCACGTGGTCTGTCTGAACGCCGGCGTGGCCTCCAGCCGGCCCATCGTGGACCACACTCTGGACGATTGGCAGTGGGTCCTGGGCGTAAATCTGTGGGGCATTGTTCATGGCCTGGACGCCTTCCTCGGTGGCCTGATTGACCGCGATGCCGGACACGTGGTGGTCACTGCGTCGGTGGCTGGCCACACCTCCCACCCAGGGATCGGGCCCTACAACGCCTCCAAGCACGCCGCGGTTACCATCGCCGAGACCTTGTACAACGAGCTGGCGGCCCTCGGTTCCCGGGTCGGCGTAAGTGCCCTCTGCCCTGGCTTTGTCAACACCGGGATCTTCGCCTCCGGTCGCAACCGCCCGGAGCATCTAGTCAATCGACTGGCCGAACCGCCTTCCGATGAGGACCTGGCACGCGAGCGGGCCGTGCAGGAGTGGATGGCTGCCAATGCCAGGGACCCTTCCGAGGTAGCCGCCCTGGTCTTCAGCGCTGTCATGGACGGCACGTTCTGGGTCTTCACCGACGACGACCACCGTGACGCCATCTCCCGACGCCACACCGAGATACTCACGGGCCGCAACCCCAGCCAGTACGAGTCGATCGGCCAGACAGCCCTCGAGAGTTGAGTCACCCGGTCATCAAGTGCCGAGCGACTCCTCAACCACCGACCGGGCCCACCGATAGTCGGCCTTCCCGTTTGGGCTGCGCTGCAGCCGGTCCACCAGGACGATCCTCTTCGGGACCTTGTAGCCGGCCAGGCGCTCCCGAACCTGAGACCGCAGATCATCAGCCAGAACCGCCCCAGGGGTCGCTAGCTCAACCACAGCGGTGACCGCCTGGCCCCAGCGCTCGTCATCGATGCCGACCACGTTGCAGTCGACCACCAAGTCCAATTCCTTGAGGGCCTCCTCCACTTCCTCGGGGAACACCTTCTCGCCTCCCGTGTTGATGCAGGCCGATCCGCGGCCCAGCAAGGTGATCGTGCCGTCTTCCTCCACCGTGGCCCAGTCGCCGGGAATCGACCACCGACGTCCCGCCACCTCGGGGAAGACTTCCGCCGTCTTGGCCGGATCCTTGAAGTAGCCCACAGGAAGCGGATAACCGAGGGCGAGTTGTCCCTGTTCCCCCGAACCTGGGTCCACCTCTCGGCCGTCCTCGGTGAAGACCCGGGTGTGCTCACCAAGGGCGAAACGGGCCGTTGCCGTATCCCGGTGCTCACGTGAAGTCACCTGGTTGGCCATGCCGACGCCCTCGCTGGATCCCAACGCGTCCACGATCGTGCACGGGTGGTGGTCCAGGAGGGCCTCCTTCATCGGCCCGCTGAAAATCACCCCCGAAGACAGCAGGAGTTTCAAAGACGAGAGGTCTGGCATCCACCCCCCGGCGGCCGCTCGGTCCAGAGCCTCCACCATGGGCCGCCCGAAGGCATCACCCACCATACTGATCATGGTGATCCGGTCGGCCTCTACCGTTTGCCAAAGTTCGTCGGCATCGAAGTTCCTGCCGGCCAGCGTGGACAGCATCCCGCCGTGGCTGAGAGTGGCCAGGCCGGAGATGCCTGAGGTTCCGTGCATCAGCGGGGCGGCGCACAGTTGGCGGATCTCCCTACCCGCAGCGACGATCCGGCCGGCCGACGCCGCTGCCTCAGCGGGTGTGGTTGGCACGTTCTCCCCAAACGGCCGGAAAGTAGCCTCCATGGCCCCGAACAGATTCGCGTGGTCCCACATGACGGCCTTGGGCATCCCGGTAGTCCCACCGGTGTAAAGGAACCACAGGTCGGAGCCCGACCGGTCGATCCGGGGCATCGGGTCGAAAGATGCCGCCGCCTCGTAGCCCACCGCCCAGTCGGGCACGGTGTCGCCGCCGACCTGGACCACCACCCGCAACTTCGAACACCGATCGCGGACGGCCGCCACCCGGTCGACGAGAGTGTGGTCGAAGAAGAGGGCCTCAGCGTCGGCGTTCTCCAAGATGTAGGCCAGCTCGTCACCGGTATACCGGTAGTTCACGTTGGCCGGGATCCCCCGCACCTTGAGCGCCGCATACTGGGCCTCGGGATATTCGTGACCGTTGTAGAGATATAGCGCAACCTTGGAGTCCGATCCCAGGCCGTGGTCGGCCAGCGTGCCGGCCAGGCGACTGGCTCGATTGTCAAACTCCGTCCACGAAAACCGCCGTCCAGCCGCCGACACGGCAGGGTGGTCACCCACCACGTCGGCTATCGCCTCCCATGCGCTGGCCAGGTTCAGGCCCCCATCGATCCCCTCCACGAGCGGTGATGGTAGCGATCCCGTCGACGGGGCGGTCTCCCGGCCACGCTGTCCCTCGGTAAACCTCCCCGGATCGACAGTCGGCTCACCTCTATGCTCGTCTTGTGGGAAGTACCTTCGGACATACCTTCCGCCTCAGTACTTGGGGCGAGAGCCATGGCACCGGGATCGGCGTCGTGATCGATGGCTGTCCGCCGCGCCTGCCCCTGGCGGCTGACGACCTGCAGGCCGACTTGGACCGCCGTCGCCCTGGCCAGAGCCACCTCACCAGCCAGCGTGGAGAAGCCGACCGGGCAGAGATCCTGTCCGGCGTGTTCGAAGGCCGGACCACCGGAGCCCCGATTGCCGTGCTGGTCCGCAACGACGACGCCCGACCCTCCGCCTACGAGCACCTCCGCGATCTGTATCGACCTTCCCACGCCGACTGGGCCTACGACGCCAAGTACGGGCATCGTGACTGGCGCGGCGGCGGGCGAGCCAGCGCCCGGGAGACCATCGGCCGTGTCGCTGCTGGTGCCATCGCCCGTCAGTTACTGGACAAGGTGGCCGGGATAGAGGTCCTGGCCTGGGTTTCACGCGTCCACGACCTCGTCGCCGAGGTGGACCCCTCGGCGGTGACCCTGGAGGACGTGGAGGCTCACCCCACGCGTTGCCCGGACCCAGCGACCGCTACCGCCATGGCGACGCTCATCGAGGACGCCAGACGCGACGGAGACTCGCTGGGCGGGGTCATCACCTGCGTCGCACGAGATGTCCCGGCGGGCCTCGGCGATCCGGTGTTCGACCGGATGGAAGCCGACCTAGCTAAGGGCATGCTCTCGCTTCCGGCCGCCAAGGGATTCGACGTGGGTAGCGGCTTCGACGCCGTCGCCATGACCGGCCGCCAGCACAACGACCCCTTCGTCCCCGGCCCCGACGGCCCCACCACAGCATCCAACCGGTCGGGGGGCGTCCAAGGCGGCATCACCAACGGCGCTGACGTGGTCTTCCGGGTGGCGTTCAAGCCCACGGCCACCATCTCCTCCGAACAGGACACGGTGACCACGGAGAACGAAGCGGTGACGCTGGAAGCTCGTGGTCGCCACGACCCGTGTGTGCTCCCTCGAGCCGTACCGATGGTGGAAGCCATGGCCCTGCTTGTCCTGGCCGACCACTGGCTCCGCCAACGGACAGTCGATGTCTTGCCCGCCTGACCCGCATAACGCCGCCTCGGCTTGCCTCCAGAACACCACCTACACTGGTCCTAGAAGACCCGTACCCGGAGGCGGCGGTGACCCAACCCACGAACAATCCGGCAATCCGGTCCGACAAGCCAATCCCTTACGACATCCCGGTCTTCGACGACATCGTGTCAGAGCGGCAGCACCGCAAAGAACGTCTGGCTGCTGCCTTCCGCATCTTCGGACGCTTCGGGTTCAGTGAGGGTGTAGCCGGCCACATCACCGTCCGGGATCCCGAGCACTCCGACTGCTTCTGGGTCAACCCCTTTGGTACGCCATTTAGCCACATCCGGGTCTCCGACCTCCTGCTGGTCAGCCATACCGGGGAGGTTCTCCAGGGTGACTACGCCGTCAACCAGGCGGCGTTCGCCATTCACTCCGGCCTCCACATGGCCCGGCCGGACATCGTGGCCGCCGCCCACTCGCACTCCCTCCACGGGAAGGCCTGGTCGGCGCTGGGGCGTACTCTGGACCCGATCACCCAGGACAGTTGCGTCTTCTTCGGGGACCACGTCTTGTTCGATGACTACACGGGCGTAGTCAACGACCCGGAGGAGGGTAAGCGCATCGCCTACGCTCTCGGTGATCGGAGCGCGGCCATCCTTCGTAACCACGGCCTGCTGACAGTCGGGGCCAGTGTGGACGCCGCCACTTGGCTTTTCGTCACCATGGAGCGGTCCTGTCAGGCCCAACTCCTGGCTGAGGCGGCTGGTCAGCCAATCGTGATGGACGACGAGATAGCCGCTACCACCCATCGGCAGGTGGCCGGAGACTTCGCCAGCTGGTTTAGTGCCCAGCCGCTCTTCGAGCAGATCCTGCGTGACCAGCCCGACCTTCTGGACTGATTCCTAAACCTCGTCGACCGATCAGCGGCCGACGCCGTCTACCGTCAAGCGGCGTGGGTGATCCGGAGGCGGTCGAGGTCTCGCCGGTACAGGATCCGAACCCGGACGTCCGGATGCGTCTGACGCAGGAGGCGAACCTTGCGGTTCTTGCGCGTCACCAGCGACTGGCGCAACGTGGTGACCTCCAGGTAGAGGTCGTGGTCCGGAAGGTAGAAGTCAGGGGTGAACGCAGTGCGGAGGCGACCGTCAGACGCCGTCTCCAAGACGAAGGTTCGGGGCTCGTACTCCCAGGCGATCTCGTAGAAGTCGAGGAGTTCGGCAATCCGCCGTTCCGACTCGTGGGCGAAATCCGGGGCCGATGAAGACGAGGGCCGAATTCGGTGGACGGTGGCCGTTCCCACCTCGTCAGCAGTCGATCCGTCGTCGATGGTTCGACCTCTACGCCTATTGGCCGACGGCCGAAGCCGTCGTCCCATCCCCGGCTGTCCGACGTCCTTCCGGATAGAGCTCCACGATTCGGGCATCCACCAAGTCCTTAACTCCGGAGAGCGGAAGGATGTTCAGGACGCCCTGTCCGTTGCGGAGGAGGTCCACGATCTCTTCCTCTCCGGTCCGGACCATTACCGAGGAGCCGCTGATCACCAGGTTGACCCGGGTCACGTCCTCATCGAGCTGGTCGGTCAGATAGGCGAAGACCTCCCGGACTAGGTCTAACCGGATTCCGGCGTCCAGCAGGGACTTCACGGCCCGCAGCTCTAGGAGGTCCCGGTAGGAGTAGAGCCGTCGGCTGCCACTGCCCGTGGCCTGCGCCAACGATGGCATAACTAGATCGGTACGGTCCCAATAGTCGAGTTGCCGGTAGGTAATTCCGGCGATCTCGGCGGCGCGCTTGCCGGGATATCCCTCTTCTGTCGTCAGTGCTTTCGTGGCCATGGGACGTCTCCCTCGCATCGAGGCCCGAACTGGCGGACCGGGCTACGCACCACAGCAGTGGAACTACAGCCCTGTGACTTCAAATCAGGCTACGGGGTATGACATGCCGGGGTCAAGGGTTTCGCGCCCCAAGCGGTCATTCCAACGCTCTAAGCGCGAACCAACATGGCAAGGGATCGACTCAGCCCCCGAAGTCCTCGGGGTCCACTGAGTCCAGAAAAGCCCGAAATTCCTCCACCTGTTCCTCGGCCGCCGGTTCCTCGGTGGGTGGAGCCAGGTATCCGGCCTCGTCGACTACCTCCTCAGCGGCAAACACCGGGCAGCCCGTCCGCACGGCTAGGGCAATGGCGTCCGACGGCCGAGCCGACACCACCTCTACTCCCGCCGGGCCGCGCAGGTACGCCTCGGCGAAGAACGTCCGATCACGTAGTTCGGTCACCACAACCTGTTCCAGAGTGACGGAGAAGGTGGCTAGGACAGCGGCCAGTAGGTCATGGGTCATGGGCCGTGGCGGGTCCTGACCGGCGAGGGCCAGGACGATCGCCGTGGCCTCCGGCATCCCGATGAAGATGGGGAGTAAGCGTTCGCCCTCAGATTCGCGGAGCAACACCACGGGCACGTTGGATGGCAGGACCTCCTGCACCCCTACTATCTCCATCTCGATCATCGGAGAAGCTCGGAGAGACAGCGGATGGACACGCCGGAACCCTAGTGCCGGTCCCCCGAGCGGCCGGCCTTCCAGACTTCATCGAACTCGGCGGGACCGCCCCGCTCCAGTTCGGCCAGATCAACCTCGACCACGCCGGACAGGTTCCGGAACTCCCCCCGGTGGTCCAGGCCGTAGCCGACCAGATACGAGGCCGTCGTGGAGAATCCGACTAGGTCCACCTGGAGTGGTAGTACACGCCGGTCGGCCCGGTCGAACAAGGCGCAGACCCTGACCTCAGCGGCACCGTGGGCGAACACATGACGCAGGAGGTAGTCCAGCCGAAACCCCGTATCGACCACGCCTTCCACGAGGACCACCTGCCGCCCCTCAACGTCGACTGTCAAGTCGTGCGTGAGGCGTACCCGACCGCTATCCGGGGCGAAGGCGGTCAGGGCTAGGAAGTCCATCTCGATAGGGGTGCCTATACGACGGGTCAGATCAGCCAGGAAGGGCAGGCATCCCTTCAACACTCCGACCACTACCGCTCCATCGTCGAGCTCGGCATCCAACTCTGCCGCCATCTCCTCCACCCTCTGGGCGATGGCCAACGCCCCACGGTGGAGGACCGGTGCGCCCATCAGCCGAACGATCCGAGGGAGCGCCGGAGGAGTAGGTCGTGCAGGGCGGCCCCGGCGTCGGACAGCTCGTTGACCAGCCGCCGGACCTCGGCTCGGGAACGGCCGTCGCCGTCGCGGAGTATCGGGCGCAGCATCTGCTCAATGATGCCGGCCTCACGCTGTGCGGCCACCAGGTACATCCGGAGGTGGCGAACGTCGAAGCCGTGCTCTGCGAAACGGGCGGCCACTCGGGCCACTAGGAGGGCGTCACCGTCGTACACCACCGAGGTTCCGGCCTCTCGTCCCTCCAGGAGGCCGAGGCGCTCCAGCTCGTCGATGCTCTCCACCTCGAGGCCACCCGCCGTAGCCAGTTCCTCACGGCTCATGCTGACAGAGCCGAGGTCTCTAACCCGAGCCTCCTCCGTAAACGGTCGCCCCGACCCGTCCCCCTCCTCGATGAGGTCCCGGCCCTCGGCCAGGAGGTCCCCGATCACCTTGAGGGGCAGGAAGTGGTCCCGCTGCTGGCGCAAAATCCAAGTCAGGCGGGCCACGTCGGCTTCCGAGAACTGGCGGTAGCCGGATGGCGAGCGTCCGGGGGCCAGGAGACCCCGTGATTCCAGGAATCGGATCTTGGACACCGTCGCCTCCGGAAACTCCGGCTCCAGTCGCGTCAGGACCTCCCCGATGTTCAGGACGCCGCCCGGTCCCTCGGCCTCGTCGGCGACCACGTCGCTCTCAACCCGCGGTTCCGTGGAAGAACACCAACTTGAAGCGCCCGATCTGCACTTCGTCACTGTCGTGGATCTCACACGATTCGATCCGCTTACCGTTCAGATAAGTGCCGTTCAGAGATCCCACGTCGCGGACCAAATACCGGTCGCCAGTCCGTTCCACCTCGACATGGTGACGAGACACGGTGACGTCGTCCAACAAGATGTCGGCACCACCGTGGCGACCGATGGTCGTCACCGCCGCCTCCAAGCCGTAGCGCGCCCCGGCCTTGGGCCCGGACTCCACCACGAACAGTCCGCACTCCACCGGGAACCGTTCGCGGTCCTCGCCGTGGGGCACCTCCTCCACGGGATCGAAAGCGTCGGTGGTCTCCTCGTTGGAGGAAGCCAGGCGCGTACCGCAGGCCCCGCAGAACCGCTCGTCGGTCGACGTCTGGCGGCCGCAGCCGGGACATTCGGTGGACACAGGTCAGACCTCGATCAGGGCCAAGTAGGCCGAGGCGTCCAGCAGGCTGTGGGTGGTCGGGCCCTCTGTCCTCATCTCACAGATCCAGCCGTCGCCGTAGGGGTCCTCGTTGACTCTCTCTGGCGCGGCCTCCAAGTCCTCGTTGACAGCCACTACCTCCCCGGAGACTGGTGCGAAGAGATCGGACACCGACTTGGTGGACTCCACTTCGCCGAAATTTGCTCCAGTGGCCACCATCGTGCCGACCTCTGCAACCTCTACGAAGACCACGTCGCCCAGGGCGTCTTGGGCATAATCGGTAATACCAATTCGGACTAGCCCGTCATCGAGTTTCCGGACCCACACGTGGTCGGTGGAGTACCACAGGTCGACCGGAACGTTCACGGGCCCGAAACTACCTTTCCTCAAGCCTCACGATGCCAACGCCCGGGTGGTGGGCGGCCCCGACGGTCCTCACCGTGCCGCTCGACCCTCCCGAAGGGTCTGGCGGGCCACCGGCAGGTATCCCCAACCGGCGATCCACGAGATCACCAGACCGGGTAGCCCGAACACCCAGGCAGCCACGGCAAAAGCCTCGTTGGCAAACGCCGTGGACTCCCCGGCCAGGAAGCATGGCACGGCCCACAGGAGGGCAAAGGTCCCCGTCTTGCCCCACCACGTCACGTCGATCCTTCGCGCGCCAAGACCCAGCAGCACCAGAGCCGCCACCCCGATCAGGACCTCCCGGACCAGCACCGCTACTGCGAACCAGGTCGGGATGGAGCCGTCGACCATCATCGACACCAGGGCCGCCACCAGCAGGAGACGGTCAGCGGTCGGGTCTAGGAGCTTCCCCACCTCGGACACTTGGTCGAAACGACGGGCAATCCACCCGTCCACCCAATCGGTAGCCCCCAGAGCACCCAGGAGAAGGGCAGCGTCGGTCCGGTTCCCTTCCTCGAAGAGAAGCCACAAAAACCACGGAATGCAGCCCAGCCGGACCATGGTGATGGCATTAGGAACGGTCCACAGGCCAGCCCACCCGGTACGGACTGCTTCCGGGGCGGCGTCGTTCTCCCCTCGCATCGGGCACAGCCTACGATCCGACTCAGCGACGCCCGCGTCGGGCACCGCTCTGCTCACCAGGAGGGCCCATGGCCTCCATCTTCACCCGAATCATCGACGGCGAGATCCCAGGTCGAATCATCTGGCGAGACGCCACGTGCGTAGCCATGATCGACATTCGACCCCTGAACCGGGGGCACGTACTGGTCATCCCGGTAACCGAGGTGGACCAGTGGACCGACCTTCCCGCCGAGGTGGTGACCCACTGCACCGGCGTGGCCCATGCGGTGGGTCGAGCCCAGATGGCCGTCTTGTCACCAGCCCGGATCGGTCTGATGGTTGCCGGCTTCGAGGTCCCCCACACCCACCTGCACGTCGTCCCCCTGGAGGGCATGAACAACCTGGACTTCGCCCAAGCAGACCCCGACCCCGACCCCGCCGACCTGGACGCCGTGGCCGACATGCTCCGCGACGCCCTGCGAGCCGGGGGGCACGTAGAAGCGAGCTGAACGGGCCACCAACCGGGGTCAGGCTCCCGGTCGCCGGATCCAGAGACTGACCCCGTCACGGCCCATCCGCTTTCGGAAATCCATCAGGATCAGCCGGCTCTCAAACAGCCTCCCCTCGGCCTGGGTCCATCCCATCGACAGTTCATCGAGGACCACGGCGTCGAAACGCTCCTCCCAGTCCAAGCCGGGTAGCGACCCTTGGGACCGACGGTGTACGTGCACATCCTGTCGGTCGGCGACGAGCGGGTAGACCTCTGGCGAGACGCTGACCCTCGCCTCATCGCCGATGAGGGTGGCCGCCGACACCCGAGCCACGTCCACCGGGGAACGGCGCCCCCAGTCCCACGGTTCCTCATACGGCGAGGAGGCGGCATCGCGGACGAAGAACACGATGGCCGTCAGGACGAGAACCGTCAGGACTCGACGGTCGACCAGGATGCGGCTCACCCCAGGGGTGCCGATCCGCATCAGGGCATAGGCCGCTGCGATAAACACGAAGGCCAAGACGGCCACGTCCTGCTGGGGGTTCCCGTAGCCGGCGTCGGCCACGTCGGCCACCAGGTAGAGGGCCAGGAGGGGAAGGACTGGAGCCAGGTACCGGGGCCTGACCAGCGGGAGGAAAAGAACGGGGGCCAGGAGTAGGAGCACCTTCTCGAAACCGGCCCGACCGAATAGGTCCCCGACCAGGCCCAGGGGGTCGCTCAGCATCCCGAGGACGATCCCCAGCAGGCCATCCCCATAATGGGCAAAGGCACCCAGGTGCGGATAGTCGCCGTCGCCCAACAGCGGTTGAACTACGAACGACATCAGCAGGAACCAAGCCAGGCCAAAGCCGGCCAGGGACCAACCCGGGGTACGACGGTCCTCCCCCACCATCACCAGGCCTAGCGCCGCCACAGCCAGGCCCAGGTCAGAACGCGTGCACACCACCAGGAGCACCAGAAGGGCCACCAAACGCCAGCGGTCGGCGTGGCCGGCCAGGTAGGCGGCCATCAGGGCCGGGATGGCCAGCGCCTCCGGATGGAACCCAGCCAGGTTCAAGTCGTGGACCGACGGGTGAAGCGCGTAAGCCAACATGAGCGCGGCCGCTCCGCCGATCCGCAGGTTCGCCGGTCCTCGGGCTATACGCCAGATCGGTACCACGCCGAGGGCCAACGCCACCGACTGCACCAAGAGCAGCGTCGGGACGTCCGGCAGGACGCGCATCGCCCAGACCAACGGCCAGAAGACCCAGGCCCCCTGGCCGGCGAAGACGTTGTAGCCAAGGTCACTGATTACCGGGGAGGCACCCATATCCATCAGGTACGCAGCCTGGACGTAGTGCCCCAACTCGTAGCCCACCCCGAGGTCCCGGTAACGGGCCAAGGCAAGGAGGGACAGGACCACGGCGAGTCCTAGGGCAGTGAGCCACGGCAGACTCCGATCCCAAACGGGGGCGTCGAGTCGGGCCTGCCAACGGAGCATCACGATGTCGAGCCGGCGACGGGCCGAGACGACCGTGGTGACCACGGTTTCGCCTGTCCGTTCCAGCGAGTGCGCCGTGCGTTCGAAGGTCGGCACGGCCTTCACCAGAGGGCCTCCTGGGAACCCATCCGGTCAGCGGAAGCCTCCAGGGGAACCGGGACGGTGAGTTCCCTACCCTTCTGCCGGGCGTCGTTGACCCGACGGTCCACCGGATGGAGAGCCAGGAGGCCGCCGGGGGACGGTACGAGTACCTCCTCCAACGTATGCCGGACCGAGGTGGCGGGATCCAGCCAACGATCCCAGTCGTTCTCAGCTACCACGGCGGGCATCCGGTGGTGGACAGGTGTCAGGTCAGCGTTCGCCGGAACCGTCACCACCGTGCATGTTCGAAGCGTCCGGACGTCGTCGAACCGGGACTCCCACAGGCCGGCCAGGGCAAGTGGGGATCCATCGACCCGGCGGACGAACCACGGCTGCTTTGGCGAACCGGCGACACCTGGTCCCCACTCGTAGAAGCCATCGATCAGGACAAGGCACCGCCGGCGACGGAAGGCCGCACGGAAGGAGGGCTTGGTGGCCACCGTCTCGGCCCGGGCGTTGAATAGTCGGAGACCGACGGCTGGGTCGGTGGCCCATGACGGGACCAACCCCCACCGGGCAACCCCCAGGACACGACCGGAATCAGCCTGGTCGTCGACCCAGGCCACGGGGAGCAGGCCAGAGGGAGCGACGTTGTGGTCCGGTCCTTCCAGAGCATCGATGACGTCCCAGGCAGCCACGTATTCGCTGAGTTCCTCGGGTGACGACGTGGTCACCACGCGGCCGCACATACCTTCACCGTACCGGCCGGGTAGGCCTAGATCGGGCCGACCCCCGGCCGAGGAGCCTCAGGCAAGTACGCAGGTCCCCCTGGTCGGGCCGTTTCTGCTGCCACCCAGGTCAAAGGTCAGGTTGTCGCCTGGAGAACCGCCGAATCGGGGAACAGCCACCGACTCCTCTACGTCGGGGACGACGATGGACCCGCGGACGGCCAGGGTCTCCCACCGGGAAGCTGTACTCGGCGTCGTCTCAACGCCGAAGCGGATGGTTTCCGCCCAGGCCGACCCACCCTCGATCAGGGCAACCGCCCCCTGGGGAATGTCCACGGCCAGGACCAGGACCCGGTCCCCGGCACACGTGACGCGGGCCTGCCGACCGACCAGATCGGCGGGGCAGGCCCCATCGGCGTCCTCGTACACCACCACATCGAGCGGTCGCAGCAACTCGGTCGCCACGGCAACCCGGACACAGGCCCCAGTCCACCAGCCTTCGGGTCCCACCATGGCCACCTGGCCGCCAGCATGTTCGAAGACGGTTCCCGTTACAGATCCAAGGGCAACGGGCATCTCCCTCTCGGGAACGTCCAGCCGGATCCGGCCGGCCGGTTCACCACCGCCCCGCAGGACAGCCACCAGAAGGTCGGCCGTAGCCACCAGCGCCGGCTCGACCACCGGCGGCCCACCGGCGACCGACCCCAACCGCCCATCACCAGGGTCCTCGCCCACCGGGGAGGCGAACCGCCACGC
>CZRM01000171.1_pt1 | contig 56926 bp, 62 predicted proteins | sample 1125721 | NCBI WGS metagenome assembly CZRM01 (sample SAMEA3597868, study PRJEB11362) | Hydrothermal vent metagenome genome assembly | biome: marine hydrothermal vent biome; feature: marine hydrothermal vent; material: ocean water | place: Atlantic Ocean | collected 2010-09-19/2010-10-04 | reverse complement strand
CCCGGAGTCCCCGGGAGGCGGAAGGCATGTCGTCGGTGCTCCAGGTGGTCTCGGCCATCGAGCGCATGGCCAACGACGCGGTGGACATCGCCCGGATCGTCACCCACCGGCTGGGCATTCCCCAACAACTGGTGGCCGACCTGTCCGACGCGGAGGAGGTCTCGCACCGGGTACTGGTCAGCGAGGGTTCCCACATGGCCCACCGGCCGCTGTCGGCCCTCGAACTGACCGTGCAGGCCGGAATGCGGGTTATGGCGGTCCGTCGCAGCCGGCAGTGGATCACCCATGTGGACGGCGACACAGTGCTCGTACCCGGTGACGTCCTGTTCCTGCACGGGTCCCCGGACGGAATCACCCGACTTCGAGAGCTGGCCGCCGCCCCGGTTTGGGAGGCTCCGCATTCCGACGACGGGGAGGCGCTGACCGACCTAGACCGGGCGGTCGACGTCCTAGTCGAGATGAAGAACCTGTCGGAGGCCGCCGTGGGCCTGGCCTACAGCGCCCTGGTGCTCGGGGATCAGGGCCTGGCCGCAGAGGTTCGACACCTAGAGGAGCGGTTAGACGAGATGAAGGAACAGCTCGAACTGTGGGTGCTGCGCGCGGCAGCCGATGGCCTGGACCCCACGGCGCTGCGAGGCTTGCTCCACCTAGCCGAGGCGGCCGAGGACCTGGGTGACCAGGCTAAGGCCATGGTTTGGCTGGTTGAGGAGGACGAGGAACTCCACCCCATCCTGGGTATCGCCCTCGCAGAGGCCGACGAGGTGGTGGTGCGATTCCCGGTGGCCTCCGACTCGACCCTCGACAACTCGACGCTCAAGGACCTCAAGTTAAACATCGAGCCGGGCTTCACGGTTTTGGCCATCCGCCGCGGTGGCGGGTACGTCTACCGGCCACGGGGGCCGGTGTGCCTGGCTGCCGGCGACGAGATCATCGCCAGCGGTCCCGAGGAGGGCCAGGCACTCCTGGCTGCTATGTGCGGTTGGGAACTGGTGGAAGACGATGAGGGCGGGGACGAACTGGTTCCTGCTGGCTGACCGGCCTCCGGCCGGTCCACCTTGGGTGCTCGGGTCGTCAGCCGGCCGGGTCTTCGGGCTCGGCGGGAGCCACGTCCCGGGCCGACGTCTCTAGACGGTCGTCCTCCGGTTCGTCACCGGTGAACAGTTCGGCGATGGCGCCCAGCGAGCCGAGAGTGGCGCTCATGTCGGCGGGCAGGAAGATCTTGGTGGCCCGTCCGTCGGCCACTGTTCCCAGCGCTTCTAGGTACTTGATGGCCAGCAGGTCGGGCGTCGGGTCGCCGTCGTGGATGGCGCCGTAGACGCTGCGTACGGCAGCGGCCTCGCCCTCGGCCACCGTCAACTGGCGGTACCGCTCAGCGTCGGCCACGGCCCGGATGGCCTCGGCCTCGCCCTCGGCCTCCAGGATGGCCTGCTGCCGGACGGCCTCGGAGGCCAGGATGACTGCTTGCTTGTCGCCCTCGGCCCGGGTGATGGCCGCCTCCCGGCCGCCGTCGGCCTCCAGAACGACGGCCCGACGGTTCCGCTCGGCCTTCATCTGCTCGTGCATGGCGTGCATCACGTCGGCCGGTGGGTCGATCCGCTGGATCTCCACGCGGACTACCCGGACGCCCCACTTGTCGGTAGCGTCGTCGAGCACCTCTCGAAGGGCCACGTTGACGTTGTCCCGGGACGTCAGGGCATTGTCCAGCGACATGTCGCCGATCACGTTTCGGAGGTTGGTCTGGGCCAACTTGGTGACAGCCAGGATGAAGTTGGCCACGTTGTAGATGAGTCGCTGGGCGTCGGTGGGCTCGAAGTAGATGACGGCGTCCACGGTGACCGTCACGTTGTCCTTGGTGATGACCTCCTGTGGGGGCACGTCGATTACCTGCTCCCGCATGTCCACCCGGGTCAGGGACTGAATGAACGGGATGATCAGCTTCAGGCCCGGCTCGACGGTGGCCTTGTAGCGACCCAGCTGTTCGACGATGCCCTTCTGGTATGGCCGAACGATCTTGATCCCGGACGCTGCGAAAGCAAACAGGACAAAGGCGATGACGATTAGGACAATCATGGCGGCCATTGGTGGTGCTCCTCAGGTCGGTGGTGTCTGTCGTTTGGATTAGTGGGTGGATTGGACCACGGCGCGGGTTCCTTCGATCCGGACCACTTCGACGGAGGTGCCGGCCGGGAGGTGTCCGCGGTCCGGGGTCTCGGCATGCCACTCCTCGCGTCCGATCCGGACGGTGCCCAGGTGTTCGGGATCGGGGGAGAGGTCGGTCACCACGACGCCGGTCTCGCCGACCAGGCGATCAGCCCCTACACCGACCGGGTTGCCGCCCCGTTTCATCCGGCGGGCCATCGGTCGAACGCCGGCGAAGGCGGCGACCGAGACCAGTACGAAGGCCAGCCACTGCCAGGTGGCGTTAGCTCCGGTGAAGGCGACCGCCGTTGCCGCGGCGGCTCCCACGCCGAACGGTAGGAGAAAGAACGCCCCGGTCATGGCGATTTCACCGACGATGAACGTGGCGGCGGCGGCCAGCCAGATCCAGCGCCAGACCTCGGGATCCATCAGACTTCTCCTCGCGACGTCTCTCAGCAACGTACTACGGAGCAGGTCTGAGGGCGCTTCGGGCCCGGTCGTGGCCGCTACCGTTCCAGCCCGTGTCCGCCGTTTCTCCCGACGCCCCGTTGTGCCTTCTGGCTGTTCATGCCCATCCGGACGACGAGGCCTCCAAGGGAGCGGCCACCGTGGCGTCCCTGCACGCCGAGGGAGTCCACTGCGTGCTGGTCTGTTGCACAGGGGGCGAAGCGGGCGACGTCCTGAATCCGGCCATGGACCAGCCGGAGGTTCACGCCAACATCACCACGGTGCGAGAGGCCGAGCTGGCCCGGGCGGCCGAGATCATCGGCTACGACGAGGTCGTCATGCTCGGTTACCGGGACTCAGGCATGAAGGACTCGGAGGCCAACGCCCACCCCGGCGCCTTTGCTAACGCCGATCAAGACGAGGCCGTCGGCCGTCTGGTGGCCATCATCCGCCGGGTCCGTCCACAGGTCATCGTCACCTACCCGGATGCCCGGGGGGAGTACGACCATCCGGACCACGTCCAGGTGCACGATGTCTCGGTACCCGCCTTCCATGCCGCTGGCGACCCACGGTGCTACCCGGAGGCCGGACCGACCTGGCAACCGTCGAAGCTCTACTTCACCCTGTGGTCGAGGGCCCGGATCCTCGGACGGCACGCCAAGTTCCTGGAACTGGGCCTGGAGTCGCCGTACGACGACTGGTGGTTCGAGCGCCCGTCGCGGGATCATCTGATCACCACGAGGGTGCCGATTGCTGACCACTGGCAGGTGGGGGTCGACGCGCTCCGGGCGCACGCCACGCAGATCGACCCGGCGTCTTCGTTCTGGTTCGGGCTTCCCGACGAGGTGGCCCGGACCATTCACCCGTTTGACGAGTACCGGCTGGAGGTCAGCCAAGTCGGCCATCCGGCAAACGGGGAGGTCGAGGAGGATCTCTTCATCGGAATCCGGCCCGCCGGGGAGTCGGCCGCCTGATGGCCGCTCTTTCGTTCCTGTCCGAGGATTGGCTGGCCAACCTGGCCGACGGAGCAGCCGGCCTCCCCGAACAGCCCGGCGTGGATGGCGTGGTGCGGTTTGTGGTGACCAGCACGCCGCACGGCAAGGTCCAGTTCCGGCTCGTGGTGTCCGACGGTCGGGTGGTTGAGATGCTGGTTGGACGCGACGGCGAGGCCGAGGCCACAGTCACCTGGAAGTACGCCGACGCGGTGGCTCAGTTCCGGGGGGATCTGGACCCCGATGTGGCCTACATGACCGGTCGGTGCAAGGTGGAGGACGCCTACGCCCGCTACGTGTTCGACCTCCGGACGGTGTTCGGCGGCCCTGCATGGGCCGACCTGTTGGCTGACCTGGCGGCTCGTACCGAGTTCTGAGCCGGAGGCCTAGCCAGCCCGTTGCGCGTCGCGCAAGTCCCGCCAACTGACCAGGGTGATCCCGCCCCGGTCGAGGTCGGCCAGCAGTTCGGTGTTGCCGCACACCAGATCCCGGTGTTCGACCCGTCGTCCCCACTCGTCGCAGACGGCCCGCAACTCCGGCGTGTCGGCGGCCGGCTCGACCACGATCTCGGTCACCCCGGGCTGGAGGTCCATGGCCATCCGTTCCAGGACCGCCGGGTCGGCCAGCCGGCGCGACCGGTGGTGGTCGACGGTCAGCACGCCCTCGTCGGCGGCCAGGGACCGAAATGGGAACCCGGCTCCCTCCTCGGCCTGCCCACCCTCCAAACGAAGGGGCAGGCCGAAGTCGACGGCCAACTCCAAGTACAGGTCGAAGAACTCGGGGCGGTTTTGGAGAGCGCCGAGGTGGGAACTCAGGTGGCTGATGTCAAAGCCCCAGAGGACGGCTCGTTCCAGTTGGGCCCGGCACTCGCGCCGGGTCTCGTCCAGGTCAGCGTGGTCCCAAAGGTCCTCCACGGTGCGGGGAAAGCCACCATCGCCGTCGTGGAGGCTGGGGGCCTGGGTGATGGCCCGCCAGCGGTAGCAGTCCAACTCGGCGTTGAGAGTGAGGTGCACGCCAACCGCCTCACCGCGATAGTGGGACGCCGCGTCACGGGCCCACGGGCCAGGCACCATGAGGCCGGCGCCGGTGGCTAGGCCGCTGCGGATGCTCTCGTAGACGCCGACATTTGTCGCGTGGCACATCCCCAGCAGGTCAGCAGTGAGGATCAGGAGTCGGTCGTCGGGGCTCTGGCCGAGTCGCTCGCCCAAGGTGGTCACGTAGTGAACGGTACCCGACGGTCCCTCCCCGTATCACCGCCCCGCTACGTCTGTCAGGGGCTGCCCGGGGGCGGCTCCCGGACCAACAGATTGTGGGGCCTACGGCTAGCCGCCAGGGTGGCCCGTGCATTTGCCAGGCCGGCTCGGCCAATCCGCCGTGTCTCCTCGTCGAGTCGGCTTGCCGGGGTGAGCCCACCAGACGAGAAGGCCGCAGGCGTCGGACGACGTCGGGCTGCCGGACTACGGGGGGTTTGGTTCGGGAAGGGAAGCTGCGTTTCCATGCCCCTATCTTGGCGACGAGGTGTGACAACGCCCGCTGTGGACGCCTCTGAGGTGTTCCGGATGAGGGACGGACGGGTTGGTGACGGCATCATCGGACCATGGTTCGCCGGTCCTACCTGAGCACAGAGTTGCGTCGTGGCCCGACCTCTCGGACCTGGATCCTTCCCCTCACGGAGGACGAGTGCTCGGGAGCCGGTCGCCTGTTCGGGGGGACGGGCCTGGCGGCGGCCGTGCGGGCGCTGGAGGCCGACGCCGCCCGGCCCCTCGTGTGGGCCACCGCCCAGTTCATCTCCCATGCCGTGCCGGGTGAGGACCTGGCCCTCGAGGTAGATCTGCTGGCTGAGGGTCGGGCCACCACACAAGCCAGGGCCCGGGGCCACGTCGACGGTCGCGAGGTCATCGCCGTGTTCGCCACCCTGGGCCGGCGGGACGTTGCCCGGTCCGGCGTGTGGGTCTCCCCGCCGGACGCCCCACCACCGGAGGACTGTCCACCCTTTCCCAGCCGGTCCGCCACCCGGTCGGTCTCGGCCAACCTGGAGCGGCGCCTGGTGCGGGGGCGCACCGTCGACCACGAGCCAGCCATGGACGACGGGCGGGTTGCAATGTGGGTGCGGGTTCCAGGCCACCTGGTGGTCGATCCGGCCTTTCTGGCCGTGCTCGGCGACTACGTCCCGTGGGGTGGCCGTGACGCGGTGGGTGGCGGCCTGGGCGGGGGACAGAGCCTGGACAACACCCTCCGGGTCGTCGATCCGGTCGACACCGAGTGGATCCTGGTGGACGTCCGGGTAGGCAGCCTCGTCCACGGTTACGCCCACGGCACGGTCCACCTGTGGGCCGAGGACGGCCACCTGCTGGCTACGGCCAGCCAGACCTGCCAGTTCCGCAACCCCCGCAACCCCCGCTGAGGGGGTGCCTAAGAGCGACGTTCCAGATCCCGATCAGGGAATCTGTGGCGCCGTTCTCCCCGATTGCCGTCTAGGGTGGGGCGATCGACGAGAAGCGGGAGGACATGGCGGTGACCGAGGCACTCGATACGGCGACGATCGAAGAGATCCGGGCCATCATCGACCGCGGCCTGGGAACCACGAAGAGCCGTGAGCTGATCGCTGCCTCGGAGGTCGCCGACCTCCTTCTCGATCTCCGCCTGCTACTGGCGGCGAGTGACGCCGAACTTGAGGCCGCTCCCGCCAACTGACCACCGGGCCGGTCGGCCCGGTTCAGCGCAGTGGGAAGACCTTCCGGATTAGGCGCCCCAGCGCCAAGCCGACCCCCGCTCCCACAAGCACATCGCTGGCGTGGTGGATCCGGACGTGGATCCGCGAGGTGGCGACCACGGAGGCCAACCCGAACCAGAGAGGCTTCACCTTCGATCGTTCTGAGAGCAAAGTGGCAGCCAGGAAGGCTGCCGAGGCGTGTCCAGACGGAAAGCTGCTAGTTAGCGGAAGGCGCAGGTGGTGGGGCCGCTCCCCGTCCTGGATGGGTCGCTCACGCTTGAAGACAGACTTCACGGCGCCGTTGACCAGTGCCGACTCGGCCCCCAGGGCGAGGGCCAGGCGGGCCGCCTCCCGGGTTCCGCCGCGGGTGGCCACGCCACGGGCCGTGCCTAGGAGGTGCCAGATCAGGCTGAAGTCGCCCAACTCGCTGGCTGTGTAGAAGAGCCGGTCCATGGCCGGGTTTCCCCGAAGCCGGTCCCAGATCCGATCCACCGCCTCGTCCAGCGAGGCGCCGATCGGACCCAGCGGGTGAGAGTCGTCGTCCGATACCTCGTCCAGTAGTCCGGCCGCGTAGTCCTGGAGGTCCGGGTCGGGCGGAGCGGAGAGATCGGCCGGCTGGTCAACCGGCTCACGGGCCGGCACCTCGGCGGTAGCCACTGATCCAGCCTACGGCCGGCAGGGTCGGGAGCCGATTCGCCCCAATCGGGGAGGCGTTCAGCCGCCGTCCCGGTAGGCACCCGAGGTGGAGAGTGCTCCCCGGCTCCACCTCCGAGGGGTAGCCACCAGGGCCCGGGGGTAGTCCTCGAACATCCAGCGGGCGAAGTTCCGCCGGGTCCACTGCGATATCCCGGCGAGGCGGACGGCGCCGTCGGCACCAATTCGGCGAGCAAGGATCCGCTGGAGGGCGACCGACATCCGGTGGTCAGCCCGCAGGTCACCGAGTACCCGCCGCCGGTACCGGGCCGCCACCCGGTCCTGTCCACCACCAGCCAGTGAGGCCTCAGCGGCCAGAATCCCGGTCAGCAGGGCCTGGCCGATGCCCTCGCCGGTCAAGGCGTCAGTGACCGCCGCGGCGTCCCCGGCAAACAGGACCGGTCCGTGGTCAAGTGCCGACGAGCCCACCCGGGCCGGGATGGGCCAGGCCATGCGACGCCCCACTGGCCGGGCCGAGGGACCCAGAACCTCCCGGATGGCCGGTCGGTCCAGGAGCCCATCCCACAGTCGCCCGGTGTCACCCACGGCGACCCGCCCTCCGCGGAGTACGCCGAAGCCCACGTTGGCCCGACGACCGGAGAGGGGGAACGACCAGGCGTAGCCGGGCAGCAGGTCGGGTTCAAACCAGACATGGAGGTCGGCCGCCGCCGGTCCGACGTCAGCTACGTACTGCCGGAAGGCGTGCCACTCACCCCGGTAGCCCTCGTCGGCCAGCCTCAGCAGGCGCCGCGTCGGCGACCACATGCCGTCGGCGGCCACCACCGTTGTTGCACGTACCTCGCCCATCCCGTCGACGGCGAGGGTCGCACCCTTGGCATCCACCTTGATCTCAACCATTGCGTGACCGACCCGAACGTTGGCGCCAGCCCGCTGGGCCAGGTCAAGGAGGGCCGCGTCGTACTCGCGACGGGGAACGACTACGGCGTACTGCCCGTCGCCCCGGGGCAGGGGGAACCGGATGGTCCGTCCCGAGGGGCCGTGAAGGACCGCTCCGTCTACCACCTGCCACCCGGCGATGGCTCCAGGATCCAGGCCGAGTTCCTCACCCAGGCGGAGGGCCAAGGTGGTCAACCCGTCGCCACAGCACTTATCCCGAGGAAACGAAGCCTTGTCGACCACCAGGACCGAGGCTCCGGCCCGGGCCGCGGTCACGGCGGCTGCCGAGCCGGCGGGACCTCCGCCCACGATTGCCAGATCGACCTCCATACGATCCTCAGAAGAGTTTCAGCTCGTCGGACTCGATGCCTCTCAAGTCGTCGTAGTCCACGACCACGCAGCCGATGCCCCGGTCCTCGGCGAGGACCCGGGCCTGCGGTCGGATCTCCTGGGCCACGAACACCCCTCGGACGGGACGCAGTAGGGGATCCCGGTTCAGGAACTCGAGGTAACGGGTGAGTTGTTCCACGCCGTCGATCTCGCCCCGACGCTTGACCTCGATGGCCACTGTCTCGCCCCGGGCGTCGCGGCAGAGCAGGTCCACCGGCCCGATGTCGGTGGGATACTCCCGCCGGACGAGGCGCAGGCCGTCGAGGATGGCCGTCGGGTCGGCGGCCAGCAGTTCCTGGAGGTGGGCCTCTACGCCGTCTTTTTGTAGGCCGGGGTCGAGGCCCATCTCGTGGGCCTCGTCGGACAGGACCTCGTGGAGGGTAATGATCAGCGTCTCACCCCCTGGGTTGCGGACCGTCCAGACCGCCCGGGCGTCGTCGGCCTCCGGGTCGTCGTCCACGGTGAGGGTGTTAGGGGAGTTCATCCAGTTCAACGGTTTGTAGGCCCCGCCGTCGGCGTGGATGGCCACGCAGCCGTCGGCCTTGACCATGAGGAGTCGGACTGCCTCAGGCAGGTGGGCCGTCAGCCGGCCGTCGTAATCGACGGTGCAGCGGGCGATAACCAGGCGCACCGGTCAACCCGCCAGGGCGGCCAGCACCGCTTCGGCCAACTCGGCCCGGCAGATCACCAGGTCGGGGAGGTACGGGTCGGCGGAGTTATAGCGCAGCGGCGTGCCGTCGATCCTTGACGCGTGCAGGCCGGCGGCGATCGCCACGGCTACCGGTGCGCAGCTGTCCCACTCGTACTGGCCGCCGGAGTGGACGTAGGCCTCGACCTCACCTCGCACCACCGCCATGGCCTTGGCGCCGGCTGAGCCCAACTCCACCACCACCCCGCCCAGGGCGTCGCACACGTCCATCGCCTCGGCTGGGGGACGGGACCGGCTGACCACCACCCGGGGGCGGTCGGGGATCGGCGGGAGGTCCGTGGGGCTCGGCAGGGCCATGGTGGACAGCGTGAGGTCGATTGCTGGGAGCGCCACCGCCCCGGCCGTCGGACGGCCGTCCTCTGCCAGGGCTACGTGGACCGCCCAGTCGGTGCGGGGAGGATCGCCGTACTCCCTCGTCCCGTCCACCGGGTCCACGATCCAGACCCGCGACGTCTCAGCCCGGTCGGGATGGACGGCGGCCGCTGCACCCTCCTCGGACAGCACGGCGTCGTGCGGGCGGTGCCCGGCCAGAGCGTCCATCAGAAATTCGTGGGACCGCTGGTCGCCCTCCCGCTCCAGGGCCTCCGAGGAGGAGTCCCCGGCGGCCAGGTCCCCCCGGACCTCTATGAGGAGGGCACCGGCTCGGGTGGCCAGGTCGGCGGCCAGGGCGTGGTCGTCGGGCGTCGCCATGCTGGGCGGATCAGTCTCCGGCCGACCGTCGGCCCAGATGGATGGCAGCGGCAATGGTGGACCGCAGGTCCTCCTCGTCGGCACCGGCAGCCACCAGGCGCTGGACTGCGTCCTCGACCGCCGCGGCGCGTTCCTCGTCCCACGAGGCGGCGGACTCCACAGCGGGCACCAGGACGCCGACCAGCAGCAGGGCGAAGGCCCCGGTTGCCCCGATGAACCCGAAGGTGATGGCCGCCCCGACCTCGTCGGCGATGGAGGTGACGATCATCCCCACGATGCCGGTAGCGCACAGCAATAGGGCGGCCCCCCGCAGGGTTCTGGGAGCCAAGAGCCGGGTGCGGGCATCGGCGGCGCTCATCGGACCAGCGGCCTGTACTTCATGCGGTGGGGCTGGTCGTCCAGGCCCAACTCGTCTCTCCGGTAGGCCTCGTACTGGGTGAAGTTCCCCTCAAACCACCGCACCTGGGAGTCTCCCTCGAAGGCCAGGACGTGGGTGGCCACCCGGTCCAGGAACCACCGGTCGTGGCTGATCACCACGGCGCACCCGGCGTAAGCGTCCAGGCCCGCCTCAAGGGCCCGCAGAGTGTCCACGTCCAGGTCGTTGGTCGGCTCGTCGAGCAGTAGGACGTTGGCCCCGCTGCGCAGCACTTTGGCCAGGTGCACTCTGTTTCGCTCGCCGCCCGACAGGTCGCCGACCCGCTTCTGCTGGTCGGCGCCCTTGAAGTTGAACGACGCCACGTAGGCGCGGCCGCTCACCTCCCGGCGACCCACATCGATGAACTCCCGGTCGTCGGTGATCTCCTGGTAGACGGTCCGGTCCGGATTCAGACTCTCGCGGGACTGGTCGACGTAGCCCATCTCGACCGTCGGACCGATCCGGATCTCACCGGTGTCAGGCGCCGTGTCCCCGACGGCCGTACCGTCGGCTGCAGCGGTGAGCATCCGGAACAGCGTGGTCTTCCCGGCGCCGTTACCGCCGATCACGCCGACGATTCCGGCCGGGGGCAGGGAGAACGAGAGGTCGTCGATGAGGAGGCGGTCACCAAACCCCTTGGACAGGTTCTCGACCTCGATCACCTGGTCTCCCAGTCGCTGGTTGGCCGGGATGTCGATCTGCAGTTCCCGGGCCCGACGCTCGGTCTCAGCCGCCTCGGCTACAAGACGCTCGTAGGCCGAAAGGCGGGCCTTACCCTTGGCCTGGCGCGCCCGAGGGGCCATCCGCACCCACTCCAGCTCGCGTTCCAGGGTGCGGCGGCGGGCCGAGTCCTCCCGGTTCTCGGCGGCTAGACGGGCCGATTTCTGTTCCAGCCAGCCCGAGTAGTTGCCCTCGTAGGGGATGCCCTTCCCTCGATCCAACTCCAGGATCCACCCGGCCACGTTGTCCAGGAAGTAACGGTCGTGGGTGATGGCCACCACGGTGCCGTGGTAGTCGCGCAGGGTGCGTTCTAGCCATGCCACCGATTCGGCGTCCAAGTGGTTGGTGGGCTCGTCCAACAGCAGCAGGTCGGGGCGGGACAGCAGCAGCCGGCACAACGCCACCCGTCGGTGCTCGCCGCCGGACAGGGTGGCCACGTCGGCCTCACCAGGTGGTAGGCGGAGGGCGTCCATGGCGATCTCGATCGTTCGCTGGAGGTCCCAGGCGCCGGCCGCCTCGATCTTCTTCTCCAATTCGGCCTGGTCGGCGCCCAACTTGTCGTAGTCGGCATCGGGGTCACCCCACCCGGCTAGAACCTCCTCGTAGCGGGCCAGCAGGCCCGCCACCTCACCTACCCCGGACATGACGTTGCCCTGCACGTCCTTGTTGGCGTCCAGCGTCGGTTCCTGCTCTAGGAGTCCCACGGTGAACCCCTCGGTCAGCCGGGCTTCGCCGGTGAACCCGTCGTCTACCCCGGCCATGACCCGCAGCAACGACGACTTGCCGGCCCCGTTGGCTCCCAGGACGCCGATCTTGGCCCCGGGGTAGAAGGCCAGCGTGATGTTGGAGAGCACGTCCCGGTCCGGCGGATGGAACCGACCTACCCGGTGCATGGTGAAGATGAACTGGGCCCCCATGAACGCCGAGGCTACCGGCGGTCCCGGCATGGCCCCGTGGCCGGTTGGTCCCTACGCTCTCCTTGGTGCTCCCACCCCCGTCGACCGGTATCGAGGCCGTGCTATTCGACTTCGGCGGTGTCATCCTCACCAGCCCGTTCGCCGCCTTCGCCGCCTACGAGGCCGAAGTGGGCCTCCCATCGGGGACCGTGCGACGCATCAACTCGACCAACCCGGACGACAACGCCTGGGCCCGATTTGAGCGCCGCCAGGTTGACGCCGATGAGTTCGGCCGACTGTTCGAAGCCGAGGCTGCCGCCCAGGGCTACATCGTGGACGCCGCCCGGATCATGGAAGGGCTCCACGGGACGTTGCGTCCGACCATGGTCGAGGCCCTCCGACGGTGCGCCGACCGGCTCAGGACCGGGATGCTGACCAACAACATCACCCCGATCGGTTCCCAACCGTTCTTCGACGACGTCCTGGAGGTGGTCGGCCTGTTCGACGAGCTGATCCAGTCGAGCGTCGAGGGCTGCCGTAAGCCCGAGCCGCGGATCTACGAGATCGCCTGCGAACGCCTGGGAGTGGAACCCGCCGCATGCGTCTTCCTTGACGACCTCGGGATCAACCTCAAGCCAGCCCGGGCCATGGGGATGACCACGATCAAGGTCGTGGACCCGGAGGAGGCCATCGCCGAGCTTGAGGCAGTCGTCGGTTTCCCGCTCGGTTGACCGCTACCGTCGCCCCGATGCGCATCGTCACCTGGAATGTCAACTCGCTGAAGGCCCGCATCGACCGTGTCGAGGCCTGGATCCGGGCCGTAGGACCCGACGTCCTCTGCCTTCAGGAGACCAAGATGGCTGACCCTGCGTTCCCCCACGAGCGGTTCGAGGCGCTGGGCTACGAATCGGCCCACCACGGCGAGGGACAGTGGAACGGCGTGGCTGTGATCTCCCGGGTTGGGCTAGCCGACGTGCGTCCGGGGTTCGCCGATGGCCGGGCAGATCCCGACCCGGATGCCCGGATCCTCTGGGCGACCTGCGGCGGCGTGCGGGTGGCGAGTTGCTACGTACCCAACGGGCGAGAGGTTGACCACGACCACTACCGCTACAAGCTTGATTGGCTGGGGCGCCTGCACGATGACCTGGTTGCCAACACCGACCCAGCCGACCAACCCGTAGTGGTGGTGGGCGACTTCAACGTGGCTCCCGACGACCGGGACGTTTGGGATCCGACGGCCCTTGAGGGAATGACCCACGTGACGGCGCCCGAAAGGGACGCCCTGGCCCGGCTGGTGGCCCTCGGATTCACCGACGTGTTCCGCGAGCGGTTCGAGGGGGACGGCCTGCACTCCTGGTGGGACTACCGGGGCGGGGCGTTCTACAAGCGCATGGGGATGAGGATCGACCTGGTTTACGCCTCAGCGCCGGCCACCGCAGCGCTGGATTTCATAGTGGTGGACCGCAACGAGCGCAAGGGCGAGAAACCCAGCGACCACGCACCGGTAGTGGCCGAATTCACCCTGGTCTGATCACCGCGCGCTGAGCGCCGGCGTACGGTCAACCAGTAGCGGCCAGCACGACCAGGATCGCATCGCCGTAGGCCTCCACCGTTCGGGGGCCGATTCCCGGGACAGCCAGCAGCCCGTCGGCGTCCACCGGCCGGAGCTCCACCAGGGCATCTAGGGCCCGGTTGGTAAGGACCCGGTAGGCGGGAACCCCAGCCTCCCGGGAGGCCTCCAGCCGCCAGGTACGCAGGGCGTCGCAGACGGGATCCTCCGGTCGGTCGGCGGTGTCCGGGTCGAACGAGGGAGCCGCGACCACGGTCGGTGGGGTCGGCTCGTCGGACCGGGTCCGGTCCGGCCGGTCATGGGAGGCCAGCACGGTCAGGAGGGCCTCCCCATGCCGGTCGGCCTTGGTCGGCCCGATCCCGGAGACGCCGAGCAACTCGGCGGTCGTGGTAGGCCAGACGGACACCAGGTCGGCCAGTGTGGCGTCAGTGAACACCACGTAGGCAGGAACGTCGGCCGCCTGGGCGGCCGTAGACCGGTACTGGCGCAGAGCGTCCACTACGGGGTGGTCGGGGAGGTTGGCCCGACCGGTCCGCTGGCGAATCTCGGCCACCCGGCGCATCCCCTCGGCCCGGCCGACCGGACGGTCCAGCCCGGCGATGGCCGCCTCCACGTCCTCTAGCCAGAACGACGGCTTCCTAGCCGAGGTACGGGTTCCGAAGGTGCGCTGGGCGGCCCACGAGCAGAAGAGGCGGTCCTCGGCCCGGGTGAGGGCCACGTAGAGAAGGCGTCTTTCCTCGGCCCGGGCCTCCGTGGTCTGGGCGTGGGCAATAGGCACCAGGCCCAGCTCGAGGCCGGTCAGGTGGACAGTCGGCCACTCCAGCCCCTTAGCCGCGTGGAAGGTGGAAACCTCCACGGCGTCCGCCGACTCGTCGGAAGTCGCCCGAGCCTGCGATCGGGCCCATGCGACAAAGCCCCGGGCTGTGCCCGACGGGTCAAGGGCCTGGAACTCGTCGGCCAGGCGCCGGAGTTCAGCGAAGGCCGCCCGCCTCTCGGTATCCCCAACGTCTTCCCCATCATCATCCGCGCCGTCGCCGACGGCGCGCAGGTCGGCTATCCGGTCAGCCAGGGGGCGGTCGCTGCGACCGAGAGCGGTCAGCTGCGCCTTCACGTCGGCCCGGTCCAGCAGGCCGCTCCCAGCTCGGGTCCGGACCGGGATGTCAGCCGCTTGGAGAGCGGCCACCAACGACTCGGCCTGGGCGTTGGTGCGCATTAGCACGGCATGATCGGACCAGCGACCGTCCGGACCTCGCAGCTCGCGGATGCGTCGGGCCACAGCGAGAGCCTCGGCCTCGTGGTCGGGATGGCGTTCCACCACCGGGTCGGGACCCCGGTCGCGGTTGGCCAACATCGGGTCACTTCCGCTTAGGACGGCCGCTGCGGTGCGCAGGATCTGCGGTGTGCTGCGGTAGTTCTGGCGCAGGTTCAGCACCGTCGCCCCGGGGAAGTGGACCGGGAACCGGAGCAGGTGGTCGGCGTCGGCGCCGTTCCACCCGTAGATGGCCTGGTCGGGGTCGCCCACCACGCAGAGGTCGGGTCGACCGTCCAGCCAGGCGTCGAGAAGCTGGAACTGGAGTGGGTTCACGTCCTGGAACTCGTCCACGTACAGGTGGCGGAACCGCCACCGCTGGGCGTCGGCAAACCGCTTGTTGGTGGCCAGGGCCCGACGGCACTGGTCGAGCAGGTCGTCGAAGTCGACCATCCGCTTCTCTGCCTTGACCTCCTCGTACTCCCGAAAGATCCGGGCCACAGTGGGCGGCGGCAGGGGGAGGTTTCGCTCAGCGGCCTCGGCGGCATCCGGGTAGGCCTCCGGTCGGATGCGCCGGGCCTTGGCCCACTCGATCTCAGCCACCACGTCTAGGGCGGCGGTGGCCCGGTGATCGCGGGGGAGCAGCGGGGCCACGAGACCCATCTTGCGGACCAGCAGCTCCGGTTCCCGTTGGTCATTTTCCCGCCACAGGTTACGCAGCTGGGCGTAAGCCACTGAGTGGAAGGTGCCGGCCGCCACCTGGTCCCGCATGCCCAGCCTCCAAAGACGCCGACGCATCTCGGACGCCGCCTTTCGGGTGAAGGTCAAGGCCAGCACCCGACGGGGATCGCTCCGACCGGTCAGCGTCCGCCAGGCGATCCGGTGGGTTAGGACCCGGGTCTTTCCCGATCCGGCACCGGCGTGAATGGCCAGCGGGAGGGCCTCAGAGGTGACAGCCTCCCTCTGCTCGTCGTTCAGGCCGGCGAGCAGGGCGTCGGCGTCGGCCGCGTCCGACGCGGCGACGTCCTCGAGGGTGGCTGCCCAGCTGTCGGATCGGTCCGCCGTGTCCATCGGGCGCACCCTAGCGACGGCCCACGACGGCTTCGGCGGGACCGCCAGCTCCGTCGGAGAGTGGGCCTACCATCGTCCCGTGGAGCCGGTCGACAGGCGGGAGTTCGAGGCGTTGGTGGCCGACGCCCTCGACGCCCTGCCCCCCGACCTGACCGGCCTGATGGACAACGTGGTGGTCCTGACCGCCGACCGGGGCGACCCCCCGGACCTACTCGGCCTCTACGACGGTGTCCCCCTCACCGAACGCGAGGACTACGGCGGGCTAGTCCTACCCGACCGGATCCACGTTGGACAACGTGGTGGTCCTGACCGCCGACCGGGGCGACCCCCCGGACCTACTCGGCCTCTACGACGGTGTCCCCCTCACCGAACGCGAGGACTACGGCGGGCTAGTCCTACCCGACCGGATCCACGTATACCGCCTAGCCCTCTGCGAGGCCTGTGCCGACCTCGACGAGCTCCGGCGCGAGGTAGTGGTCACCGTGGTGCACGAGGTCGCTCACCACTTCGGTATCGACGACGACACCCTTGACGACCTGGGCTGGGGCTGAAAGGTCCTTCGGTTAAGCGTCGGCCGACGGCCGTGCCATCGGAACGTGGGGGATGCCGTCCTCTACGAACTCGGGGCCAGTGGGCACGTAGCCCAGGGTGGCGTACCAGGAGACCAGATAGGTCTGGGCATCGAGGACCAAGAGGCCAGGTGTGGTGGCGTGCACGTGGTCGAGCAGCACCCCGGCCAGGCCGTTGCCCCGGGCGTCGGAATGGGTCACCACCCGGCCGACCCGGCAGCTCCCCCCCGGCTCGGCTACGACCCGCAGGTAGGAGATCGGACCGTTCCCACCGTCGATCCACACGTGGCGGGTACCGGCCTCTACGTCCCGGCCGTCCAGTTCAGGGTAGGGGCACTCCTGCTCGGCGACGAACACGTCCACCCGGAGCCGGACCAGGTCATGGAACGTGGCCGCGTCCAACTCGTCGAAGCGCCGGTCGTGGATCTCGGTCACGGCCGGGACGCTAGCCCCGACGGGTTTGCTCCCCCGGGGCCGGCGTCCGAAGATGGCCGGGTGCCGATCGCCTCCCTGCCCTCGGGAATTGACCTCTGCCACGAGGCGTTTGGCGACCCCGGCGATCCCGCGGTGCTGCTCATGCACGGGCTGGGCAGCCAACTGCTCCTGTGGGAGGAGGGCTTCTGTGAGGGGCTTGCCGCCACGGGCTTCCGGGTGGTCCGCTACGACCAACGGGACAGCGGGCGGTCGACGATCCTCGAGGAGGGTGCGTCGTACACGCTGTCCGACATGGCCCTCGACGCCGTGGGGCTGTTGGACCACCTGGAGCTCGCCGACGTCCACGTGGTCGGGCTGTCGCTGGGTGGCATGACGGCCCAGGTCCTGGCCGCCGAACACCCACAGCGGTGTCGCAGCCTGGTGTCCATGGCCTCCCACACCGGCGACCGCCGGTTTGGCCGGGCCACCGACCAGGCCCGCGAGGCCATGGGCGTCGCTGTTCCCGAGGACCCGGTGCTGGCCGCTAAGAAGAACCTGGCTGACCGGCGCGTCTGGGCCAGCGTCTGGCACGACGACGACCACGCGGGCTCGGTGTTCGCCGCCTACGCCGAGCGGTCGATCCAGCCCCACCACGCCTGGAGGCGCCAAGCTCGTGCCGCCTACAACGGGGGCTCCCGGGAGGACCTCCTGGCCACCATCAGGATCCCGACCCTGGTACTCCACGGCACAGCCGACACCCTGATCACCCCGTCAGGTGGTGAGCGGACAGCAGCTGTCATCCCCGGGGCCGACCTTGTGCTGGTCGACGGCTGGGGCCACGACCTGGCCCCCGGAGCCTGGCCGCACCTGATCGACGCCATCTCGACCCACTGCCACCGGGCCGACGGCACCACCTGACCACGACCAAAGAACCGACCAAGGAGACATCACCGTGGGAGCACTCGACGGCGTCCGAGTAATCGAGCTGGCCGGGATAGGACCCGGCCCATTCTGCGGGATGATGCTGGCTGACATGGGAGCCGACGTCGTCCGAATCGACCGGGTGGCCTCGGTCCGCGGCGGCGATCCCGACCGTCCGCCCCCTTTCGTCAACGGTCGCGGCCGTCGAAGCGTCGGCGTGGACCTCAAATCCGACGCGGGCCGCGAGGTGGTGCTCCGCCTGGTGGAGGGGGCCGACGTGGTGTTCGAGGGGTTCCGACCCGGGGTGGCCGAGCGACTCGGCATCGGACCCGACGACTGCCTGGCCCGGAACCCGGCCCTTGTGTACGGGCGGATGACCGGCTGGGGCCAGGACGGCCCGTACGCCACGTCGGCCGGGCACGACATCAACTACATCGCCCTGGCCGGCGTGCTGGCCCACATGGGGCGTCATGACACCGGTCCCGTCCCTCCACTGAACCTGGTCGGCGACATGGGCGGCGGTGGCATGTACCTGGCCTACGGCATCGTCTGCGCCCTGCTGTCGGCCCAGCGCACCGGCGTGGGCCAGGTGGTGGACGCGGCAATGGTCGACGGGGCGGCCAGCCTCATGGCCTTCTTCTACGGGATGCTCCACACCGGGTTCTCCACGCCAAACCGAGGCGAGAACATGCTGGACACCGGGGCCCACTTCTACGACGTGTACGAGTGCTCCGACGGGGAGTACATCGCCCTCGGCTCGATCGAGCCACAGTTCTACGCCGAGATGGTCGAGAAGCTGGGCCTAGACCCCGAGGACTTCGCCGCCCAGCACGACCGGTCCCGCTGGCCCGAGTTGAAGGAGAAGGTGGCGGCCGTGGTGGCCACCCGGACCCGCGATGAGTGGGACGCCGTGCTGGAGGGGACCGACGTCTGCTACGCCCCGGTGCTGGCTGTGTCCGAGGCCGTCGAGCATCCCCACAACGTGGCTCGGGGCACCTTCGTGGACATCGGGGGCATCGTCCAGCCCGGGCCGGCCCCCCGCCTGAGCGCCACTCCGGGAGAGATCCGCCGACCGCCACCCCACGAGGGACAGCACACCGACGAGCTGCTGGCAGAGGCCGGCCTGGGTGATGACGAGGTGGCCGCCCTCCGCGAGTCGGGGGCTGTGGCCTGACCATGGCGACCGTCGCCTTCCTCCACGCCCATCCGGACGACGAGGCACTTGCCACCGGGGGGACCATGGCCCGCCTGGTCGACGAGGGCCATCGGGTGGTCCTGATCGCCGCGACCCGGGGCGAGGAGGGTGAACCAGTACCCGGGGTGCTAGACGACGACGAGGCTTTGGGCGACCGCCGGACGGCCGAGCTCCACGCTGCGGCCGGAATCCTGGGCGTCCACCGATTGGCCTTTCTGGGCTACCGGGACAGTGGCATGGCCGACGACCCGGCCAACGACCACCCGGACTGCTTCTGGCAGGCTGACGTGGCCGCCGCCGCTGAACGCCTTGGAGGCCTGCTGGACGGTGAGGACCCCGACCTGCTGGTGGTTTATGACCCGTCCGGCGGCTACGGACATCCCGACCACATCCAGGTCCACCGGGTGGGCGTCCAATGGGCTTCGACCGTCGCCGGTGTCCCGGTGCGCTGGGTGACCATGAACCGAGACGCCATCCGGGCGGCGATCGACCGGGCGGTTGACGAACTCGCGTCTGGTGAGGCCACGTGGGCCGACGAGGAGATGCTGGAGCTCCGGCGACAGCGGACCGAGGTCGACACCTTCGGCATGGCGGACGACGAGATCACCCACGCCGTAGACGTCACGGCGGTCATCGACCGAAAGCGGGACGCCATCCGAGCCCACGCCAGCCAAGTAGCCGCCGACTCGTTCTTCCTGTCCATGCCCGACGAGGCGTTCGCCGCCACCTTCGGGACCGAGTGGTTCGTGGACCCCGAACGTCCCCGCAACGGACGGGTGCAGAGCGACGACCTGCTGTTGGCATAACGGCCCGGTGACCGGCACTACAGCCCTGCTGGCATGATGATCCGGTGACCGGCGTCCCGATCCTCCTCGCCACGCTGCGCGACATCCACGAGGGCCTGGCCTGGGTGATGGTGGTCGGCAACGGCCTGGCCGGAGCCTGGGCCCTGGCCGCCCATCGGGCGGACGCCCTCCGGGGTCGAGCCCTCTGGTGGTTCACCGCCCTCGTCCAGGTGGTCATCGCCGTACAGGTGACTTTGGGGGTTGGCCTGGTGGCCGGCCAGGACATCGAGCCGCCGCAGTTCCACCTGTTCTACGGTTTCGTGGCCCTCATCACCGTGGGCATTGTCTACAGCTACCGGCAGAGCCTGCGCCCCCACCGGCACCTGCTCTATGGGTTCGCTGGTCTCTTCCTGATGGGCCTGGGCATCCGGGCCATGATCGTCGCCTGACGGCGATTCCTAGGACTCGGCGTCCAACCGGCGCCGCAGGTCATCCAGCTCGGCGTCCAGCCGCTTGGGCAGGCGGTCGCCGACCATGGCGTAGTGCTCATCAATGAGGGCCACCTCGTGGCCCCACGACGCCGGGTCAACGGCCAGCAGTCGGGTCATAGCGTCGTCATCCAGATCGAGGCCTGTTCGGTCGATGGCATCCACGGTAGGGACGAGGCCGATCGGTGTCTCAGCGGCGTCGGCCGTTCCGGCCACCCGCTCGACCACCCACTTCAGGACTCGGCAGTTCTCTCCGAACCCGGGCCACAGGAACCCACCGTCGGCGTCCCTGCGGAACCAGTTCACCCAGAACAGCCGAGGGAGTCGATTGGCCTCGGCCCGGTCGCCGATGGACAGCCAGTGGGAGAAGTAGTCGCCGACGTTGTAGCCCATGAACGGGAGCATGGCGAAGGGGTCGAACCGCACCTGGCCGACCGTTCCAGCGGCAGCCGCCGTGCGCTCCGAGCTCATTATGGAACCCAGGAACACGCCGTGGTCCCAGTCCCGAGCCTCGGTTACCAGCGGCACGTTGGTGGCCCGGCGTCCTCCGAAGAGAATGGCCGAGATGGGCACGCCGGCCGGATCCTGCCACTCGTCGGCGATCGACGGGCACTGGTCGGCCGGGGCGGTGAACCGGGCGTTTGGGTGGGCGGCCGGAGTGGGGCTCTCCGGCGTCCACGGCTCGCCTCGCCAATCGGTCAGATGGTTCGGCGGCTCGTCGGTCATGCCCTCCCACCAGACGTCGCCGTCGGGTGTGCGGGCCACGTTGGTGAATATGGAGTTCCCCCACAGGGTCGCCATGGCGTTGGCGTTGGTGGCCTCCGAGGTTCCAGGGGCCACCCCGAAGAACCCGGCCTCCGGGTTGATGGCGTGCAGGCGGCCGTCGTCGCCGAACTTCATCCAGGCGATGTCGTCACCGATCGTCTCCACCGTCCACCCGGGCAGGGTTGGGACGAGCATGGCCATGTTGGTCTTACCGCACGCCGACGGGAAGGCGGCGGCTACGTAGGTCTTCTCGCCCTCCGGCGAGGTAAGCCCGAGGATGAGCATGTGCTCGGCCAGCCAGCCGTCGTTCCGGGCCATAGTGGAGGCGATCCGCAGGGCGAAGCACTTCTTGCCCAGCAGGGCGTTACCGCCGTAGCCGGAGCCGTACGACCAGATCTCCCGGGTCTCCGGGAAGTGAGAGATGTACCGGTTGGTGGGATCACATGGCCACGGCACGTCGGCCTGTCCGACCTCCAGGGGGGCGCCCACCGAGTGCACGCACGGGACGAAGTCGTCGTCGCCCAGCACCTCCAGGACGGCCCGACCCATGCGGGTCATGATTCGCATGCTGACCGCCACATAAGCCGAGTCGGTCAGCTGCACGCCGATATGGGCTATAGGGGAGCCCAGCGGACCCATCGAGAACGGGACCACGTACATGGTCCGTCCCCGCATGCAGCCCCGATAGAGGCTCAGCATTTCGGCCTTCAGGGTGGAGGGGTCCCGCCAGTTGTTGGTGGGGCCGGCGTCACCCGGACTGGTCGTGGCGATGTAAGTGCGATCCTCGACCCGAGCCACGTCGTCGGGGTCAGATAGGGCCAGATAGCTGCCGGGCCTCCGGTCATGGGCCAATCGCTGAAACGTGCCGGCCTCGATCAGGTCGGCGGTCAGGCGGTCGTGCTCGGTGGCCGACCCGTCACACCAGTGGACGGCGTCGGGGGCCAGGACCCGGGTCCAGTCCTCGACCCAGTCGAGGAGTTCCCGGTTGGTGGTCGGTGCGCCGCGTTCCGCCATGACCGCCCATCGGTAGTGGCTCTGACACGACGATGCCACACGGAACGGGTGTGACAGTGGTCAATCGGCCGGGGTCGGCCGGCCCAGGGGAACGCCTCGTCTCAGGTGAGGTCCGGGGTCCCCATGTCGACCTCGGAGCCCAGCGACAGCGAGGTGGCCCGCTGATCGTCGTCCAGAACGAACAGGACCCGCTGCCCCTGACGGAGCATGCGGAACACCGAGCCCTCGAGCGCGCCGTCGGCGAGGTCGAACTCGGCGAAGTCGGTATCCCGGATAACGACACCGTCGCCGGTTCCCGGGTCGTAGGACTTGACGACTCCCTGCACTGCGGTGTTCTCGTCCGGCCGACTAGTGGCCGGCCTTGACGACCTTGCCAGCCTTGATGCAACCGGTGCAGACGTTCATGCGCTTGGTCGACTTGCCGACCACGGCGCGCACACGCTGGATGTTGGGGTTCCAACGACGGTTGGTCCGCCGATGGGAGTGGCTCAGAGACTTACCGAACCAGGGCTTCTTGCCACAGATCTCACAGACGGACGCCATCACAAACCCCTATCACCTCAACCGGCCGGTCCACCGGCCCGGTCCTCGAACGGCACAAGGCTACGGCGCACCCGAGGGGGACTCCAACCACCGGTGCATCGCTGCGGAGCGCGTCACGCTGGCTGTCGGGCGTGGGGGCGGGCCTCCCAGGAGGATGGCTACGCTCGTAAACCGTGACCGCCACCTCGTTGGATGCCGCGGCGTTGCGTGGCCTTATGGGGACCTTCCGGGATGCGCTGATCTCGCACCGGGATGTGCTGAACCTGCTCAATGTTTATCCGGTACCCGATGGGGATACCGGGTCGAACATGACCATGACTGTCGAATCAGTGGTCGCCGAGCTGGATGGCTTGGACGCTGGTGGCCCTCCGGGGATGGTCGAGGTAGCCGGCGCCATCTCCCACGGCTCGCTAATGGGAGCTCGCGGCAACTCCGGCGTGATCCTCTCTCAGGTCTTGCGTGGCCTGGCCGCCAACTTCGCTGAGGCCGGGGCGGTCGACGGACGGACCCTGGCCGACGGGTTGGTCGCCGCCTCGGAGGCCGCCTACCGGGCCGTAATGACGCCGGTGGAGGGGACCATCCTGACTGTGGTCCGCGAGTCGTCGGTAGCAGCCGAGGCCACCGCCGGAGGAGGCGGTGACCTGCTGGCCGTGGCCGAGTCGGCCCGGGAGGCCGGCGGCGAGAGCCTGGCCCGGACACCCGAACTGCTGCCCGTGCTGGCCGAGGCCGGCGTGGTAGACGCCGGGGGCAGCGGATACCTGCTGCTGCTGGACGCCGTGCTCACCGTCGTCGACGGACGACCGCTGCCCGACCCACCGGAGGTTGCGGCGCCGGTGACCGGAGGGCGCCCCGACGACCACGGCGTCGACGAGGCGACGGGGACCCGCTACGAGGTCATGTATTTCCTCGACGCACCGGACGGGTCGATCGACGGCTTCAAGAAGGCGTGGGCCGCCCTGGGGGATTCGATCGTGGTGGTCGGGGGCGATGGGGTCTGGAACTGCCACGTCCACACCGACGACATCGGCGGCGCCATTGAGGCAGGGATCGCCGTAGGCCGCCCCAACCGGATCCGAGTTACCGATTTGGTCGAGGAGGTCGAGGAGCAAGCGTGGGTTCGCGACCAGATTTCGGCCGACGCCGAGGACGTCGGCGACCCAGTGCCGTGCGCCGTGGTGGCCGTGGCCAACGGTCCTGGTATCCGCGACATCTTCCGCTCCCTGGGGGTACGGCGAGTAGTGGCCGGGGGCCAGTCCATGAACCCGTCCACGGCCGACCTGCTGGCCGCAGTGGAGGCTGTCCCGGCCGACGACGTGGTGGTGCTGCCTAACAACGGGAACGTCGTCGCCGCGGCCGAACAGGTCGACGCCCAGAGCGACAAAAACGTCCGGGTGGTCCCGACCCGGGGCATCACCGAGGGGTTCGCCTCGCTCCTGGAGTACGACCCCCAGTCCACCGCCGAGGACAACCAGACGGTCATGGCCGCTGCGGCCGAGTCCGTGGTGGCCGGTGAGGTGACAGTGGCTGTGCGCGATTCGGGAAGCGACGTGGGCAACATCGCCGAGGGCGACCACCTGGGCCTCACCGGGGGAAAGGTCCGGGTGGTGGCCAGCACTCTGTTCGAGGCCACCACCGGCCTCCTGGGCGAGATGGTCGACGACTCGCACGAGATCGTCACCATGATTGCCGGAGAGGGTGCCGAGGAGGCCATCACGGCGGCTGTCGTCTCGTGGTTGGAGGCCGAACACCCGGGCGTCGAGGTCGAGGTGCACGACGGCGGCCAACCCCTCTACCCCTACTTCCTGGGCGTGGAGTAGGCGACCGTCTTCCGGCCCCGGGGAGCCCCGGTCCGTCCGGGTGCTGGGGGTACCGTCGGCTGGTGGCCGACCAGGGCATCACCCTCCGGGAACTCGACGGGCGCCCGGTCACCGTCCTGAACGGGGTCGGGGAGGCCCGGGCCCGCTCGCTGGCCGCCATGGAGGTCCGGTCGGTGCTGGACCTTCTCAGCTACTACCCCCGCCGCTACCTCGACAGGAGCCGCGAGGCGACCGTGGACCGGCTGACTCCCGGCGAGGAGGGCATGGTCCTAATCCGGGTGGAGGCTGTGGCATCGCGTCGGACCCGCAACGGGCGTTCGCTGGTCGAGGTCCGGGTGGCCGATGACACGGGTGGGCTGCGCCTGGCGTTCTTCAACCAGCCGTGGCGCCTCAAGCAACTGACCGAGGGCCGGGAGGCCGTGGTGTTCGGGAAGGCCGACAGCTTTCGAGGTGACCTCCAGATGACGAACCCCGTGGTGGACCTGGTGGGCGACCGGACGGGACGCATCGTGGCCGTCTACCCGCAGTCCGAGGCGGCCGGCCTCCAGAGCTGGGACGTGGACGGGTTCGTGGGCGAGGCACTCCGTCGGGTCGGGAAGGTCCGGGGCCTGTCCGACCCGGTACCGGTAAGCGTCCTCGATCGGTACCGGATGGTCGGGCGCTCGGACGCCTACCGGTCCATCCACCGCCCAGAGTCGATGCAGGAGATGGTCGAGGCCCGCCGCCGCCTCGTGTTCGACGAGCTGCTCCGGATCCAGTTGGCCCTGGTCCAGCGCAAGCGGGACCTGGAGCGCACCTCGGTCGGGATTGCCCACGACACCGCCACGACCATTTTGCTGGAGGGGTTCCGGGCCGGTCTCGGCTTCCCGTTTACCGACGCCCAGGACCGGGTGGTGGCCGAGATCCTGGAGGACCTGGCTCGACCCGCACCCATGCACCGGCTCCTGCAGGGCGACGTGGGCTCCGGCAAGACGGTGGTTGCCGTCTCGGCGCTGCTGGCCGCCGTCCAGGGTGGGTATCAGGGCGCCCTCATGGCGCCCACCGAGGTCCTGGCCGAACAACACCACCTGGGGGTGGCCGAAATGCTGGACGGCATCACCGTCGACGACCCGGCCACTCTGCTCGGGCAGCGACCGCTGAAAGTCGAATTGCTGACCAACCGCACCACCACGACCGAGCGTCGGCGGATTGGCACAGAGCTGGTCGCCGGCGGCATCGACGTGCTCATCGGTACCCATGCGCTGATCCAGGAGGGGGTCCGGTTCGGGTCGCTCGGCATGGTGGTTATCGACGAGCAGCACCGGTTCGGCGTCGAACAGCGGGCCGCTCTTCGAGAGAAGAACGACGACGGCACAGTTCCCGACGTGCTGGTCATGACGGCCACGCCCATTCCCCGGACGGCCGCCATGACCGTTTATGGAGACCTCGACGTGTCGGTTCTCGACGAGATGCCACCGGGGCGCAACCCCATAGCGACGTCTTGGCACGAGGACGACGCCGACGTGTGGCCGGTTGTCCGGGGTGAGGTGGAGGCCGGCAGGCAGGCCTATGTGGTGTGCCCGTTGATCGAAGAGTCTGAGAACCTGGAGGTACGGTCGGCGGAGGAGGCCTTTACGTCGCTGTCGGACGGCGAGCTGGCCGGGCTCCGGGTTGGGCTGCTCCACGGACGGGTGGGTCGGTCCGAAAAGGAGAAAACTATGCGGCTCTTCCGGTCCGGTGCCCTCGACGTGCTGGTGGCCACCACAGTGATCGAGGTGGGAGTCGACGTTCCGAACGCCACCGTCATGGTGGTACTCGACGCCGCCCGGTTTGGCATCGCCCAGCTCCACCAGCTCCGGGGTCGGGTGGGGCGCGGCGAACATGCCAGTCGCTGCCTGCTGGTCGGTAAGGCGCCTACCTCGGAGTCCGAGGAGCGCATCCGGGCGGTGGTCCGGACCACCGACGGCTTCGAGTTGGCCGAGGTGGACCTGGACCTGCGGGGCGAGGGCACGATCATGGGGGAGCGCCAGAAGGGGCGTAACGACCTCCGCCTAGCCTCGCTGCGCCGCGACCGGGAATGGGTGGAGGCAGCTAGAGAGGAGGCCCTCCGGCTGGTCGGCGGTGGAGGGGGCCTGGCTGACCACCCCGAGCTAGCCGACGAGGTCACCCTGTTCCTCGGGGACGACGAGTCCGGCTACCTGCTGAAGTCGTGAGGCCGTCGAGGTCGTGGCCACGGCGTCTACCGGACTAGGAAGGGTCCCATGACCGACGCCCGGACAATCGGACCCGGCGAGGTGCCCGACGTGGTCGCCACCCTGGCCGACGCCTTCGTCCACGACCCCGTGCTGGCGTTCCTCTTCGACGACGCCGACCGGAGGCCCGCCCAGCTGGCAGCCCTGTTTGCTAACCGCTTGGCCGCCGGGAGCGGGTTCGACGAGGTGTTCGTGCCTACCGACCCGGACGGGTTGCGCCGGTGCGCCGCCCTGTGGGTCGGACCTCACGAGCCTGATGATGCCGAGGCCGCCGCCGCCGAGGCCGGGGCGGCCAACCGGGCCCTCCTGGAAGATGCCGGGGCGATGGAGCGCCTGAGTCGGTTGTTTCCGATCTTCCAGTCCCACCCGCGAACGCCCCACTGGTACCTGGCGTTCGTCGGCACCCGGGAAGCGGATCGGGGTCTGGGGCTGGCCTCGGCCTGCATCGGGGCGGTGACTGCCCGTTGCGACGTAGACGGCTTGGGGGCCTACCTGGAGTCCAGCGACCCGGACAACGTGCCGCTGTACGAAAGGCACGGGTTCGTGGTCACCGGTGAGGTGGCCGTCGACGGCGGTCCAACGGTTCCGCTCATGTGGCGCGACCCCCGCTGATGCGTCCAGTTCAGACGTCCCTGGGTGGCTCGTCGCCCTGACCGTCGTCCTCGTCGTCGGGCATCACCAGGTCCCAGCGGTCTACGCAGTCGGCACAGCGGTAGGCCACCGGGTCTCCCGGGTCGAACTCGGTCTCCGGGTGGGCCAGTAGGTGGCAGGTGCCCCCGCAGTCCACGCACACGATGGTCTCCGGAGCCCGCATCCGGCCGACCGTAGTTCGCGCCGACCACCGGGCCTCCATACTGGTCAGATGCGAGTCGTGGCTGGAACCGCCCGGGGCCGTCGTCTGGCCTCGCCATCAGGGGTGGACGTGCGTCCCACCAGCGACCGGGTCCGGGAGGCGGTGTTCAACGCCCTCCACAGCCGGGGGGCCGTCGTGGATGCCGACGTCCTCGACCTGTTTGCCGGGACCGGGGCCCTGGGTATCGAGGCGCTCTCCCGGGGTGCCCGACGGGCCGTGTTCGTGGACCGGTCAGCCGAGGCGGTGGACCTGGTGTCCCGGAACCTCCGGTCCTGTGATCTGGAAGACCGGGCCCGGGTGGTTCGGGCCGACGGTCTGCGATGGTTGACCACCACCGACGACCGGTGGGACCTAGTCCTCTTGGACCCGCCGTACCCCTTCGACGGCTGGGCCGACCTGCTGGTCGGGTTGGCTGGCCGTGTCGACGGCCCGGTGGTCACCGAATCCGACCGCCAGATCGAGCCGGGACCCGGTTGGCATGCCGAATCGTGCCGTCGGTACGGGAGTACCGTGGTAACGCTGCTCCTGCCGGGAGCCGAGGCGGCGGGGGCCGCCGACCAACCAACCACGATCGAGCGAGAGGTGCCGAGGCCGTGACCCGCGTCCTGTATCCAGGATCCTTCGATCCGGTGCACAACGGCCATGTTGAGATGGTCGAGACGGCAGCCGGCCTGTTCGACGAAGTGGTGGTGGCCGCCCTGATCAATCCGGCGAAGGGTGACGGCCTGTTCGATCTCGAGGAGCGGATGGCGATGCTCGACGAATGCTTCTCCCACCTCACGAACGTGCGGACCACCATGTTCGACGGTCTGGTCGTCGACCTGGCCGCTGAGGCCGGGGCCGACTTCATCATCAAGGGACTACGGGCCGTGTCCGACTTCGAAAGCGAGCTCCAGATGGCCCAGATGAACGCCGCCATCTCTGGGGTGCAGACCCTCTTCCTGCCTACGGCGTCTCGTCGGTCGTTCCTGGCTTCCCGATTGATTCGCGAGGTGGCCCGCCTGGGTGGCGACGTCAACGACATGGTGCCTGTCCCGGTGCGCACCCGTCTTGAGAACCGGCTGGCGACATGACCGACCCCGCCGAGGTGACGCCCCTTCAGTCGGTCGGCCCGACCTCGGCGCCGCCACCGCAGCAGCCCATTACGCCGACGACCCCGGACCCCTATCGGCCGCCCCAGATGGAGACCATCCTGCGCCAACTGCGCGAGCAGGTGGCTAACGCTCGGCCGATGCCGTTGTCCGCCTCCTCCATGGTCAACAAGGATGAGCTGCTGGGCCTCGTCGATGAGGCCATTACCCGCCTTCCCGACGAGCTCCGGTCGGCCCGCTGGTTGCTCAAGGAGCGGGAGGAGTTTCTGGCCAAGGTGCGTCGGGAGGGCGACGAGATCCTCGAGTTGGCTCGGTCCAGGGCCGAGCGGTTGGTCCAGCGCACCGAGGTGGTGAGGACCGCCGAGCAGAAGGCCCGCCATCTGGTCGAGAAGGCCGAGGACGAGACCCGGAAGATGCGCCGGGAGACCGAGGACTACTGCGACCAGAAACTGGGCAGCTTTGAGTCGCTGCTGAGCAGTACCCGTGACGCCATCGCTCAGGGTCGACGTCGCCTGCAAGAGACCGTCCTGGACCGGGACCGTGATCGCCGTGCGGCCGAGGCTGCCCAGGTTTCCCGTGAGGCGGTGGCCGGTCGACCGGGCGTCACGTTCTTCGACCAGGATGCCGAGACCGACGGGTCATGACCCCGGCGGGAGCGTGTCGCCCCGCCCCGGTGGCCTCCCGGTGACCGACGACCTGCGGATACCGCTAGCCGTCCTGCGTCGGCGGGCCGATCCCCGGCTGATCCGGGCCTCGGTGGTGCTCGACGACCTGCGGGTTGGCGACGTGTCGGTGGTGGATGGCCGGGTGGTCGTGGACCTGGAGGCCGAAGCCCGTGGTGCCGAGGTGGTGGTGACGGGCGGCGTCCGGGCCGGATGGTCCGGCGACTGTCGACGCTGCCTGGAGCCGGTGGTCGGCGAGGTCGACCTACGGGTCCACGAGGTGATGGCCTCCGACGAGCCGGGTCGGTCGGCCCCCGAGGCGGACGACGCCGACGCCTACCAGCTGGGTGGAGATGAGGCCGACCTGGAGCCGGTGGTCCGCGACGCCGTCCTGTTGGCTCTGCCCCTCTCGCCGCTCTGCGCCGACGACTGCGTGGGCCCCGACCCGGAGTGGCTTCCGTCCGCCGACAGCCCATCGGAAACTGAGGACGGCCGGGTGGGTGACCCGCGGTGGGCCGCGCTGGACGTTCTCCGGTTCGACGAACCCGACTTGGGGTGAAGCGGCCGGTTCCGGGAGTGGTGCCCGTCACGGCCGTACCGGTTCGCAGCCGGTGCCGGTAGCCTCGTCTAGCCGTCGGCGCACCCGGTCGACGTACCCGATCTCCACCCCACCGACCGCCTCCGAGGAACCGACGATGGCCGTCCCAAAGAAGAAGACCTCCAAGGCCAAGGGCCGTAGCCGAAAGGCATCCGCCTGGACCCTGGACCGCGCACCCCGGAGCGCCTGCGACCATTGTGGCGTGACCAAGCGCCCGCATCGCATCTGCGGGAACTGCGGCTGGTACGCGGGTCGCCAGGCCATCGACGTCGACTGACCTACCCCTTCCTCGCATCATGCTGCCCGTAGCGGTCGACGCCATGGGCGGTGACCACGCACCGGCCGAGATTGTCGCCGGCGCCCGGCAGGCCCACGAGGAGGACGGCGTCCCGGTGCTGCTCGTCGGCCGCCCCGACGAGCTTGCCGATGTCGGCGACCTGGAGGTCCTCGAGGCGTCCGAGGTCATCGCCATGGACGCCGAAGCGGGCTCCAGTGTCCGTCGGATGAAGGACTCCTCGTTAGTCCGGGCGGCCGAGGCGGTTCGCGATGGCCGGGCATCGGCCATGGTCAGCGCTGGTAACACGGGGGCCACCATGGCCAGCGCCCTGCTCCGCATGGGGCGGATCTCCGGTGTGGCCCGGCCGGCCATTGCCACGCTGATCCCGGTACCCGGTGGGACCCCAACCGTGCTGCTGGACTCGGGGGCCAACGCCGAGTGCAGCCCCGGGTGGCTGGTTCAGTTCGGCCAGATGGGCGCCGTGTTCTCCCGGGCCCGCCTAGGCGTCGAACAGCCCCGGGTGGCTCTGTTGTCCATCGGTGAGGAGCCAGGGAAGGGAAGCCCCTTCGTCAAGGACGCCTACGCGGCCCTGGCCGCCGCCGAGTTCCGCGACGCCGAGTTCATCGGCAACGTGGAGGGACGCGATCTCCTCACCGACACTGCCGACGTCATCGTGACCGACGGGTTCACCGGAAACGTGGCCCTCAAGACGGCCGAGGGGGCCTTCAAGGCCCTTCTGACCGCCCTCCTGACCGCTATGGCCGAACGACCGGAGGCCATGGCTGCGGCCGATGTACTGGCCCCCGAGTTGGACAGCCTGTACCGGGAGTTCCACCCGGACACCTACGGCGGGGCCATGCTCCTGGGCGTCAAGGGGGTCTGCGTCATTAGCCACGGCTCCACGAAGGCCGTGGCCATGCGAAACGCCATCGGCGTGGCCGCCGAGATGGTGCGTGCCGACGTGGTCAACCATCTCACGGAGGCCGTAGCCGCCCAGGCTTGACTTTCCAACTATTTCCATCCCTTTCGACCTCGCTCCGACCCGGGTTCGTGACCGGTAGGATGACCCACCGTTCCTGGGGCTGATTCATTGTCCCCGGCGGCCGATGACCACCCCACATCTCTGAACGGCGAGGAGCCGACGTGCCCGCAGAAACCCATGTCGAGGGCGTCCCGATCGGGCGCGACGAGGTCCTGGAACTGATCCGCGACCGTCTCGCCGACATCCTGGAGATCGAGCCGTCCGAGATCGGCGAGGGCAACTCGTTCGCTGACGACCTCGACGCCGACTCGCTGGCCCTTATCGAGTTGGTGGAGGCCCTGGAGGAGGAACTCAGCGAGCGTTCTGCCGGCTTCCGGATCGAGGACGATGACCTCGAGGACCTCAAGACAGTCCGCGATGCCGTCGACTATGTCGTCTCCCGTCTCGGCTGACCCGCGGTCCGTCGTTTCGGAAGCCCTCGAGGACGGTCTTGGCCACCGGTTCGGCGATCCGGACCTACTGGAGATCGCCCTGACCCACCGGTCGTGGTGTGCCGAACACGAGGCCTCCTCCAACGAGCGGCTGGAGTTCTTGGGTGACGCCGTGCTGGGGTTTGCGGTCGCTGAACGTGTCTACCGCGACCATCCTGGCCTGCCCGAGGGCCAACTGGCTCTGATCCGGGCCGCCGTAGTGAGCACCCCGGCGCTGGCCGACGTGGCCCGGTCGATTCCGTTGGGTGAGGCACTCCGCCTAGGTCGGGGCGAGTCGTCGACCGGCGGGAACGACAAGGACTCCATCCTGGCCGATGCCCTGGAGGCTGTGGTCGCCGCTGTCTACCTAGACGGTGGACCGGCGGCCGTGAGGACGGTCGTGGACCGGCTGTTTGCCGACGTACTGGCCGACTCGGCGGTCGATCCCGGCCTCCACGACTTCAAGACACGCCTCCAGGAGTTGGCCGCCCGTCGATCCGACCCGCCGCCGCGCTATGTGCTGACCGACGACGGTCCGGACCACGACAAGCGGTTCCACGCTTTGGTCGAGGTGGCCGGGCGTTCGTACGGCCCGGCAACCGGCACGTCGCGCAAGCGAGCCGAGCAGGAGGCGGCCCGGTTGGCCTGGGACGCCTTTGAACACCCATCCCCGGTTGAGGCTGGGACTCCGACGACAGGTCAGGAATCAACGTGACTCTCGAACACGAACTACCCGAGGTAGAGATCATCCGCTACGCCCTGGACCGGGAGATTTCCGGCCGCAAGGTGAAGACGGTGGAGGTCGCCTCGATGGCCACCCTGGCCCGGTACCGCACCCGCCGATCGTTCGCCGGAACGGTGGAGGGCTGCAAGTTGGGCCCGGTCCGCCGGATCGGACTCACCCTGGTCATCAAGATGGAAGACGACCTACTGGTCATCCGCCCGGGCGCCGGCTCCAGCATTCGGCGGCACGCCGCCCGGGACGCGAAGGCACCCGGCACCGAGATGACCTTCACTTTCACGGTGGGCGGTCAGGTCCGCCTGATCGACCCCGGCGGCACCTCGGAGGTGTGCGTGGTGTCCGGCGACCAGCTACTCACTGAGTTCCCAGACCTGGCCACGCTGGGCATCGATCCGGCCGGCGAGATGGTTCCGTGGACGATGTTCGGAGGACAGGTCCTGGCTAGGGAGGTACCGCTCAAGGATCTCCTGTGCGACGACACGGTGGTGGTGGGTATCGGCGACGTTTACTCCGACGAGATCCTGTTCCACGCCGGACTGCGCTACGACCGGATCAGCAACACCCTTTCCACCCAGGAGGTCCGGCGCCTCCATGGGGCGATGATCTCGGTGGTCAACGATGCCATCAAGTACCGAGGGACTGACCTCGAAGAGCGTCCGTTCGTCGACCTGTACGGCGAGCCGGGGACCTACGGCGACCACTTGGCGGTTTACGGCCGGGCGGGTGCGCTCAGCCAGCGCAACCGGTCACCCATCCAGCGAATCAAGCTCAAGGGGAGCTGGACTTACTTCTGCGAGACCCAGGTCTGACGGAGCGCCCCTCGGGCGCCTTTGGCGCGCCTAGGGTGGCGTGAATGGCGAATGACACCCCTGTGATTTGGGCGGGCGGCGCGCGGGGTCCTGCGTGTTCCTGAAACAGCTGACCATCAAGGGCTTCAAGTCGTTCGCTGACACGGCGACCCTGGAGATGGAGCCCGGTGTCACGGTGGTCGTAGGGCCCAACGGCAGTGGAAAGTCCAACGTGGTGGACGCCATCGCGTGGGTGCTAGGTGCCCAGGCGCCGAGCGCCGTGCGATCCCAGAAGATGGACGACGTCATCTTTGCTGGCACGTCCACCAGGGCTGCCCTGGGCCGGGCTGAGGTGTCGCTGACCATCGACAACTCGTTGGGCCAGCTCCCGGTGGAGTTCGCGGAGGTGACCATCACCCGGACCCTGTTCCGAAGCGGTGATAGCGAGTACTCGATGAACGGCGCGCCCTGCCGCCTGCTGGACATCCAGGAACTGCTGTCCGACGTCGGGGTCGGTCGCCAACAGCACGTCATCATCTCCCAGGGCCAGATCGACGCCGTACTGAACGCCCGTCCGGAGGACCGGCGGATGATCATCGAGGACGCGGCCGGGATCCTGAAATACCGGCGCCGTAAGGAGAAGGCCCAGCGGCGGTTGCGGGCCACCGAAACCAACCTGGACCGGCTGTCCGACCTGCTGCGCGAGGTCCGCCGACAGCTCCGCCCGCTGGAACGTCAGGCCGATGCTGCCCGCCGGCACGGCGACCTGGTGGGCGAGTTGACCGCTTTGCGCCTCCACCGGGCGGGACGGGAGCTGGACACCCTCCAGACCAGGGCCCGGGACGAGGCTGGACGGCGCTCCACGTTGGCCGCCGACGAGTCGACCCAGGGTGGGGTGCTGGCCCGAGTGGACGCCGAGGTCGCGGCGGCCGAGACCGAGTTGGCCGCCCGGGGAGGCGACGACCTGGGCGACCGGCTGGTGCGGCTGGAGTCCCTGCGGGAGCGGGGTCGGGGTCTCAGGGCTCTTCTGGTCGAACGGCTCCGGGGCATTGAGCGGGAACGGTCGTCTCTGGCCTCCCAGCAGGTGGTCGTGGGCCTGGAGGTGGAGTTGGAGCGGGCCGAGGCCGAGGTCGCCGAATTGGACGCTGAGGCCGACCGCCTGGCGCCGGAGGCCGAGCGCTTGGCCGTGGCCGAGACCGAGTTGACCGCCGATCGGGCGGCCTTCGAGATGGACTGGTCGGAAGGCGTGCCGGCCCTGGGCGGTCACGCCGCCGAGGCTCGTGGCGAGCTCGGCGTGCTGAGGGCCGCCGTCGCCCAGGCCACCTCGGAGCGTGAGCGCCTAGGCATTCGACTGGGCGGGTTGGAGGAGGCATCGACCCGCCTGGATGCCGAGGCCGATTGCCTACGCTCTGAACTGTCGGTGGGAGAGACAGCCGAAGAGCCCCTGGTGGAGGCCGTGGCCGAGTCCGAGACCCGGGCCCACGGGGCCGCCGTGGCCCGGAACGCGGCCTGGGAACGGGTCATGGCCGCCGAGGCCGAAGTCCAGTCGGTGACAGCCCGGGTGGATGCCCTGTCCCTGGCCCTGAACGAGGCCCGGTCACGGGCTGGCGCCGAGCACTTGGCCGGCATCGAAGGCGTGTTGGGGACGCTGCTGGATCTGGTCGAGGTGGACGATGGCTTTGAGGCGGCCTTCGAGGCAGCGGCGGGTTCGGCGCTGGACGCTGTGGTGGTCGGCGACGTCGGCCAGGCTCGACACGCCCTGACCGCCCTGCGCGAAGGTCGGCTCTCGGCCGCTGTACTGGCCCTGGACGCCGGCTCGAGCGGTTGTTCTTCTCCGCCGGTGGGGTCGCCCATCCGGTCCCGGGTCCGGGCCCGACGGGAGGGCGTCGACGGTCTCCTAGACCGCTTGCTTGGCCACGCCGTGGTCGTCGACGGCGATCTTGACGCCGTGGTCGATCTGGCCCTGAGCTACCCGGAGTCCATCATCGTCACCCTGGCCGGTGACCGTTTCGGCCCATCGGGCTGGCGGATCGGTGGGGACGGGCGGGGAGCGACCGGCGCGGCACTGGCCGATGCCGAGCGCCGGCTGGCCGATGCCGAGGTCGAGCGGGGCGAGGCCACCCGGGCCCTGGACGTGGCCGAGCGGGCGACGGGCGACGCCGACGACGAGGTGGCCCGTCGGAACCGGGCACTGGACGAGCATGACGGCCGGTTCACGGCGTCGACCGAGGCGCTCCAGCGGTTGCAGGTCGAACGTCGTGACCTGACTACCGAGGCTGAGTCGCTGCGGACCCGCCTGGGCGAGTTGGGCCAGCGCCTGGAAGACGAGGCCCGGAGGGTCGACGACTTGGAGCGGCGCCTGCCCGGTCTGGAGGCGGCCGAGGAGGCGTCCGTGGAGGCAGGACACCGGATGAACGCTGCCCGGAGTTCACTGGAGGAGCGGGCCGCCGAGCTGGGTGCCCGACGAACCGGCCATGACGTTCGGGTCGCCGAGGCCACCGGTCGCCAGACCGTGGTTCGGGCCCGGGCTACCGACCTGAGGTCACGGCTGGGCCAGTTGGCCGACGAGCGGGCCGCTGCCGCTGCCCAGCGCGGCGACCTAGACGGGCGGGAGGCCGCTACCCGCGAACTCACAGCGGCGTTGGACGAACGCCTGTCGATGGCCGATACCCGGTTGGATGCCCTGCGTGATCACCGGCGTCGGCAGTCCGAGCGGGTTCGGGCCGTGGCCGCCCGCCTGGACGGCCTGCGTCGCGAGCGCTCGACTGCCGAGACCGTCCTCCGGGAGGCCCGTGAGCACCAGTCGAGGCTGGAGATCGAGCGGGCTGAGACACGTTTGCGCCTCGAGAGCCTGACCGAGTCGATCCGCGCCGAGTTCGACCTGGAGCCCGACGCCGCCCTGGATGCTCCGTGCCCCGAACTGGACGAGGGGGTAACGGCGGCCAACCGGATAGCCGACCTAGAGCGCGAGCTGAAGTTGATGGGTCCGGTCAACCCGCTGGCTTTGGCCGAGTTCGACGGTCTCCGGGAGCGCCATGAGTTCCTCCAAGAGCAGTTGGACGACATCCGTTCCACCCGTAAGGACCTGAGGAAGGTCATTCGGTCGGTGGACGAAGAGATTGTGTCGGTGTTCGCTGCTGCCTTCGCCGAGGTGTCGAGCCACTTCACCGACCTGTTCGATGCCCTCTTCCCTGGTGGTGAGGGGCAGCTACGCCTTACCGATCCCGACGACCTACTGGAGACGGGCCTCGACGTGGAGGCGCGACCCTCGGGCAAGAACGTCAAGAAGCTCTCCCTGCTGTCCGGCGGCGAGCGGTCGCTAACCGCCCTGGCCTTCCTGTTCGCCGTGTTCCGCAGCCGTCCTTCGCCGTTCTACGTCATGGACGAGGTGGAGGCGGCCCTCGACGACGTCAACCTGCACCGGTTCCTGGGCCTGGTTGACCAGTTCCGGGACCACGCCCAGCTGATGATTGTCAGTCACCAGAAGCGGACCATGGAGGCCGCCGACTGCCTCTACGGCGTGTCGATGGCTCCCGGCGGGTCGTCGAGGGTGATCAGCGAGCGGGTGGAGGCCGAGCGGGTGGCCCGGCGGCTCGGAGTCCTGACCAACGGCTGATCTGGAGTCCCGCGGTCTGGCCGCGGGGAAGGTCGGAGTACCGTCGTCCCCGTGCGCATCCTCGTGGTCGACGATGAGGCCGACCTGCTCGACGCGGTGGCCCGGGGGCTCCGTCGGGAGGGCTACGCCGTCGACACGGCCGATGGGGGAGCGGAGGCGATCGAGAAGGCCACCTTCATCCCATACGACCTGATTTGCCTGGATCTGACCATGCCTGGGATCGATGGGCTGGAGGTCTGCTCGACGTTGCGGGCCGACCCGCCGGGCGAGGTCCCACCCCGGATCCTGATGCTGACGGCTCGGGACACCGTCGAGGACCGTATACGGGGGTTGGACGTCGGGGCCGACGACTATCTGGTCAAGCCGTTCGCCTTCGACGAGCTCTCGGCCCGTATCCGTTCCCTGCTGAGGCGCGACCCGGGCCGGTCGGGGGCCGTACTGGAGGTCGGCGACGTGGTATTGGACACGGCCCGCCACCGAGCCAGCCGGGGTGGGCGTGATCTAGACCTCACGGCCAAGGAGTTCGCATTGCTGCGGTACTTCATGACTCGTCCCGGCGACGTGGTGTCCCAGGAGGTTCTCCTGGACCACGTGTGGGACGAGCACGCCGACCCGTTCACCAACACCGTGCGGGTGACCGTGGGGACATTACGCCGCAAGCTCTCCCTGGAGGGCGAGGAGCCGCTCTTGGAGACCGTGGTCGGGTCGGGCTACCGGTTGGTCGACGAGCCGGTGGACCGGTGAACCGGACTGGGGTGGGCCTGGCCGGGCGCTTCCCGGACCGGTTCGGCAGCCTACGTACCCGGTTGGCCCTGCTCTACTCCATCGTCCTCTTCGCGCTGGCCGCCGTGATGGTGGGGGGTATCTACCTGGGTCTGTCCCGCGCTCTGTCCGAACAGCCCACGTCGCACCTGACCCGGTTCGAGCAGTTGGCCCAGGAGGGTTCTGCCGACCAGGCCTCTTTGTCGGTCGACCAACAGGAGGATCGTCCGTGGCTGGTCATCTTCGAGGAGGAGGTCAACCGGAGGGCTCTCGAGCGGCTGCGGGCCTACTCGTTCACCGCCCTGGCCGGCGTGTTCCTCGGGAGTCTGGCCGTGGGCTGGTACGTGGCCGGCCTGGTTCTTCGACCCATTGGTCGGATTTCGGCTGTGGCCCGGGAGATCACCGCCACCGATCTGTCCCGGCGGATCGAGTTGGGAGGCTCGTCGGACGAACTCCGGGACCTGGCCGACACCTTCGACGAGATGCTGGACCGGCTGGACGAGGCTTTCGAGGGCCAGCGGCGATTCGTCCAGGAGGCGTCACACGAGCTGCGTAACCCGTTGGCTGTACTGCGCACAAACCTGGACGTGGTTATGGCCGATCCAGAGGCCGGGCCGGAGGACTTCCGGGCGGCCGGGCGGGTGTCCCTCCGGGCCGCCGAGCGCATGTCGGCTCTGGTCGACGACTTGCTGCTGTACGCCCACCACGAGCGCCCGGACAGCCGACGCGAGCCCATCGACGTGGGCGCCGTTGTAGGTGAGACGGTCGAGGACTTCGCGGCGGCTGCCTCGCGGTCTGGTGTGGTGCTGGACCACGACCGGATCGCTGGTCTGGAGGTGGTGGGGGACGCCGTGGCCCTGCGCCGCGCGGTAGCGAATCTCCTGAGTAACGCCATCCGGGTCTCGGCGGGGGGCGGAACGGTCCGGGTTTCTGTGGGCCGGGACGAGGAGATGGTCTGGGCCTCGGTTATCGACCACGGACCTGGGATCGCTGTCGGTGACGTCGACCGGGTGTTCCAGCGGTTCTGGACGGGTGACCGGGCGTCGGCCCGGGAGGCCGGGCGGTCTGGCCTGGGTCTGGCCATCGTGCGCCAGATCGCCGAGGGCCACGGTGGGCGGTCCACTGTGAGGTCAGTAGAGGGTGAGGGGGCCACGTTCACCCTCTGGTTGCCCCGGTACGTGGACTCTTAAATCTCCTGATGCGTAGGAGTTGGGCGTTGGGTGCCCTATTTTCAGTCTGATGGAGGACGATCAGGCCCACCAGCGACGGTCCGTCGACCGCCGGTCCATCGAGGTTGGGGGGCGTCGGCCCGTTGAGCCCACCTTTCCGGGCCTGCTGCCGGCACCCGTACCGCCGATCGAACCTCCGGTCCGCATCAGCGGCCGACTCTTGGCGGGCTTGTTCGCCGTAGCCGTCCTGGTGGCTGCACTGGTGGCCGGGGCCGTGGCCGGTTGGATGCTGCGCGGCGAGGACGGCGATGCGGTTTCCAGCGTCCCGTTAGAGACCCGGTCCGAGGAGGCGATCGGGACTGTCCTGGCCACCGGGGGGTTGTCCGAGGCCGAGGTGACGGCCCTGGTCGAGGGTGTCCTGGCAGCCGAAGGCCTGTCGGCAGCTCAAGTGACGACTCTGGTAGAGGCCGTCCTTGCTAGCGAAGGATTGTCCGAGGCCGAGGTGACAGTCCTGGTGGAGGCTGTCCTGGCTGACGAGGGGTTGTCTGAGGCCGAGGTGACGGCCCTGGTCGAGGGAATCTTGTCTGAGCGCGAGGGGCTCTCGGCCGCCGACGTGGAGGTCATCGTGGCCGACCGGCTCTCCGAGGCCCCTGGCCTGTCGACCGACGACGTGGCTTCTATCGCCGCCTCCGTGGTCGAGGAGTCGGCCGGGCTGTCGGCCGAAGAGGTGGAGACCGTGGTCGGACGCCTTATCGAGGAGTCGGCCGGCCTGACCGCCGAGGAGGTCGAGTTACTGGTGGCCCGTCTGTTCGCCGAGGCGCCTGTCGACGATTCGGGCGACGAGCCGGTGGTCGCCGTAGCCGAAGCGCTGGTTGACTCGGTGGTGCTGGTCTCGGTCCCCGAGGCCAGTCACGGTTCCGGCATCGTCTTTGACGACGGGGGTCGGATCGTCACCAACGCCCACGTGGTCGATGATGCCGACGAGGTGGTGGTCAGTCTGCCCAACGGTCGGCAAATCGTCGCCGAGGTGGTGGGGTTCGACGTTCGGCGCGACGTGGCCGTGCTTCAGCTGACCGAGCCGGACAGCAGCCTGGTGCCAGCGGTGTTCGCCTTCACCGAGGACATCCATGTGGGGCAGTTGGCTGTTGCCCTGGGGAGCCCCTTCGACCTGGACCGCACGGTCACCGCAGGAATCGTGAGTGCCGTGGGAAGGGTCATCGACTCGTACGGCTGCCAGTCGGGATTCGGCGCCGAGTGCGCCGGGGTTTCCATGATCCAAACCGACGCGCCGATCAACCCGGGTAACTCGGGAGGGCCGTTAGCCGATCGCGAGGGCCGGGTCATCGGCATGAACACGGCCATCCAAAGCACCGGCCTCACAGCCGGCAACATCGGCGTGGGCTTCGCCATCCCCAGCGACACAGTGGTGCTGGTGGCCCGTCGTCTGATCCTGGGCGAACCAATCGGAACGGCATGGCTGGGCATCCGGGGCGAGTCGACCATTGACGGACGGCCGGGCGCCCTGATCGTCGAAGTGGTGGAGGGATCGCCCGCCGAGCTGGCGGGCCTGCTGGTCGGCGACCGCGTCTTCCGGTCGGATGGCCGAATCATCCGCGACATGGCTGCCCTACGGGCCGACATCCAGATCCGGCTACCGGGATCACGGGTCGAGTTGGAGTACGAACGCGACGGCGGGATCGGCCTGGCCCTGGTTCAGTTGGGCGACCTCGACGACCAGTTCACCGGCTAGCACGTCGGTTGGTGCCCCGGGGTGGGTTCGGACCCCACCGGTAGGATGCGCCTCCCATGGGTCTCCGCTCCCGTCTTGGTCGCGCTCGCGACGCCTGGTCCACACACCTTGCGCCGGTACGGAACAGTTCGTCGATCGACGACTCCACGTGGGAGGGCCTGGCCGACGCCCTGCTTCTGGCCGATGTGGGTGTGGTCACCACCGACGCCCTAGTCGACGGCCTCCGGAAGCGGGTGGGACGCGAGGGGGTAGCCGACGCCGACGGTCTGCTGAGACTGCTCAAGGTGGAGCTCCTGGCCCGACTGGGCGAGGCGGATCGCAATCTGGCCCTCGGGGGCAAGCCGTCGGTTTGGCTGTTTGTTGGCGTGAACGGCGTCGGCAAGACGACGACCATCGGCAAGCTGGGTCACAGGGAGTCGGTCGCCGGTCGCCGGCTGGTGTTCGCTGCTGGCGATACGTTCCGGGCCGCGGCGGCTGACCAGCTGTCGCTGTGGGCCGACCGGTCGGGTTCGACCGTGGTGCGGGGCGCCGAGGGCGCCGACCCCAGCTCGGTGGTGTACGACGCCGTGGCCCATGCAGCATCTCGGGGGGCCGACCTGGTGCTGGCCGACACCGCAGGGAGGGTCCACACGAAGGCCAACCTCATGGACGAGCTATCCAAGGTTCGGCGGGTGGCCGATCAGGGGGACGGTACGGTCACCGAGACTCTCCTGGTCATCGACGCCACGACCGGCCAGAACGGCCTGATTCAGGCTCGACAGTTCGCCGAGGCCGTCGATGTGACCGGAATTGTGCTGACCAAGTTGGACGGTTCGGCGCGCGGGGGGATCGTGGTGGCCGTCCAGGACGACCTCGGCATCCCGGTGAAGTTGGTCGGAGTGGGAGAGGGCGTGGACGACCTGGTGCCGTTTGATCCCGAGGAGTTCGTGGACGCCCTGTTCGCGGCCGACGTTCCGGCCTGAAACGGGTTCAGGAGGCCGCACGGTGTTTGAGAGCCTGACCAACCGTTTCGAGGGGATCCTGCGGAGGGTCCGTGGTAAGGGTCGCCTGGGCCCCGACGACGTCGACGAGTTCCTCCGAGAGGTTCGAGTGGCGCTCCTGGAGGCCGACGTCCACCTGGAGGTGGCGCGCACCCTCCAGGACCGGATCCGGGACCGCGCTGTGGGCGCCGAGTTGGCCGGTGCGCTCAATCCTGGCCAGCAGGTGGTGAAGATCGTTCTCGAGGAGCTCACCGAGATCCTGGGCGGCGAGGCGGTCCGCCTTTCGTATGCCTCGAAGCCGCCGACCGTGGTCCTCCTGGCGGGCCTTCAGGGAGCGGGCAAGACGACCACGGCGGCCAAGTTGGCTCGGTGGTACAAGGCCCGGGGACGTAACCCGATACTGATCGGGGCCGACCTCCAGCGGCCGGCGGCCGTCGAGCAGTTGCGGACCCTGGGCGACCGCATCGGTGTCCCGGTGTTCAGCGAGCCGTCGGATCCAGTGGCCGTTGCCCGGGCTGGCCTGGCCGAGGCGGCCCGGCTGGGACGCGACGTCGTGGTCTGCGACACGGCGGGGCGTCTAGCCATCGACGACGACCTCATGGCCGAGGTGGCCGAGGTGTCCGGAGTGTTGGAGCCCCACCACACGTTCCTGGTCATCGATGCCATGACCGGCCAGGACGCGGTGTCAACGGCTGAGGCCTTCCACGCTCGCCTGGGCCTAGATGCTCTGGTTCTCACCAAGCTCGACGGTGATGCCCGTGGTGGTGCGGCCCTGAGCATCAAAGAGGTGGTTGGTCGCCCGGTCGCCTTCGCCTCGACGGGGGAGGGCCTAGAGGACTTCGAAACCTTCCATCCGGACCGCCTAGCTGGGCGGATCCTGGGAATGGGTGATGTGGAGACCCTCATCGAGAAGGCCGAGGAGACCTTCGAGAAGGAGCAAACTGAGGCGGCGGCTGCCCGGATGTTAGAGGGCACCTTCACCCTGGACGACTTCCTGGACCAGATCCGAGCACTCCGCCAGATGGGGCCAATCAGCAACCTGATGGGCATGGTCCCGGGTATGGCACAGCAGATGCGTGACGTCGACGTCGACGATGGGCGTATCGACCGGATCGAGGGGATCATCAACTCGATGACCCCGGCCGAGAGGATTGATCCCGACATCATCGACGGCTCCCGTCGGGCCCGGATCGCCCGGGGCAGCGGCACCCAGGCAGGGCAGATCAACCAGCTGGTCAAGCAGTTCCGCGAGATGCGGAAGATGATGAAGCAAATGGGTGGCCGGGGTGTGACGAAGAAGAAGGGCCGGAAGGGTCGGAAGGCAGGCGGTGGGCGGACCACGGCCCGGGGCCCAGTCCCGGTGGACCGGAAGAAGGGGCTCTCCCTACCCGGGTTGGGTGATCAGGCGAGCGTTCCGGGGTTGCCGGGCGGCGGTCTGGACCTGCTGGGGGACCGGCCGAAGGGCTGATTCCGAACACTGGATCCGGTCGGTGAGACGGCTGTCATTCGCGGCTTCCGGCCGGAGGGGCTGGAAAATGGGCCGCGTCACGGCAGACTATGCGGACCGAAGGGGCGCATAGTCGCCGTGCCCCGATCCCTGCCCCGCCAGACCGTGCGGGGCCACACACGAGAAGAGAGTGGTACCGACGTGGCCGTGAAGCTCCGCCTGATGCGGATGGGTAAGAAGAAGCAGCCGACCTACCGTGTGGTGGCCGCCGACTCGCGTAAGGCGCGCAACGGGCGGATCATCGAGGCGGTCGGTTTCTACGACCCTCGCCGTGATCCATCCGTCATCGAGATCGACAACGAGAAGGCCGTCGATTGGCTCCGCAACGGCGCCCAGCCAACCGAGCGCGTTGAGAAGCTCCTGAAGATCACCGGGGCTTGGGACGAGTTCAAGGGTCAGCCAGTGGGTACCAGCGTCACCGCGGCGCCTGTCGCCCCTGCTGCGCCGGCACCGGTTGATGAGGTTGTCGAAGAGGCCGCTGATGAGGTTGTCGAAGAGGCCGCTGATGAGGTTGTCGAAGAGGCCGCTGATGAGGCTCCCGCCGAGGAGTCCGAGGAGGACGCATCATGAGTGCTGAAGCCAAGACCGCTGAGGGAGTCCTCGAGTACCTGATCAAGTCGATCGTCGAAGAGCCGGACGAGGTCCGCATCGAGACGTCGGGCGAGGAGCGGTGCACCTTCTCAGTGACCGTCGCCGACGGCGACATGGGCCGGGTTATCGGCCGTCGCGGCCGGGTGGCCAACGCCATCCGGACCATTGTCCGGGCCGCCGCGGTCCGCGACGAGACCGAGATCGACGTCGACTTCGTCGACTGACTGTCCGATGGACGGCCGGTCGGACCCCGACGGTCCGGCCCTTCTCGAGGTCGGCCGGATCGACAAGCCCCACGGTGTTCGTGGGGAGGTAGTTGTCAGCCTCGTCACCCAGCGCCTGGAGCGGCTGGACCCCGGATCGGTTCTGGAGACCGGGCGCGGGCCGCTGACTGTGGTGTCCAGCCGACCTCACCAGCATCGCCACCTGGTCCGGTTCGACCGGATCGACGGCCGGGACGCTGCCGAGGCCTGGCGCGGGGTGGTGCTGTCCGCCCCGCCGATCCTCGACGCCGACGACGAGACCCTCTGGGCGCATGAGCTAGTCGGGGCGACGGTCGTCGACCAGCACGGTGCCGAACACGGCACGGTGATTGCCCTAATCGACAACCCAGCCAGCGATCTCCTGGAGTTGGACGACGGTCGGCTAGTTCCGCTGGCCTTCCTCGTGGGCTTTGAGCCCGGTATCCGCATCGACGTAGAGGTGCCAGCCGGTTTGCTCGACGACGATTTCGTTGGTGACGGGGGAGGTACCCCATGACGCTCCGGGTCGACGTCTTCACGATCTTTCCCGGAATGGTCGAGGCGTACGCGGGAGAGAGCATCCTGGGTCGGGCCGGAGTGGCCGGTCACCTCGACGTGCGGGCCCACGACCTCCGCCTGGCCACCGAGGACGTACACCGCACGATCGATGACAGTCCGTTTGGGGGCGGGGCCGGCATGGTCATGATGCCCGAGCCGGTGTTCGCCGCCGTCGAGGCAGTTGACCCACCACGACCGCTGATCCTGCTAGGCCCGGGTGGACGGCGCTTCGACCAGTCGGTAGCGGCTGAGCTGGCCGACCTCGACGGTTTCTCTCTGTTGTGCGGCCGCTACGAGGGCGTCGACGAGCGAATCCGGACCGGGCTGTGCGACGACGAGGTATCGCTGGGTGACTTCGTGCTGGCCGGTGGCGAGTTGGCGGCGTTGGCAATCATGGAGGCGGTGGCTCGACTCCGCCCGGGTGTGCTGGGCAACGAGGCCTCTCCCGACGACGAGTCGTTCGCCGACGGGCTGTTGGAGTATCCGCACTACACACGCCCGGCCGACTTCCGGGGCATGGAGGTGCCCGAGGTATTGCGTTCCGGCGATCACGGGCGAGTGGCCCGCTGGCGTCGGGCCGGGGCGCTGGTCCGTACCTTGGCTCTACGACCGGACCTCATCGAGCGCCGGGGCGGACTCACCGATGCCGATCAGGCGCTCCTGGAGGAGTTCGGTCAGGGCGGGAACTGAGTCGGACGGCATGGCGGGACCGGCTGGTGCCGGTGTCGTCGGCTGCTGCTGGCCGTATGCTGGCCGACCGGTCCGTGAAGCGGGCCGCAGATCCTGCCGATTCGCTTCCGGGTCGGTCCACGAATCCGTCCGGATCGCTTCTCCGGACCCGGCCTCTCGAGGACGAGCCATGCAGCCCACCGATCTCGTCGACCATGAGAACCTCCGAGACGACGTTCCCGACTTCGGTGCCGGCGACACCTTGAAGGTGCACGTTCGCGTGGTGGAGGGCAACCGCCAGCGCGTCCAGCTGTTTGAGGGAGTGGTCATCAAGCGCCAGGGCAGCGGTGTTCGGGAGACCTTCACGGTGCGCAAGCTCAGCTTCGGCGTGGGAGTGGAGCGAACCTTCCCAGTCCATTCGCCGGTCATCGACCACATCGAGGTGCTCAGCAGGGGTGACGTCCGTCGGGCGAAGCTCTACTACCTACGCGACCGGATCGGGAAGCGGGCCAAGGTCAAGGAGAAGCGGGAGTTCTGACCGTTCCGGTTCGAACGGGTCAGCGCTGGCGTCCGACCCAGCACCCGCGGTGCCAGTGCCGGCGAAGGTCGGGGGCGTCGACCGGCAGGATGACCATGTGGCCGAGACCGGGGGGAATCTCCCGGTTGCAGCCTGGACACAAGTAGGTCTTGGTGGCCTGGTACGGCTGGACGAAACGTTCCTCCAACTCTCCCAGGATCTCCGGGTCTTCCACCTCACGACCTCCTCGGCCTGGCATCGGTTACCGAAAGAGCGCCCAGGCCACGAGCAGGATGCCGATGACGACGGTTGCCCCAACGTAGAGCACGTCGCTCGGTCGTCGTCGGTGTGAGCGCTGGGGGTCGAAGCCCATGGCGTCAGTATCGTCGCCCATGCCATGCGTCCCCACCCTTCGGCCGCTCTTGTCGTCCTCCTGCTCGCTTCGGCCTGTGCCGGGGCTCCTCCGCTCGTACCCGGAACTGACACGGGGTCAGCCGACCCCGTCCTCGTCCTGGGCCGGGATGTTTGGGGGCGATCCTGCGCCTCCTGCCATGCTCCGGACGGTTCGGGAGGTCGTGGTCCGTCGATGCGGGCGGTGGAGGACCGATTCACCGACATCCAGGACCAGCTAACGGTTGTGGAGGACGGCCGGGGAGGGATGCCCGGTTTCCGGGGCCGGTACACGACTGTCGAGATCGAGGCCGTGGTCCGCTACACCCGAGAGGTCCTTTGACTCGCCAGTCCGGGGTCACTGAACTGATTCCCACCAGGCACCGGTACACTTTGTCCCCGGTTCACACACCGAGTGTCGGACCAGACCAGAACACCCCCACCCACCCACGGTCGCCCTCGGGCGCGAGGTGGGGGCGAGACGAACCGATGGGAAGGGAGACCACGGCATGGCTGTCGTGACCATGAAGCAGTTGCTCGAGGCGGGCGTCCACTTCGGACACCAGACCCGGCGCTGGGACCCGAGGATGAAGAGGTTTATCCACGGCGAGCGGTCGGGGATCTACATCATCGATCTCCAGCAGACCCTCGAGCGGATCGAGTCTTCCTACACCTTCGTCCGCGATCTTGTCGCTGACGGTGGTCGGGTGCTGTTTGTCGGCACGAAGCGCCAGGCCCAGGACGCCATCCGCTCCTACGCCGAGAAGTGCGGCATGCCCTACGTGAACCAGCGCTGGCTGGGCGGCATGCTCACCAACTTCCAGACGATCTCCAAGCGCGTCTCCAAGATGCAGGAGTACCAGCGCATGCGGGATTCCGGCGAGTTTGACGCCATGCCCAAGAAGGAAGCCCTCATGCTGGGCCGCGAGCTCGAGAAGCTTGAGCGCAACCTGAGCGGTATCCAGGAGATGGAGCGCCTGCCCGACGCCATCTTCGTGCTCGACACCGTGCGGGAGCACATCGCCGTGACCGAGGCCAACAAGCTGGGCATCCCGGTGGTGGCCGTTGTCGACACCGATTGCAACCCGGACGTCATCCAGTACCTCATTCCCGGCAACGACGATGCCATTCGGTCAGGCAGCCTGCTATGCCGCGTTGTGGCCGATGCCGTCGAGGAGGGTCGCTTCATCCTTAACTCCCGCAACGCCGGCAAGGACGATGGACCGTCGCTGGATGCAGAGGATCGGGCCGCCGAGCAGACCAAGGCCCGCGACGAAGCGGCTTCTGAGTCGGTCGAGCGCGAGGCCCGGGTGGCCTCCACCGTGGCAGAGGCTGGTGGCGAGGAGGACGCGGGTGCTGAGGATTCGGCCACCGAAGCCTCGGTCGCCGAGGAAGCGGCCGATGAGGCTTCTACCGAGACCGAAGAGTCAGTCGCTGAGGCGGACGCCCTGGTCGAGAGCACCGACGAGGAGCAGGCTTGACCATGGGTGATATCGCCGCCAAGGATGTGAAGGCGTTGCGCGACGCCACCGGTGCCGGGATGATGGACGCTAAGAGGGCGTTGATCGAGTGCGACGGCGACTTCGAGGCGGCCTCCCAGATGCTTCGTGAGAAGGGTTTGGCCAACGCAGCCACCCGATCCGACCGGGAAAACGTCGAGGGCGCTGTGGCCCTCGTCTCCGATGGTCGCCGGGCCGCCCTAGTCCACCTCAAGTGCGAGACTGACTTCTCGGCCAAGTCAGACGGCTTCTTGTCTCTCGTGGACGAGCTGGTCAACGCCGTGCTGACCGAGGGCGAAGCGGCTGTCGAGGCCCGCTCGACGGCCATCGACGACCTCCGTCTCACCATCAAGGAAAACGTCGAGGTCGGCCGGGTCTCCCTTATCGAAGCGGCCGAGGGCAACGTGCTCGATACTTACCTCCACGTACAGGACGGGCGGGGCGTGAACGGCGTGGTGGTCGAGGGTTCGGGCATCGACCAGGAGACCCTCCACCAGGTAGCCCTCCACATCGCCTTCGCCAAGCCCACAGTGCTCACCCGCGAGGAGGTCGCCTCCGATCTGGTGGAGCGGGAGCGGGCCGCCCTGCTGGAGATCACCAAGGCCGAGGGCAAGCCCGAACAGGCCTGGGACAAGATCGTGGAGGGCCGGCTGACCGGCTGGTTCCGCGACACCGTTCTCCTCGAGCAGGGACTTCATGGCGACAAGACCTCGGTAGCCGACGTCCTGAACGGTGGCAGCATCGAGAGGTTCACCCAGGCCTACTTGGGGGCCTGAGATGACCACCGGCGACCGGATCCCGGCCCGCTGGGACCGGATCGTCCTCAAGGTCTCCGGCGAAGCGTTCGCTGGCGAGGCCGGATACGGCATCGACGGTGAGATCGTCGGGCGGATCGCCCGGGACATCTCCGACGTCCGCTCCGAGTTCGACGTCGACATCGCCGTGGTCGTCGGCGGCGGCAACATCTGGCGCGGCATGTCCGGCGCTGGCGCCGGCATGGACCGGGCCCAGGCCGACTACATGGGCATGCTCGCCACGTCGATCAACGCCCTGGCCCTCCAGGACACCCTTGAACAGCTCGGTCAGCCCACCCGGGTCCAAACGGCCATCCACATGGAGCAGATCGCCGAGCCGTATATCCGTCGCCGGGCCATCCGACACCTCGAGAAGGGTCGGGTCGTGATCTTTGCCGGGGGGACCGGCAACCCCTTCTTTACTACCGACACGGCCGCCGCCCTGCGGGCCGTCGAGATCGAGGCCGGCGTGGTTCTCAAGGGCACCCACTCAGGAACCGATGGCATCTACACCGCAGACCCCAAGGTGGACCCAGAGGCCACCCGGCTCGAACAGGTCAGCTACCTAGACGTGATCCAGAAGGGACTCCGGGCCATGGATGCCACGGCCATCACGCTGTGCATGGACAACGACCTCCCGATCGTCATGTTCGACCTCATGGCCTCGGGTAACGTCCGGTCAATCCTCGCTGGGGAGTCGGTGGGCACGCTGGTCGCCTGATCCGTCACCGACGGGGAGCCGGCAGACCGCCGGTCGGACGACGGAGGCAGCGTTGAGCGACGAGATGATCCAGATGGTCCTCGACGAGGCCTCCTCATCCATGGAGGAGGCCGTGGCCCACACCCGCCGCGAGTTCTCGACCGTGCGCACCGGTCGGGCTTCCTCCGCCCTGGTGGAGAAGTTGCCAGTCACCGCCTACGGCGTGGAGATGCGCCTCCAGGAACTGGCCTCGTTCTCCATCCCCGAAGCTCGGCAACTGCTCATCACGCCACACGACCCGACCAACGTACCGGCCATCGAGAAGGCCATCCTGGTGGCCGACCTGGGTCTCTCCCCGGGCAACGACGGGCGGAGTATTCGGCTCAGCTTTCCAGAGCTGACCGAAGAACGGCGCCGGGATCTGGTACGCATGGTGAACACCATGGCAGAGGACGGTAAGAACAGAATGCGGGGAGTCCGACGGCACGCCCGCAAGGACCTCGACGACATTGAGGGGTCGGTGTCCGAGGACGACCTCCGATGGGCTGGCGACCGCCTGGACTCCTTGATCCACGGCTTCGAGGCCGAAATCGACGAGGCTCGTCAGGCCAAGGAAGATGACCTGCTTGAAGTCTGAGGCAGCGATCACGAGGGGAGACCCGGGGTGAACGAACAGAAGGGGAGCGGAGACCAGGGCTTCGAGGAGATCAGGATCCTCGGCCTGGACTCGCCGGACGACGTGGTCGAACCCGGTCGTTCCGTTTTCGGTGGCGAATCGCCTGGCGACGAGTTGCCCCACTGGACAGAACCGCCCACCGACGTTACCGGCGGTTCGCCTTCTGTCGACCCCTGGACCGGTCTCGACGACGCCCCTCGATGGTCTGACGACGTCCCCGATGATCACGAGTCCCAGCAGCCGGTCGGCGACCACGACGAGGCGGCCGTGGCGGCGTTCTTCGATGACGGGCCGCTCGGATCCTCCTCGTCCGCCGAATTCGACCCGCCCCTGCTGCCACCCGACGAGCCCCTTCCCGACCTCACCGCCTCGGCTGCATCCACCGGGACCCGGTCGGCTCCGCCGTCGGGCACTCCCGTGGCCCCGTCGCCTCCGCTCCGGGGCGGCTCGGGCATGGCTGGCAGCAGCAGCGGGCGGGACCTCCCGCTGGCCGTGGTGACCGGTGTCGGGCTGGGTGCCCTGGCCCTGGTGGCCTTCCGCATCGGAGCCAACGCCACGCTTGTCCTGACCACCGTGCTGCTCACCCTGGCCGCCGGCGAGTTTTTCCTCGCAGTCCGCCGGTCCGGCTACCAGCCGGCCTCCCTTCTCGGCGTCACAGCGGTGGCTGCCCTGAACCTGGGGGCCTACTGGCGTTTTGAAGCCGCCATCCCGCTGATCCTGGCCCTGACCGTGTTGTTCACCCTGTTTTGGTACCTGACGGGCATCGACCGCCAGGCGCCCATGCTCAACGTCTCGGTGACCCTCTTCGGCGTTCTCTATGTGGGATTCCTGGGCTCCTTCGTCGGGCTGATGCTGAGCGACCCGAACGGCATCGGGATGTTGCTGGCCGCCGTGCTGTGCACGGTCGGCTACGACACTGGAGGCCTGTTCATCGGCCGCATGTTCGGGAGCAGTCCACTATCGGCGGTCAGCCCCAACAAGACCATGGAGGGTCTGATTGGCGGCATGGCCGTCGCATTCGGGGTCGCTGTGCTGGTGGTGGGGCGTATAACCCCGTTCGGCCAGGACCCGGGTGACCTGGGCACGGCGTTCGTACTCGGCATCGTGGTCGCCCTAGCTGCTCCGCTTGGCGACCTCTGTGAGTCGATGATCAAGCGGGATCTCGGGATCAAGGACATGGGAAGCATCCTCCCCGGCCACGGCGGCCTGATGGACCGGTTCGACGCCCTTCTGTTCGTCCTGCCGGCCACCTACTTCGCTGCCCGGCTGATGGACCTGTTCACCGTCTGATCCGCTCACGGCGTCCGGGAGCCCGTCGGTAGGCTCGCCCCATGTCACCGACCTCGGTCGCCGTACTCGGGTCGACTGGATCCATCGGCACCCAAACCCTCGAGGTGGTGGCCGACCGGCCCGACGACTTCGACGTGGTGGCCCTCGGTGCCGCCCGCTCCGTCGACCTGCTGGTCGAACAGGCCTGTGCCTTTCGACCCGACGTGGTGGCTGTGGCCGACCCGTCGGTGGCCGCCGACGTGGCGTCCGGGGTGCCCGACGGAACCGAAGTGCTGGCTGGACCCGACGCTCTGGCCGAGGCGGCCGTCCTAGCCGACGTGACCATCAACGGCGTAGTCGGGTTCGCCGGGCTCCCGGTGACCCTGGCCACCCTGGCCGCCGGCCGCCGCCTCGGCCTGGCCAACAAGGAGTCCCTGATCGCCGCCGGTCCGGTTGTCCAGCGAGTGCGGGCCACCCCGGGCGCCGAACTGCTGCCAGTCGATAGCGAGCACTGTGCCATCCACCAGTGCCTGCGGGCCAACGACGTGGACGAACGGGTGGCGCGCATCGTCCTCACAGCGTCCGGGGGTCCGTTCCGGGGCCGGTCGACCGAAGAACTGGCCGCCGTGACCGTGGAAGAGGCGTTGGCCCATCCGACGTGGGCCATGGGCCCCAAGGTCACCGTCGACTCCTCGACCCTCATGAACAAGGGGCTCGAGGTGATCGAGGCCCACGAACTGTTCGGGACGGCCTACGACAACATCGACGTGGTTGTCCATCCACAGTCCATCGTCCACTCCATGGTGACGTTCACCGACGGCGCCACCATCGCTCAGCTCTCCAACCCGGACATGCGCCTGTGCATGGGCTACGCCCTGGCCTGGCCGGACCGGTTCGAAGTGGCCTACGGGGCCATCGACTGGGCCGAGTTAGGGCGCCTCGACTTCGAGCAACCCGACAGGGACGGTTTCCCGTGCCTGGACCTGGCCATCGCCGCCGGTCGGCTGGGCGAGACGGCCCCGGCCTGGTTGAACGCCGCCAACGAGGTAGCTGTGGCCGCCTTCCTCGATGGGGTCCTGCCATGGGTCGGCATCGGCCGCCTCCTGGCCGACGTCCTGGACCAGTGGCCCGGCGATCGAGCCGAGGACGTGGAATCAGTACTGGACGTCGACCGGCGGGCCCGCGAGGCGACCCGGGCCCTCGTTGTTTCCGGGAACTGACCGGCCGTGGCCGATCTGCCAGAGCCGAGAGACCGTGCGGTCCGTAACGAACCCCGTGACGGTCGAATCCGGCTAACCCTCCTGATCGGCGCCCTGGCGTCCTTCGGCCTCATCGGAGGCCTGTCCGGGCTGGTGGTGGTCCTCTCGATCGTCGCAATGCTGGCCCTGCACGAACTAGGCCACTTCCTGGTCGCCCGGTGGGCGGGGATGCAGGTCACCGAGTTCTTCGTCGGCTTCGGCCCGCGACTGTGGTCGGTGCGCCGGGGGGAGACCACCTACGGGGTCAAGGCCATCTTCCTTGCCGGCGCCTACGTCCGGATCACCGGTATGAGCAGCCTCGACGTCGTCGATCCGACAGACGAGCCGCGGACCTACCGCCAGCAGTCCTACCCGAAGCGGATGGCCGTGGCCCTCGCCGGGTCGGCCACCCACTTCGCCATCGCCCTGTTCCTGCTAGTCGTGGTCTACGCCGCCGTGGGGACCCCCGACCCCGACCGGTGGGTAGTCGGAGAGGTGGTACCAGGATCGACGGCCGCCGCCGTCGACGTTCAAGCGGGCGACCGGATCCTGTCGGTGGACGGGGTCGAGACGACACGGTTCGACGAGTTCGGCACCGTTGTCCGATCGGTGCCCGGCGACCTGGTGGACGTGGTGGTCCAGCGGGACGGAGAGGCGATGGTCCACCGGGCGGTGATCGGGGAGCGGGTCGGTGTGGACGGCGTGGTGACCGGGTTCTTCGGCGTCGGAGCGGACCGACCCCTGGTCACGATGGGTCCCGTCCGGGCGACGGGCGAGGCCGTGGTTCGCTTCGCCGACCTAGCGTGGATGTCGGTCAAGGGGCTGGTGGGCATCTTCAGCCCCGATGGCCTGGCCAAGTTCTTCGCCGGAGCAGTAGGCCCGTCTGAGGCCACCACCGGTGGTCCGTCTACCGTGCCCGACAAGCCGCCGGCCCCGGTCGTGGAGCCGGCAGCCGACCCGGCCGACGATGAGCGGCTGCTCTCCATCTACGGGGCGGCCCGCCTCGGGAGCGCCATGTTCGACGACGGCTGGTCCACCTACGTGTGGTTCTTGATCCTGGTGAACGTGTTCGTCGGCGTCTTCAACCTGGTGCCGCTCCTCCCGTTCGACGGCGGGCACGTAGCCATCGCCACATACGAGCGGGTGAGGTCGATCGGTGGGCGGCGCCACATGGCCGACGCCTCCCGGCTGGTGCCGGTCACCTGGGCTGTGGTGTCTCTCATCCTGGCCATCACCGTGGTTGCCCTCTACCGGGACATCGTGGACTTCCCCGACTTCGGCTGACCGACGCCGGCCGAGGGGAGGCTCTGTCGGGTCACCGGTAGCCTCATCCCCATGGAGGTCAAGGCCGGAATCGAGCGCCGCCCCACCCGTCGCCTGATGGTGGGAGACGTGGCCGTGGGTGGGGGAGCACCGATCTCGGTGCAGTCCATGACCATCACCCGGACCGCCGACCACGAGGCCACCCTCCAGCAGGTCTACGACCTGGCCATGGCCGGTGCCGACATCGTCCGCTGTACGTGCAATGAGCTGGAGGCCGCAGAGGGCTTGGCTCGGATCGTCCCCCGCTCGCCGGTCCCCATCGTGGCTGACATCCACCACCAGTACCGAATGGCCCTGGCCGCCCTGGAGGCCGGGGTTCACTGCCTGCGTCTCAACCCCGGCAATATCAGACGACCGGAGCACATCCGAACCGTGGCGTCCGAGGCCCGCGACCGGGGCGTGCCCATCCGGATCGGGGTCAACGGCGGCTCGCTGCACCCCGACCTCTACGAGAAATACGGCGGACGGGTGACCCCGGAGGCCATGGTCGAGTCGGCCCTCGACGAGATCCGCTACTTCGCCGAGGTTGATTTCGACCTCATCAAGATCTCCGTCAAGGCGTCCAGCGTTCCGCTCATGATCGAGGCCTATCGGCAACTCTCCGAGGTGACCGACTATCCGCTGCACCTTGGCGTAACCGAGGCCGGCCCCCCGCCCGCCGGACTGATCAAGTCCTCGGCCGGCATCGGCACCCTGCTGGCTGAGGGGATTGGCGACACCATCCGGTACTCGCTGACCGCCGACCCGGTCGAGGAAGCCCGTGCCGGTCGGGCCCTGCTGGAGGCCATGGGCCTTCGCGAGCGCAAGAACGTGGACCTGATCGCCTGTCCGAGTTGCGGGAGGGCCGAGATCGATGTGGTGGCAGTGGCCGCCGATGCCATGGCCGCCTTCGCCGACCGGGAAATCCCCCTGCAGGTGGCCGTCATGGGCTGCGTGGTGAACGGGCCTGGCGAGGCCAGGGACGCCGACCTGGGGATTGCGGCAGGTAACCACCGGGGTCACTTATTCGTGAAGGGGCGCAACGCCGCCGTGGTGGCCGAGGACGAGATGGTCGATGCCCTGGTGGAGTGGGCCGAGTTCATCCATGCCGAGGGGGTCGAGGCCGCCCTGGCCCGCGTCGACACCGAGAAGGCGGCCCGCGAGGCCGAACGCGACCGGGAGCGGCTCCTGGCCGAACAGGGTGAAGATGCCAACGACACCAGCTCGCGGATCGAGCTCATCCGGCGCCATACGGTCTGATCCGGGCCAGTCCGGCGCTCCAGGGCACGTTGGCCCAGCGACCGCGGTCACCAGTTGGCCCTAGTCGCTGACCGGTGTCGCCGGTATGCTCCCGCCTACGTGCATCGCCGGTTTCCCGACGAGGCGTGGGCTCTGCCCACGCCTTTTGTTTTCGGTTCCGGCGGGTGCCCGTGACGGAAATCGAGGCTCCGGTGGCGACACCGGGACGGAACGACAGGAAGGAGGCATCATGGCGGTGACCGACAGGATCGACGCCATGGCGGCTCCTTTGTGCGACCGGATCGGCGTCGAGTTGCTCGACGTCGAGTACGAGGGCGGCGTGCTTCGCTTAGTGGTCGACCACCCCGAGGGAGTCGGGATGGACGCCATCGCGGGTGTCACCCGCGAGGTCTCGCGTGCCCTCGACCACGAGGATCTCATTGCCGGGACCTACACCCTCGAGGTCACCAGCCCTGGCCTCGAGCGGCCCCTCAAGCGTCCCGTCCACTTCGAGCGGGCCGTCGGTACCGAGGTGACCATCAAGACCCAGCCCGGCACCGACGGCGATCGCCGGGTGTCCGGCGTCCTGCAGACGACTAATCGCGAAGGCGTCGTTGTCCGGGCGGCCGACGGCTCGGTCCGATCCATCCGCCACGACGAGATTCTGAAGGCGCGCACCGTCTTCACCTGGACCCCCGAGCCCAAGTCGGCTCGCAAAGGGCACGATCGGGACGGCTCCGCCGACTCGGGAAGGAAGGTCGGGTCATGAACCCCGAGATCATGGAGGCCCTCCAGGCCCTGGCGGCCGACCGCGGGATCTCCGTGGACGCCCTCTTCGCTGCTCTGGCCGATGCCCTCGAGTCGGCCTACAAGCGCACGCCCGGTGCCCACGAATTCTCGTGGGTAACCATTGATCCCGAGACGATGGACATTCGGGTGCTGGCTCAGGACCTAGACGAGGAGGGCGAGCCGGTTGGTGAGGAGTTCGACGTTACGCCTGAGAACTTCGGTCGCATTGCCGCTCAGACGACCCGGCAGGTCATGACCCAGCGGATCCGGGAGGCCGAGCGCGACCTCAAGTACGAGGAGTACGCCGGCCGCGAGGGCGACATCGTTACCGGCATGATCCAGCAGACCGACGCTCGGTACACCCTCCTGGACCTAGGCCGGGTCGAAGCCCTGTTGCCTCAGGCCGAGCAGGTTCCCTTCGAGCGCCCGGAGGCCAACGCCCGGCTTAAGGCCTACATCGTGGAGGTCCGCAAGACGGCTAAGGGTCCCCAGATCGTGGTCAGCCGGACCCATCCGGGACTCATCAAGCGGCTGTTCGAGCTAGAGGTTCCCGAGATCGCGGACGGTGTGGTCGAGATCAGGGCCTGTGCCCGGGAGCCAGGTCACCGCACCAAGATCGCTGTGTGGTCCAACGACTCCAACGTGGACCCGGTTGGGGCCTGTGTGGGTGCGCGGGGAGCCCGGGTACGGATGGTCGTCAACGAGCTGCGGGGCGAGAAGATCGACATCGTCCCGTTCTCCGAGGATCCGGCCGACTTCGTGATGAAGGGCCTCTCTCCGGCCAAGGTAAAGGAGGTCCTCATTGACGAGGACACCGGCACCGCCACGGTGGTTGTTCCCGACTACCAACTGTCCCTTGCTATCGGCAAGGAGGGCCAGAACGCCCGCTTGGCTGCACGGATGACGGGCTGGCGGGTCGACATCAAGAGCGAGACCCAGGTGGCCCAGGAAGCGGCGTACGCCGACGTCGAGTGGGCCGAGGGCGAGTGGGTGGTCGACAAGGAGACTGGTGAGCAGGTCTGGAAGCCCGCCGAGGGCGGCCCGGCCGTCTCGGCTGGCGAGTGGACCGAGGCGGCCACCGAGACCGGGGAGGAAGAGAAGTAGGCGTCCGACCCGGTACCGCTCCCATGGGGGTCGGGCCAGAGCGGACCTGTGTCGCCTGCCGGGCCATAGGGCCGGCCACCGAGATGGTCCGGCTGGCCTGGCCGGAGGGTGCGGCCGGCCCACGGGTCGACCGGACGGCCCCCGGCCGGGGTGCTTGGCTGCACCCGACAGACGCCTGTCTGGAAGCTTTGCGGGTCAGCGACCTGGCCCGGTCCTTTCGTCGGCCGGCGACTGTCGACTATCTCCGTTCGATAGTTGCTAGCTGTCGGGCCATCTCCGATCCGGGGGAGTCGGACGGGTGATCCAACCCTCCAACCGATAGCGTCAGACGGCGGTTCGGCCGGCGCTGACCCACCTGTCGATCCCTTTGATTCGGGGGCCGACCCCCGTACGAACAGAACTCCACCAACAAACTCCATCAACAAACAGGACGACGAAACCACCGTGCCGAAGAACATCCGCGTCTATGAGCTGGCGCGAGAACTGGGGATGACCAACGCTGAGGTCCTCGACCTCTGTGAATCCCTGGGTATAGGTGTGAAGAGCCACTCATCGGGCATCGTGGAAGCCCAGGCCGACCGGGCCCGTCGCAAGGCGCAGCGTGAGGGCTTGGTGCGCGACGTCCAGCCTGAGGAACCAGGCAAGAAGAAGGTCGCGAAGCCGTCGGAGCCGGAACCCGAGCCGGAGCCCGAGCCGGAGCCGGAGCCCGAGCCGGAGCCCGAGCCGGAGCCGGAGCCCGAGCCGGAGCCGGAGCCCGAGCCGGAGCCGG
>CZRM01000376.1_pt2 | contig 59736 bp, 47 predicted proteins | sample 1125721 | NCBI WGS metagenome assembly CZRM01 (sample SAMEA3597868, study PRJEB11362) | Hydrothermal vent metagenome genome assembly | biome: marine hydrothermal vent biome; feature: marine hydrothermal vent; material: ocean water | place: Atlantic Ocean | collected 2010-09-19/2010-10-04 | reverse complement strand
CCCGCCATCCTCCAGTTCTTCCTGATGGTGCCCAGCGAGGGCGTCGACCTGTCATCGATGCAGTACATCGCCTACGGAGCCTCGCCCATCACTGAGGACGTCCTGGTGAAATCCATGGAGCAGTTCGGATGCAACTACTTCCAGGTGTACGGGATGACAGAGACCACCGGTGGAGGGACCACGCTGCCGCCCGAGGACCACGGGGGCGACGCCGACCCGAAGCTGCTGCGGTCGGCCGGCAAGCCCATCCGGGGCATGGAGATGAAGATCGTCGAACCGGAAACCGGTGAGGAAGTAGCTGACGGCGAGGTGGGCGAGGTCTGGATGCGTCACGGCGGGATCATGAAGGGTTATTGGAACATGCCCGAGGAGACGGCCAAGGCCCTGCCGGGCGACGGTTGGCTCCGGAGCGGGGATCTCGCCTACATGGAGGACGGTTACCTCTACATCCACGACCGGGTGAAGGACATGATCATCTCTGGTGGGGAGAACGTGTACCCAGCCGAGGTGGAGAACGCCCTGATGTCGCATGAGGGGATCGCCGATGTGGCGGTCATTGGCGTGCCAGACGAGAAGTGGGGAGAGGTGGGCAAGGCCCTGGTCATCCCGGTAGCCGACTCCGGGGTAACGGCCGACGAGATCCTGGTCCACGCTCGGGAGCACTTGGCCGGCTTCAAGTGCCCGAAGACGGTGGACTTCGTCGAGGCCATTCCCAGGAACCCGTCGGGCAAGATCCTCAAGCGCGAACTGCGCGAGCCCTACTGGGAGGGCCACGAACGCCGGGTTTCCTGACCGTGTCGGGTACGGCGCCCACTTCGGGACGGGCCGGACCCCGGCCCTAGGGTCGCCGGCCATGGACATCCGACTGGACGGCAAAGTCGCCATCGTCACCGGTGGCTCGCGAGGAATCGGTCGCGGCATTGCTGCGGCCATGGCGGAGGCCGGGGCGAAGGTGATGATCACCAGCCGCAACGAGGAGACCTGTGCGGCCACGGTCGAGGACCTCCGGGCCTCGACGGGTGGCGACCTGGCCTGGGTGGCCGGCCACGTGGGAAAAGTCGAGGACATGCAACGGGTGCTGGACGGCACCATGGAGGCGTTTGGGGCCGTTGATGTACTGATCAATAACGCGGCGACTAACCCATATGCCGGGCCGGTCATCGACATCGACGTACCCAGGTGGGAGAAGACCTTCGCCACCAACCTGACCACTCCGTTGGTGTGGACTCAGGCCGTCTGGAACCTCTGGATGAAGGAGCACGGCGGGGCCGTGGTCAACGTCTCATCGGTTGGCGCCTTCGGCACCAACGCCATCCTGGGCGTCTACGACCTGACCAAGCGGGCCCTCATCCACCTGACCGAGCAACTGGCGGCCGAGGTGGGCCCAGCGGTTCGGGTCAACGCCGTGTGCCCGGGCCTGGTCCGCACCGACTTTGCCCGTGCGCTGTGGGAAGACGGACGGGGCGATGCCATCGCCGAGGTCCTGCCGTTGAAGCGGCTAGGCGAGCCGGAGGACATCGCTCGAACGGTGCTCTTCCTTGCCTCAGATGCCTCGAGTTGGATGACCGGCCACGCCGTGTTGGTGGACGGCGGACAATTGGTCAGCCTTTCCTAGACAGACAGGCATCGAATCTGTCGGTTAGGAGTGCCGGTCAGATCTCGAGTTGGGCGGCTACCGCCTCGGCGGCGTCGATGAACTCCTCCACCATGTCCAGAACGACCTGTCCGGCGCCCCGGGTCCGGTTCATGGTCCCAACCACCTGGCCCACGAAGTAGGTGGCCAATTCCTCCGCTCCCGAACCCTCGCGGTGGGCCGCCCGGTTGATGCGTTCCATCACGGCGCTGGTCAGCATGGGCTGCAGCGGCATCCCTAGCGGTTCGGGAGTGTCGGCCCGGTCCCACTCGTCGGTCCATGCTGTGCGCAACATGCGGGCCGGTTTACCGGTAATCGACCGGGAGCGCAGGGTGTCTCCCGAACTGGCAGCAAGCATCTTGGATTTGACCACCGGGTGGGTCTCTGCCTCTTCTGTGGTTAGCCACACGGATCCGCACCAGACGCCGGACGCGCCAAGGGCCATGGCGGCTGCCATTTGGCGACCCCGTCCAATGCCGCCTGCTCCAAGGACCGGTACTGGGGCCACGGCGTCGACTACCTCGGGGAGCAGAACCATGGACCCGATCTGACCGGTGTGGCCTCCGCCCTCTGTGCCCTGGGCGATGATGACGTCAGCACCCGCCGCCACATGACGTTCGGCGTGTACCCGGGTACCGGCCAGAGCTGCCACCTTCACCCCTGCCTCCCGGCAGCGCTGGACCATTTCAGAAGGCGGAGGTCCGAGGGCATTGGCAACCAGCGAGGGTCGGTGAGCCAGGGCGATGTCGAGTTGTTGGCTTGCCCGGTTGGCCGAGAATGGGGCCTCTCCCGGACGTATGGCCCAGCCCGCCGCGTCGGGGTCCTCGGGGACCTGGTAGCGCTCCATCAGGTCGTCGAGGAACTCTTGGTGAGCACCCGGGATGGCGGCCACCAGGTCGGCGACGTCTAGCCCGCCCTCCTCAGAGCCTGCGTACCGTGCTGGCACGATGAGATCCACGCCGTAGGGGCGGTCACCGATCTCGGCCTCGATCCAAGCCAGGTCAGTCTCCAGACCGCTGTCGCTGTGGCCGACGGCACCCAGCACCCCAAGTCCGCCGGCCTTTGATACGGCTGCCACCACATCACGACAGTGGGTGAAGGCGAGGATCGGGAACTCGATGCCGAACATTTCGGTGATCGGTGTCTGCATGGGGCTCCTCGGTTCAGAAGGCCACTAGTCCGTCGGGGTCTATTTCAGCTGTCTGGCCGACGTGTTCCTCGTCGACCATCGCTACGAGGGTGGCACGGTCGGTGCTTCCACCCCACACCCGGGCCCCCTCGTCGGTTAGGAGGGCCACCAGGGCACGCTCCGGCCGGCCATTTCGGTCATAGACAACCGTGTAGCCGTCGATGGTTCCCTTACCTGTAAAGGCGGGGTCTGGCACCCGGACTGGAAGTTCCTCCACCTCGGATTGGAGGTTCTCGCTCCGGTACCCGGCTATCGGGGGCTCCGAGCCGTATACGCCGAAAGCATGCTTGCCGAAATACCCGCCGTTGGCGTAGATCAATCCCATCCCGGGCAGTTCTCTCAGCCTCTCCACCATGGCAGCAAGGCTCTGGCCCACCGAGTTGGAGTGGGGGCCACCAGCAAAGGTCAGTCCACCGGTCACGGTTAGGGGCCGATCTCCGTCAAGGTCGATACCCAACTCGGTCGAGCACACCTGTACTGACGCCGGGAAACACGCGTAGAGATCCAGGTGGTCGACGTCGTCGACTCCTAGGTCTGCAAGGGCAAGGGCCCGGTGGCCAGCGACCCTGGCACCTGGGGACCGATGCAGGTCCCAACGCATACTGGGCGATGGCGGGTCCTCCGCACGTGTTCCCACCTGAGGGAAAATCCAGCGGTCTCGGGGAATTCCTAGCGCTTCGGCCCGGGCAACCGACAGGATCAAGACTGCTGAGGCCTGATCCACGCTGTTGTTGGCCATCATGGCTCGGGTGTACGGGGTGGCGACCATGCGATTGCCATCGATTGGTGTGGTGATCTCGTCAGGGGTCATCGGCGTGCGGACCGCAGCATGGGGGTTTTCCACGGCTACGGCGTTGAAGCGGGACCACAACTCGCCGACCCTTTGTCTGTGTTCAGACACTGATTCGCGCCGGGAGTATCGGATCGCCGTCTCGACAACGGGGTAGAAAACCCCGGGGGCCACAACGCCCCGGCTCACTTCATGGTCGGTGGCCATTGGCAGCATGCCCGCATACTTCTCGGCCGGCGGCAGAGATTCGTCCACGTCCCGGCGGAAGTCCACGCCCATCCGACGGGCCCGTCGGCGCGACCGATAGGACTCGCCGCCGACCATGGCCGCTGCCTCTATGCCTCCGCCGGCGATCTGGGTGGCCAGGTGGTCCAGCAGACACTGGGGCGAGGTCCCGGACAGCCCGGTGAGCAGGGTAGAGGCAATGCTGGCGCCAGCCTGGTCGGCTACTTGTCGTCCAGGGTCGGTATAACTCCAGATGCCACCGACCACGCCGACTACTTCGAGGCCGGTGATGCAGCCGGGGCTGCCTGCGTCGACTGCCGCGCTACGCAGGGCGTCGACCATTAACTCGATAGGGGTCCGGGCGACCGCTGGGTCACTTACCCGGTCGGTGACCTGGGCAACACCCACGATCACCGGGGCCCGGGGGTCGAGGGACATGGTCCAATCATCGCCCGTCCGTGACGACCTGTCTCACCGGGTCGCCCAGCCGCCATCGAAGACTGACGCCTACAATCGTCGGCATGCCATACCAGGCGCCCGAATACCACCCGGCCTTCGAGGAGTACTGCGAGACGATCTTCGAACTCGCCGAGGATGATCTAGAAGTGATCCAGGCTCGGATCGCCGAACGGCTCGAGGTCAGCCGTCCGGCCGTCTCCGAGATGATCAAGCGCATGGAGAAGGAAGGCCTAGTCACCAGCGACGCGGAGGGGATTTCGCTGACCGCTGATGGTCGGGACCTGGCCTCCTCGGTGGTCCGTCGGCACCGCCTGGCCGAGCGGTTCCTAACCGATGTCCTGGGCCTGACGTGGACCGAAGCCCACCATGAGGCCGGCAAGTGGGAGCACGTCATCTCTCCGTCCGTAGAGGACGCCCTGAACCGCCTTCTAGGGAGTCCGACGACCTGCCCCCATGGAAATCCCATCCCCGGAAGTTCCTACCGGGAGCCTGACACCCGCCACCTAGCCGATGTCGCCGTGGGTGAGTCCTTTACGGTGAACCGCATTCCCGAAGAGTTGGAGTTCGCTGACGGTCTGCTGCAGTTCTTGGAGGACTCCAGCCTGATGCCCGGTGAGATGGGTCGGGTGAGGTCGGCTGATGAGGGAACGATCACCGTGGAGATCGCTGGCCGACGAGTGGACGTCGGGTCCTTCGCCGCCGACCGCATCCTGGTCACAACACGTTGACGCCCCGTCCGGTCGGGCGGTCTTAACGCAGGTGCTCGCTTCGGCGGATGACGAGTAACCAAGTCATGGTGGCGCTGATGGCCAGCAGGACCAGTGCCAAGACGGCCATCTCGGGGAGAAACAGCGCCTCGTAGGTGTTCCAGATCTGGGTGGCCAGAGTCCGAAAGCCGATCGGTGAGGCCAGCAGCGTGGCCGGTAACTCCTTCATGGTGGACAGCATGACCAATCCAGCGCCGGCGGCCAGGCCGGGTGCCATGAGCGGAAGTTCGACGGTGGCTAGCCGACGTAGTCGGCCAGCACCCAGTAGGCGGGCCGCGTCCTCCATGCGGAGGGGGACGGCTTCGACGGCCACCTGGGTCGTCCGGACGGCCTGGGCCCCGAAGTGCACCACGTAGGCGAATACCAGCACGGGCATCGAGCCGATTAGGAACTCGAATGGCGAAGCGTGCAGAGTCCAAAAGACCATGGACAGGGCGACCACCAGGCCCGGGATGGCGAAACCTGCTACCACCACGGCGTTGACCACGCCACCCACACGGGAGCGGTGGCGAGCTAGGAGGTACGCCACGGGAAGGACTACGGCCACGGCCACCACGGCCGTCACCGTGCTCACCCAGATGGTGTTCCACGTCGGCGCTACCACGTCGTCCCAGTCCAGTCGGAGCCCGGCGTCGCCGCGACGGGATCTGAACCATCCGAAGAGGCCCCAGTCGGCTAGCGACACGGCGGGAGCCACCAAGGCCAGTCCAACGACGACGGCCGTGGCCGTGGTGCAGGCCGCTTTCCACCGGCCCAGGGGAACGACGAGAGACCGGCGGTCGCCGATAGCACCGACCCGAGCACCCCTGCGGTTTCCGGAACGGGCCACCGTGCGCTCGGCGGCCACGACCAGAAGGGCCAGGACCAAGAGGAGCAGGGCCAGAGCGAACGACCTGTCCCGGTCGAAGAGCCGGGTGCGGAAGATGGTCTGGGTGAGGGTCTCGAACCGCATGAGGTGCACAGCGCCGAAATCACTGAGGGTGTAGAGAAACACCAGTAGCGAGCCGGCGGCAATCGATGGCCCCACCTGAGGGAGGACGACGCGGAGAAATACCCGGCGGGGTCCGTCGCCAAGGAGGCGGGCGTTCTCTTCGAAGGCGGTGGAGAGGGTGGTCAGCCGGGCCGCCACCGGGAGGTACACGTATGGGTAGGTAAAGAGGGTGAGGACCAGCCACGACCCAACCAGGCCGTGGAGGCGAATAGTTAGCTCAATGCCGAATACTCCAGCCAAGTCATGGACCACGCCGCCGGGAGTAAGACCGGAGATAAATGCCGCGGCACCCACGAAGCTGGGGTAAACGAGCGGCAGGGGTACGACGACTCGCCAGAGGCGGCGCAACGGCAGGTCCGTCCGGGTGGTTAGCCAGGCCAGCCCGGTGCCCAGTAGAGCGGTTGAGACAGAGACTAGAGCGGCCAGCTGAACGGTCCGCCAGAGGGGATCAAGGGTCTGGCGGGATCCGAGGAGAGCCAGCGGAGATTCCGAACCGCCGGCCGCTCGCCAAGCCACATACCCGCCGGGAAGGGCGAACAAGGCGGCAATGAGGAGCGCCGTCGCCAGAAGTGGTTTCGGGGGCCGCCCGACGCCCGCCCGGTGTCGAGCAGCCCCTGTTCGTGGAACCTTGGTGAGGTCCGTCATCCCGGCTGCTCCGCCCAGCGGAGGCCTCGTCGGCGGTTAGTCACCGTGGCCCCCTGGTTCACTGGTCGAGTACGCCGCTCGCCTCGATGATCTCGATCGTGCGAGTGAACTCGACAGCTATGTCGTCGATGTCGACGGCGCCTATCCGGTCGACGGGAGCCGGTGGCAAGACGTCAGCCGGAGCCACGCCGAGGGCCAGTGGGTACTCGTAGACGCTGTCGGTCAAGTACCGCTGCTGTTCGTCGCTGAGCAGGTGGGTGAGCAGGCGATTGGCGGCATCCTGTTCGCTGCTCTCATTCAGTACAGCTGCCGTAGCGATGATCATCAGACCACCGTCATCCCCGGGGGCGAAACCGTGGTTGGCCGACCGCTGGGCGTCCCCGTTCGCGGCCACCTTCTGGAAGTTGTAGTAGTGGTTCACGAGCCCAAACTGGATCTCGTTGCGGCCCACAGCTTCCACGATGGCACCGTTCTTCGGGTAGAAGCGGGACCCGTTAGCCACCATGTCGTTCAGCCATCCGGTGGCAACGTTGTCACCATTGCGGAGCCGGAACAGCGTGAACCAGTCCTGGAATGAGGAGTTACTGCCTGGTACCGCAACTCTGCCTGCGTACTCAGAGCCGGTCAGGTCGAAGACCGAGCCGGGAAGGTCTTCGGTCGCCACCTCGTCCACGTTGTAGACAAGAACCCTTCCTCGCCCGGCGAACCCAACCCAGGTGCCGGTGGGAGATCGATCAGTAGTCGCCACGCGGTCCAATACGTCGTCGTCCAGTTTTGCCAACATGCCTAGATCATCTAGATACCCAGCGGGACCGGGGCTTCGGGACAAGAACACATCAGCCGGGGTCTTGGTTCCTTCCTCAGATAGGAGAAGAGCCAGGTCATTCGACGAGCCGTAGCGAACGTCTAGGGCGATGCCCGTGTCTGCGGTGAATGCCTCGAAGATCGGGCCTACCAATTTCTCACTTCGACCCGAGTAAACGGTCAACGACTCGGGATCGTCGCTCCCGCATGCTGTGAGCATTGCGGTGAGCCCAAGAACTAATAGGAGGGCGGCCGCTATGCGGCTTGGTTGTCTTGGGGTTTGCCGGTCCATGGGTAAGATCCCGCCTTTTGGCTCGATGTGTAAAGGTGCCCTAACAGATTGTGAGGGGAACCTAACAAGAGCGATTCGGGAATCAAACGTCGAGAGCTACCGCTCCAGGGCCGACATATGTCACATCCACCTGGTCCCCACGCTGGAAGGCCACGTCGGGCTCAGTGCGCGCCTGGATGAATATGCCGTCGTGGAGCCGGACCAGGACCATTGCGTCGTGGCCGTAGTACTCCACCAGCTCGACGGTGCCGTCTCCACCGCTGGCCACCCGGATGTCCTCGGGCCGCAGCAGCAGCTCGGCTGGCCCGTCCACGTCACGTGACACCGGCACGTCACCCACCGGGGTCGCACAGATTCCGACGGCCGAGGGCACCGGGAGAAGGTTGGCGTCGCCTACGAAGCGGGCCACCCACCGGTCCACCGGGTGGCGGTATAACTCGTCGGGGGTTCCCACCTGGGCCAGGCGGCCGTCGTTGAGTACGGCCACCCGGTCGCCGAGGACGAACGCCTCTTCCTGATCGTGGGTGACAAAGACCGTAGTGATCCCTAACTCCACCAGGAGGCGGTAGATCTCGCCCCGAACCTGGACCCGAAGGGAGGAGTCCAGGCCAGAGAACGGTTCGTCCAAGAGCAGTACGCCGGGGCGTGGAGCCAGGGCACGGGCTAGGGCAACCCTCTGCTGCTGACCCCCGGACAGCGATCCGGGCATCCGCCGGTCCAGGTCGGTCAATCCGACCATCTCCAGGGCCTCGACCACCCGGTCGGAGCGGCGCTCTGACCGCGGGAGGCCGTAGGCCACGTTCTGGCCCACGTTGAGGTGGGGGAACAGGGCGCCGTCCTGGAACACCATTCCGATTCGCCGCCGTTCTGGCGGGACGAATGTCTGATCGTCACTCAGGACCCGGTCGCCGAGGAGGACCGTTCCGGCCCGCTGGCGTTCCAGCCCGGCGATGGTCCGCAGGAGAGTGGTCTTGCCGCAGCCGCTGGGCCCGAGGAGCGCTACCACCTCACCGGCCGCCACCTCGAGCGAGACGTCGTCGAGGACCGTTGGCCCGTCATAGGCCACCGAGAGGTCGGCCACCGTGAGGCCCTCGGCTATGGCCCGGGGGACAGCCGTCCGCTTGTTCAGCATGCCTAACAGGCTAGGTCGGGTCGAACCACAGCCCACAGGCGGGATCGTCCGGCACGGTGTCTTCGGCTGGCTACCGTGCGAACGTGACTGGGGTTGACATCGGCTGGTGGGGGCTGGCGGCGTCGATTGTCCCGATGGTTGTCGTGGCCGGCATCTCGTTGCGGCGTCGCCTCGGCCTAGAACGCTCGCTGGCCGAGGCCACGGTGCGGGCTGTTGCCCAACTGGTGCTCGCTGGATGGGCCCTCACTCTCCTGCTGGACGGCGACACGCCGATGGTCTGGGCGTGGGCCTGGGTGGTGGCAATGGTCCCGGTGGCAGGCGACGCCGCCCGAAGGCGGGAACCCCGTCTGGCCGGCCTGGGGTGGATGACTGCTGTGGGCGCCTCCCTGGGCCTCGGCGTTTCGCTGGCCACCGTGTTCGCCCTAGGAATCCTGCCCCTGGAGGCCCGGGTGCTGGTCCCGGTCTCGGGGATGGTGGTCGGCAACTCGCTGAAGGTTGTGGTCGTAGCGGCCACCCGGTTGGTCGACGGCCTCCGGGACCGAGTCGGAGAGGTGGAGGCACTGCTGGCCTTGGGGTTCAGACCAGCGTGGGCCGTGCGCGACATCGCCTCCGACGCCCTTCGCTTGGCCCTCCTCCCCCAGATCGAGACCACCCGGTCGGTGGGTGTGGTGTTCCTGCCCGGCGCCCTGACCGGTCTGATCCTGGCTGGCGTCGATCCGATCCAAGCGGCCCTGGTTCAGGCGGCACTCCTGTTCCTGATCCTGGGCACGGCCGCCGTGACCGGCCTGGTTGTGGTGTTCTTCGGGGTGCGGGTCTTCCTCACCGACGATCAGCGGCTGGTTCCGCCGACCGTTTGAGCCCGACGGTCAGGAACCGGTCCTTCGCACCCACGGGTCGCCGTCGGCCTCCACTGAGGCCAGCAGTTCGAGTGCCGTGGTGACCGGTAGCCCGATGACGTTTTCTCTGCTCCCCACCAACGCGACCACGAAGTCGGCCCCTCCGCCCTGGAGCCCGTAGCCCCCAGCCTTGTCGAGCGGTTCGCCGGAGGCCACGTAGGACTCCACCTCGGTCTCGGACAGTGTCCGCCACATCACCTTGGTGGACACGGTGGTGGACGCCCGCCCGGACGGACCGACTACCGCCACTCCGGTCACCACGTGGTGGGTCCGCCCCGAGAGGCGCCGGAGCATGGTGGACGCCCGCTCCGGGGTCCCGGGCTTGCCCAGCGCCTCGCCGTCCAGTACGACCACCGTGTCAGCGGCCACCACTCGCTCCCCGGGCCCGGCTACCGCATCCCGCTTGGCACACGCCAGGCGCTCCACGAGGGCTGCTGGGTCCTCGCTGGGTCGTGGCGTCTCGTCCACATCGGCCACCCGGACCTCGGGTTCGATTCCGAGGTCACGGAGCAGGGCTAGGCGACGCGGCGAGGCTGACGCCAGAACGAGCCGGTCGGGGACCATGGACGGACGGTCGGAGGTGGTCAGCCGCCGGAGACCAGAACCTCAGCCTCGGCTGATGGGGGCGTGGCGTCCTCCGGGTCGTCCAGCCAGCCCTCAGGGAGAACCACGGGCCGGGGTCCGTTTCGGTGGCTCCGGGGCGTGCGCAGCGAGTTTGGGTCCAGGGCCATGTCCGGATCCAGGTCGTTCAGCAGGTCGGCCAGCAACCCGTCTAGGTGGTCGAGGTCGGTGATGGACTGGAGTTGGCTTCGAGCCGCCGGCCCGGTGGCGTAGCCCTTCAGGTACCAGGTGGTGTGCTTGCGGAAGTCTCGGATGCCGTGTGGTCCGGCCCAAGCCACCAGCAGTCGGGCGTGTCGGGCCATGGTTGTCGTTACCTGGCGCAACGATGGGGGAGGACCCGGCTCGCGGCCGCCAGACGACGAGTCAGTTCCGAACACGGAGGCCAGGTCGCCGAATAGCCACGGTCGGCCCAGGCAGCCCCTCCCCACCACCACGCCGTCGCAGCCCGTGACGCGCATCAGGCGTAGAGCGTCCCACGGCTCCCACACGTCGCCATTCCCGAAGACCGGGATGGTGGCTACCGCGGCCTTCAGGTCGGCCACCGCCGTCCAGTCGGCCTCCCCGGAGTACAACTGCTCGGCTGTCCGGGCGTGGAGCGACACGGCCGACGCCCCCACGGCCTCAGCGATCCGGCCTGCCTCCAGGAACGTCAGGTGGTCGTCGTCGGTTCCCTTCCGGAACTTCACGGTAACTGGGACGTCCCCCGAACGTTCGACGGCAGCCCGGACGATGGCTTCGAACAGGCGCGGCTTCAACGGGATGGCCGCTCCACCGCCCCGCCGGGTCACCTTGGGCATGGGACAGCCGAAGTTCATGTCGACGTGGTCGACCCGTCCCTCGCCGACCAGCATGTCCACAGCCCGGCCGATGCTGTCCGGCTCGGTTCCGTATAGCTGGATGCTCCGAGGCGACTCCTCGGGGGCGAAGTGGGCCAGGCGGGTTGTCTTGAGGTGGCCGTCGACCAGGCCCCGGGCCGTGACCATCTCGCTGACGTACAGGCCAGCACCGAACTCTCGGCACATGGTGCGAAACGGGGCGTTGGTGACCCCGGCCATCGGCGCCAGGACCACGGGCGGCCACACCTCCAGCGGACCGATGCGGGGCACAGCGAACTCGCCGGGAGTGGCCAGCTGGACGTCCCTGTTCACCTCGCTGCGCAGGCCCATGGGTTCAAGGCTACGGGCCGACCGGCGGTAGCCCGGTCGCGGGTTCACTGAGCCAGCCGGAAGCCCTGGTGGTCAGTGGTGCTGTCCGGGGTGGTGCCCGATCGGGCGGCCGGTCGGTAGCGGTGGCAGTAGCTGTCGTGACAGAGGTACGAGCCGCCTTTGACCACTCGGTCGACTCCCAATGGCGGCCCGACTGGGTCCTGGACCGGCGTCCCCGCCCCATGGTCGGTGCCGAACCAGTCGGCCGTCCACTCCCACACGTTTCCAGAACAGTTGTAAAGGCCGAAGCCGTTGGGTTCAAAGGCGTCCACCGGGCAGGTTCCGGCCCAGCCATCCTCCGCGCTGTCCTCTGCTGGAAATGTTCCGGTGAAGATGTTGAACCGGTGTCGGTCGGGGCCGTCGGGCTGGGTCTCGTCTCCCCACGGCAGGCGTTTCTGGTCCAGCCCGCCTCGGGCCGCGTGCTCCCATTCGGCTTCCGTGGGAAGCCGGCCCCCGGCCCAGCCAGCGAACGCCTCGGCATCGAACCACGACACGTGGACCACCGGATGGTTTGACCAGTTGACGGGGTCGTCCTGCGGACCGTTGGGATGCCGCCAGTCGGCCCCGAACACCTGACGCCACCACTCGGCCCCCACCACGCCCCGTGTGGGCTCGAAGTCGTCGGGTAGGTGCCCGGCGAACACGAATGACCATCCCGCCCGTTCGCTGGTCGTGACGTGGCCGGTAGCTTCCACGAAGGCGCCGAACTCGGCCGTGGTCACCGTGGTGGCCGAGATAGCGAACGGTGACACTCGTACCTCGCGCACCGGGTCCTCGCCATCGGACGGGTATCCGCCGTCCTCGTTCCCCATGCGGAACGCACCACCCGGCAGGTCAACCATGCGGGCCAGGGGATCAGTGTTCATTGGTGTTCCGGTCAGAGGCCGGCCAAGAACCGGCACACGGCCGCCGCGCATTCGGTCGGCGCCTTTACGTGGACCATGTGGCCCATGTCGGGAACGATCACTGTTTCTCGCACGTTTAGGTCCCGTTCGAACAGGCTGGCCGAAGCGGCGAAGCGCACGTCGTGTTCCCCGAGCAGCACCAGGACCGGAACCTCGATGTCGGCTAGGTGGTCGATGACGTGGGCATCGGTGTGCATCGAGAGCTCATCGGTTCCGACCGGGAGATCCAGCTTCTCCATGGAGGCCCGAACCGAGGCGTTCCACTGGTCTCGGGCCTCCGCCTTCCGAAACCCCGGTCCGGTGGCCACCAGCACCAAGCCAGCTACGTCATCCGGGTGGTCCACGGCGTGGGCTAGCGACAGGTACCCCCCGAGGCTGTGGCCCATGAGCACGGCCGGTCGGCCGGCATGGTCCAGTACGGCAGTCAGGTCGCCCAGGGCGTGGGCCCGGGTGTACTCCCCGGGAGCCGGGGCCTCACTGTCGCCGTGTCCTCGGAGATCCCAAGTGGTCACCGAGTGGGTTGCGGCTAGGTCGTCAACCATCGGTGACCAGACGCGGCGGTCATTGGCCCATCCCGTGGTGGCTACCACCGGGTGTCCGGTCGGCCCGTCAGGACCACGGGTTTCACTTGCTAGGGCGGTACCACCCGCCCCGACCAGCATCACCGGGCTACTCACCGGAGGGCCCGGAAGAACTCGCGGATGTCGGCCACGAACTCTTTGGGCCGTTCCATGGCGGCGAAGTGCCCTCCCCGGTCGTGTTCCCGCCAGAAGGTGATGTTGCGGTCGGCCTCCACCCACCGACGACGTCCTACCATCAACTCCTCCGGGAAGGCGGAGACTCCGAAGGGAACTTCGGTATTCGGTGGTGGGAGACGCCCCTCGGTCAGGTCCCGGCGGAACTCCAGATAGAAGCGGGCCGACGACGTGATGGTGCCGGTGTACCAGTAGGTACTTACGTTGGCCAGCAGGTCGTCGCGGTCCACGACGTCGAGGGGATCACCGTCGTGGTCGGTCCAACCGTGAAACTTCTCGCCGATCCACGACAGCAACCCAGCCGGCGAGTCGTGGAGGCCAACCCCCAGGGTGTGGGGGCGGGTCTCTTGGATACGGAAGTAGCCGTTGTCCTCGGCCTGGTACCAGGCGGATCGGTCGAGGTGTTGCTGCTCGACGGGGGTGATGTCGTCGAGGTCGCCGTCGCGGCCCCTCGGGAAGGCGGCGAGCATGTTGAGGTGGCAGCCGACCACGTGGTCGGGATCGTGGCCGGCGATGTGTTGAGACACCAATGATCCCCAGTCACCGCCCTGCACGCCGTAACGGTCGTAGCCGAGGCGGTCAGCCAGCAGGGCGAAGGCCCGTCCCGTCCGGTCAGGCCCCCAGCCCGGGTCAGCCGTCGGGCCGGACCAGGCGTAACCGGGAAGCGACGGGGCGATCACGTGAAAGGCGTCTCCCGGTTCGCCTCCGTGGGCGGCCGGGTCAGTCAGCGGACCCAGCACCTGCAGGAACTCCACGATCGACCCCGGCCACCCGTGGGAGATGAGTAGGGGAAGGGCGTCGGGTTCTGGGGACCGCTGGTGGATGGCGTGGATCCGCTGGCCATCGATAGTCGTGGTGACCTGGTCGAAGGAGTTGATGCGGGCCTCGGCATATCGCCAGTCGAAGCCGTCGGCCCAGTAGTCGGCCAGCTTCCGAAGCCACGCCAGGTCGCAGCCGTCATCCCACCCCGTGTCAGCGACCTGGTCAGGCCACCGGGTGTCGGCCAGGCGTCGTCGCAGGTCGAAGACAGCCTCGTCGGAGACTTCCACGGTGAACTGTTCGAAGAGGTCTGCGTCGGCCATCGTGCTCCCGGAGTCAGGCCCCGCTCCCGGGGCGCCGGTCGACCGTACCCGTGGTGCCGACGGGTCGGGAAGCCGGCTCGGTGGTGGGGCTACGGTCGCCAGCATGGAATTGGTTGGGGCACGGGTATTGGTGACCGGTGGATCGAAGGGGATCGGGGCCGCGCTGGCCCAGGCCTACGCGGCGGCGGGTGCCCACGTGGTGGTGGCCGCCCGAGCATCCGACGAGCTTCGCGCCGTGGCGGCCGAGGTGGGTGGGCACGCTGTAGTCGTCGACCTGACCGACGCTGGCGCTGTCGAGGCCCTGGTCCCGGTCGTGGAGGCTGACCACGGGCCGATCGACGTACTGGTGAACAACGCCGGGATGGAGACCACCGACATGGCCGCTGTAATCGACCCCGCTGTTGTTCGAGCCGCCACGCGGCTGAACTTGGAGGCACCTATGGTGCTGGCCCGATACGTCCTGCCCGGGATGCTGGCCCGGGGACGCGGGCACTTGGTGTTCCTGTCCTCGATTGCCGGCACGGCGGGGTTTCCGACCATGGCCACCTACTCCGCCACCAAGGCTGGGGTGTCCAACTTCGTGCGGTCACTGCGGTTGGAGCTGAAGGCCACGCCAATCGGGACGACCACGGTGGCGCCGGGGCCGGTGGCCACCCGCATGTGGGACGCCGTGGAGGCCACCTCGCCCAGCGGACAAAAGGTGCTGGCCCGGATGAACCTGGTTCGCATGCTGCCTGTCGCCGATCCGGACCGCCTGGCCCGCCGGGTCGTGCGGGCCACCGGTTGCGGGTCGCGCCATGTCCGGACGCCGCGGCGCCTGATGGGAAATTTCTTGCTCGCCGAGGCGGCACAGCGCCTGACCGAGGGCTTGCTGATTGGGGTGCGCCTGGACCCCTCTGACACCCGTCCCGGTACCCGGTAGCTCTGCTGCCGGGCGGCTACGCGTGCTCGGCTAGTTCTCGGAGCCGTCCCAGCACGGCGGCCGGCTGGCCGCCGATGGGCGTCACGTTCAGCGACGTCACGCCGGCCTCCCGGTAGGCGGCCAGCCTGTCGATCACGTAGGCCTCGTCACCGCACAGCGATGTGTTCTCGACCAACTCGGCGGGCAGCAAATCAGCCGCCTCCTCCTTTCGACCGTCCAGGTAGGCATCCTGGACGGCCACCGCTTCGTCGACGAATCCGTAGGCCTTGCAGACGTCGTTGTAGAAGTTCTTTCCCCGGGCACCCATGCCGCCGATGTAGAGGGCAGCCCCTGGGCGGACCAGGTCGCGGTATTGCGTCGCGTCGTCGCCGATGGCCACGAGGCCGCCCGCCACCACGTCCAGCTCTCCGAGGGAGGGGTCCCGGCGGGCCAAGCCGGCGGCCACGGCATCACCCCAGACCAGGTCCATGCGCTCCGGGTATACGAGGAAGGGCAGCCAGCCGTCACAGGTGGCAGCCGTCTCCTCGACGCTCTTCGGGCCGAGGGCGGCGATGTAGATCGGGATATCGGCTCGCTTCAGGTGGTTGATGATCTTCAGCGGCTTCCCTAGGCCGGTGCCCTGGTCAGCTGGGAGGGGCAGGGTGAAGACGTCTCCATCGTGGACTAGGCGTTCCCGGCGCCAGGCAGCCCGGCAGATCTGGACAATCTCCCGGGTGCGGGTCAGCGGCTTGGCGTACGGGACCCCGTGGAACCCCTCGATGACCTGCGGGCCAGAGGCGCCTAGGCCTAGGACAAACCGACCATCCGACAGGGCATCCAGGCCGGCCGCCGTCTGGGCCAGGAGGGCCGGGGTACGGCTGTACGTGTTAAGGATGCCGCTGCCCAATTCGACAGTGGACGTGCTGGCCGCCAGATAGCCCAGCAGGCTTACCGCGTCGAAGCCGTAGGCCTCGGGTATCCAGATCCGGTCGACTCCGGCCGCCTCCAGCTCCCTGGCCTGGGTGGCGGCTGTCTGAGGGTCGGTGGCGTAGTTCAGGGAGGTCGAGATGCGCATGGCCCGATCCTCGCATCCCCATCGGAGCCGGGCCCCAGCCGGCGGGAAGGGGTTAGCGGCGAGGACACGCGGTACACCGCGACGGCTGTCAGGAACAACAGTACGGTCCCGACCACCATGGCCAGGCGGTAGCCGTCGGCGAAGCCGAGCCGGCTATCTCGGCCAGTCCCGACCGGACAGCCTCTGGAGCTTGCTAGGCGAGGTGGAGGGCGAAGTTTCCCCGCGAGCGGGTCCCCACAGGCTCGCTGAAGGACTCCACGCTTGAGGGGACGAGTCTCTGGTCACCCGTCACACGGCATCCGGGACCTGACGGACCGTCACCTACCATCGGTCCATGAACCCGGCGCGCCCCGGACCGACCCCCCTGGTTGATGGCTTCGAGCCGGCCTCACGGGCGGACTGGACCGCCCTAGCCGAGGCCGGTCTGCGGGGCCGTACCGTCGATGACCTAGCCATGCTTACATCAGACGGGATCCGCATCGCCCCGGTGTACGGACCCGAAGACGGACAGCCGGCCGGTCTGCCCGGGGCAGCGCCGTTCACCCGAGGAGCTACCGCTGCCGGGGCTACGCCCGACGGATGGGACGTACGAGCCCTGGTCGTGGACGAGGGTCCGGAAGACGCCAATCGGACGGTGCTGGACGAGCTGGAACGGGGCTCCACCTCGGTGCTGCTGGATCCCCAGGCCATCGGCATCGCTGGTCCAGCCGACCTGGCCGCCGTACTGAACGGCGTGTACCTGGACATGACGACCGTGGCCCTGATGCCCGGGCCGGCAACAAACGAGGTGGCCGGCTGGCTTCTTGATCTGTGGGAGGCGAGCGGCGTTGCCGAGGCCGAACGGCGAGGCCACCTGGGCCTTGACCCCCTCGGGGTGGCCGCACGCTACGGCGGACCGCCGACGATTGACGCCGCGGCTCTGGACCTCGTGGCCCGGGCCCGACCGCTACCTGGGGTCCGGGCGCTGGAAGTCGACGCCACCCCTTACGCCGACGCTGGGACCAGTGACGTCGGCCAGATGGCCTCCGCCCTGTCTACCGGAGTGGCCTACCTACGGGCCCTCGTCGACCACGGGATCGGCGTATCCGACGCCCTAGCAACCCTTTCGGTCACCCTCCCGGCCGACGCCGACCAGTTCCTTACCGTGGCCCGGTTCCGGGCCTTCCGCCGCGTGTGGGCTCGAATGGCCGAGGCCTGTGGAGCTGACCCGGCGGAGGGCGCCGCTTACCAACACGCCCTCACCTCGGCCGCCATGCTCAGCCGTCGTGACCCGTGGGTGAACATGCTGCGGTCCACAGTGGCTGCCTTCGCCGCCGGAATTGGCGGTGCCCGGTCGGTGACCGTGCGCCCCTTCGACAGTGCGTTGGGGCGGCCGGACGAGTTCGGCCGACGCACGGCTCGCAACCTGCAGCTCCTGCTCCTCAAGGAGAGCAGACTTTCCGCCGTCATCGACCCGGCCGGCGGTTCGTGGTACGTGGAAGACCTGACCAGCCGGCTAGCCGCCGCGACCTGGGAACGGTTTCGGGACCTAGAGGCCGAGGGGGGTATGGCCACCGCGCTGGCCTCAGGTCGGGCGACCGCCGAGGCTGAGGTCGACTGGGCCCGACGGTACGAACGCCTAGCGACCCGGGCCGATCCCCTTACCGGGGTGTCCGAGTTCCCCGACCTTAACGAGGTGGCCGTGCGGCGACCGCCGGGCCCTCCACCGGCGGAGGGCCCGTTGCCCCTTCGTCGGTCGGCTTCGGCGTTCGAGGCGTTGCGGGACGCCGCCGACGAGGCCGCCGATCAGCCGACCGTGCGGATCATCGCCCTGGGTCCCCTAGACGAGCATGCCGATCGGGCCACCTTCGCCCGCAACCTGTTCGCGGTGGCTGGGATTCGTGCCGTCGACGGTGACCTCGACAGCCTCGACTCAGACGGTCCCGCAGTGCTGTGCGGGTCCGACGATCGGTACGCCGCAGAGGCTGCCCGGGCGGCATCCTCCCTGAAGGCCTCCGGTGCCGGATGGGTGGTGCTGGTCGGCAAGCCGGGTGACGACGAGGCGGCCTGGCAGGCTGCTGGTATCGACGAGTTCCTCCACCCGGGAATTGACGTGATCGAGGTACTGGGTAGGGCCCTGGACTGGTGCGGGGTGGAGCGATGAACGCCATCCCCGACTTCAGCACTGTGGAACTGGGAGACAGCCCAGCCCCGAACGACCTGGACGCCTGGGCCGACCGGGTGGTGGCCGAGACTGGGCGGGGTCCCGAGCTACTAGTCCGTCAGACACCCGAGCAGATCAACGTTCCTGCCCTCTCCACGGAGGCTGACGTGGCGGGCTTGGACACCCTTGACGGATGGCCGGGGATCGCGCCGTATCTCCGCGGGCCGTACCCAACTATGTACGCCAGCCAGCCGTGGACCATCCGCCAGTACGCCGGGTACTCCACGGCCGAGGAGAGCAATGCCTTCTACCGGCGCAACCTGGCCGCCGGCCAGCGGGGCCTCAGCGTGGCCTTCGACCTGGCCACCCACCGGGGATACGACAGCGACCACCCGCGGGTGGCCGGTGACGTCGGGATGGCAGGGGTGTCCATCGACTCCATCCTCGACATGCGCACGCTCTTTGAGGGGATCCCGCTGGACCGGATGAGTGTCTCCATGACCATGAATGGGGCCGTGCTGCCCGTCCTGGCCCTCTACATCGTGGCCGCCGAGGAGCAGGGGGTTGCGCCGTCGCAACTGTCGGGAACCATCCAAAACGACATTCTCAAGGAGTTCATGGTCCGGAACACGTACATCTACCCGCCCGCCCCGTCCATGCGGATCATCTCGGACATCTTCGCCTACACGAGTGCCGAGATGCCGCGTTTCAACTCAATCTCCGTCTCCGGCTACCACATGCAAGAGGCAGGGGCCACGGCCGACCTGGAACTGGCCTACACGTTGGCCGACGGGGTGGAGTACGTGCGAGCCGGTGTGGCTGCAGGGCTGGACGTCGACGCCTTCGCCCCGCGCCTTAGTTTCTTCTGGGCTATCGGCATGGACTTCTTTATGGAAGTAGCCAAACTGCGGGCTGCCCGGCTGCTGTGGGCAGACCTCATGAAGCAGTTCGAGCCGCGGGACCCCCGGTCGTCGTCGCTGCGCACCCATTCTCAGACGTCGGGCTGGAGCCTCACCGCCCAGGACGTCTACAACAACGTGGTCCGTACCTGCGTGGAGGCCATGGCGGCCACCCAGGGCCACACCCAGTCGCTACACACCAACGCCTTGGACGAGGCGTTGGCCCTTCCGACCGACTTTTCGGCCCGCATCGCTCGGAACACCCAGCTGTTCCTCCAGCAGGAGAGCGGTACGTGTCGGGTAGCCGATCCGTGGGCCGGCAGTTACCACGTGGAGCGGCTCACCCACGACCTGGCGGTCAGGGCCCGGGAGCACCTGGTCGAGGTGGAAGAGATCGGCGGGATGGCCCAGGCCATCGAGGCCGGCATCCCCAAGTTGCGGATCGAGGAGGCGGCGGCTCGCACCCAGGCTTGGATCGACTCCGGACGCCAATCGGTCATCGGGGTGAACTGCTACCGACCGGCGGGCCAGGACGAGGTCGAGGTGCGCCGGGTGGACAACGCCCGGGTCCTGGCCGACCAGGTGGCCAAGCTGGAGCGGCTTCGCGCCGAGCGTGACCCCGCAGCCTGTTCCGCAGCGCTGGACGCCCTGACCCGGGGTGCTGCCGACGTCCGAGCCAACCTGTTAGCTCTGGCCGTCGACGCGGCCCGGGCGAGGGCTACGGTCGGGGAGATCAGCGACGCCCTGGAGACGGTCTACGGGCGTCACGTGGCGGAGGTCCGCACTATCTCCGGAGTGTTCAACAGAGAGGTCGGCGACGGCGAAGCCGTCGGATCGGCGCGCCGCCGGGTGGTCGACTTCGAGGCGAGCCATGGCCGGCGGCCCCGCATCCTGGTGGCCAAAGTCGGCCAGGACGGCCACGATCGGGGCCAGAAGGTCATCGCTACAGCCTTCGCCGACCTGGGATTCGACGTCGACATCGGACCCCTGTTCTCCACCCCGGCCGAGGTGGCCCTCCAGGCAGTGGAAAACGACGTGCACGTGGTGGGCGTGAGCTCACTTGCCGCCGGCCACCTGACGCTCGTGCCGGAACTCCTGGCCGAACTGGTGGCCCTGGGCCGGGACGACATCGCCATCGTGGTCGGCGGGGTCATCCCGCCAGCCGACCACGACGTCTTGTTGGCCGCCGGGGCGGCGGCCGTATTCCCATCGGGGACGGTGGTCACCGAGGCGGCTGTCGACCTGCTCGACTGGCTGGCCTGACCGGGACCAGGACCATGACCGTCCATGAACTGGTCGAGGGCGTTCTGGCCGCTGACCGAGCCGCTGTTGGCCGGGCCCTAACGCTGGTCGAGTCCACCCGGTCCGACCACCGGGTACAGGCCCGTGAGCTGCTGGACGTCCTGCTTCTCCACGCCGTGGAGTCGCACCGGGTAGGCATCACGGGCGTTCCCGGCGTGGGCAAGAGCACGTTCATCGAGTCCCTGGGCACCAAGCTGACCGGCGCTGGCCATCGGGTGGCCGTGCTGGCCGTGGACCCGACCAGCAAGCTGACCGGTGGCAGCATCTTGGGCGACAAGACCCGCATGCTCCGCCTAGCCAACGATCCGGCGGCTTTCGTGCGCCCGTCGCCCAGCGCTGGGACCCTGGGCGGGGTGAGCCGGACGACCCGGGAAACCATGGTCGTCCTGGAGGCCGCCGGCTACGACGTGGTGCTGGTGGAGACAGTCGGGGTGGGACAGTCGGAGACCGTGGTGGCCGGCATGGTCGACTTCTTCCTGTTGCTGATGCTGCCCGGCGCCGGTGACGAACTTCAGGGCATCAAAAAGGGCGTCCTGGAGTTGGCCGACATGATCGCCATCAACAAAGCGGACGGGGACAACGCTCCGGCGGCCCGAACGGCGGCCCGCGACTACTCAGCCGCCCTCCGCCTCACCGAGGCAACCAGCCCGACCTGGACACCGAGCGTGGTGACCTGCGCCGGCCTGACGGGCGACGGTCTAGATGAACTCTGGGACCAGGTGGTGGCCCACCGGTCCACCCTCATGGCCACCGGCGAGTGGGAGGACCGTCGTCGGGCCCAGCGCCTGGCATGGATGTGGTCGATGGTGGAGGACCGGCTGCTGACCGCCCTGCGGACTGACCCCGGGGTGCTGGACCTTCTAGGTTCCGTCGAGGCTGACGTCCGCGACGGGCGGACCTCGCCGGCGGCTGCCGCTGACCGGTTGCTCGACGCCTTCGGCGGCTGACCCAGTGGACCGGCGGGCCTTTCTGCGGAACGGCCTGGCAGCAACCGCCGGTTCGGTCCTCTTAACCACCACCCCAGCGGGCGCCACCGCAGCCCGACCCGGCGTCGGCCCGTACGGATCGCTTGACGGGCAGTCGCCCGACAGGAACGGGCTGGTGCTCCCCGAGGGGTTCGCCTCGCGGGTCGTCGCCGTCGGGGGTAGCCCGGTGAACGGGACGGACTACCGGTGGCCGGTCTTCCCCGATGGCAAGGGGACGGTTCCGATGGCCGATGGGGGTTGGAGCCTGGCCTGCAATCACGAAGTATTCGACTTCCAGACTCCCGGCGAGCGGTGGGGTGGGGCGTCGGCCGTCCGGTTCGCTGCCGACGGATCGATCACTGGCGCCTCGGCCATCCTCACTGACAGCCACTCCAACAGCCGGGGCGCCACCACCCCGTGGGGGACCTGGCTGTCTTGCCAGGAAGCCTTCGGAGGGGACGGTCTCGTCTGGGAGTGCGATCCGATGGGGCATGACCCGGCGGTGGCCCGTCATGCCCTGGGGGTGCGCACCCACGGGTCGGTAGCCGTCGACCCGGCCGGAGGACACTGCTACCTGACCGAGGCCCACCGTGACGGCCGGCTTTACCGTTTCACCATCCTGAACGAGGCGGATTCGGGCGCAGCGTTGGCCGACGGGCTCCTGGAGGCCATGGTCGTCGACCGGGACGGTGGCGTGTCGTGGCTAGCGGTTCCCGACCCGTTGGCGACCGTGATTCCCACCCGGGTCCAGGTCACCGACGGGTTCGTGACCCCGGTGGGGGGTGGAGTCTGGGTCCACGACGGCGTGCTCCTGTTCACCACCGCGCTGGACGACCGGGTCCACGCCGTGGACCTAGCTGGGCAACACCACTCGGTGGTCTGGGACGGTTCAGGCCACCGCCAACCGCTGGTTGGCATCGGTGACCTGACCGTCCACGCCAGATCGGGAGACCTCTTCGTGGTTGAGGATCGGGGTGACATGGAGGTGGCGGTGATTAGCCCCGAGGGAGAGGTGGCCCCGTTTTGCCGCATGGTCGGTGCCGACCACCGCCTATCCCAGGCCACCGGGCCGTGTTTCGATCCGTCCGGGACCCGACTCTACGTGAGCTCGCTCCGGGGGCGGGGCGAGGCGCTAGTCCGGGACATGGTGCCGGCCATCGACTGGGGGACCGGTGCCGAGGGCCGCCACGTTGGCGTGACTTGGGAGGTGAGCGGCCCCTTCCGTGCCAAACCCAGTGCATCACCGGAAGGAGGGCCGGCGGTTCCGAGTACCACCACGGAGATCCGGACCTCACCAGCTACGACGACCTCCCATGCCATTGCTACAACGACCTCCCACGCCGTCGGAACGACGACTGTTGCCACCGTGGAACCCGGGACGCCGTCCCCGTCGACGACGCTGGAGAGGGCAGGGGACCTCTCAGCATCGGAAGGATCGGTGGAGGCCGGTAGGCCTCGCCGGGAGCCAAGTGGGGGCCTGCCGGCGGTGGGGCTGGGGGCCGCTGCAGTGCTGATCGCTGGCGGAGCGGCCTTGGTGTTGCGGCGCCGACGGGGCGACCGCTGAACGGTTGTCCTGGCCGACGGCCGAGATTTCGGGTCTAGAAGTCCTCGTCGAACGCCACGTCGCCTTCGACGCCTACCTGGTAGGCGACGACCGTGCGCTCGAAGAAGTTGGTCAACTCCTGGACGTCCTGCAGTTCCATGAAGCCGAACGGGTTCTTCACGTTGTACCGCCGGCTCAGGCCCAACTGGGCTAGCCGCTGGTCGGCTACGAACTGCAGGTACAGCTTGGTATCGGCGGTCGACATGCCGGGTACCCCCTGGCCGAGGAGGTCCTCGGCGAACCGGTACTCGCAGTCGATGGCCTCCTCGATCATCTCGTAGATCCGGTTGCTCAGGTCCTCGTCGAACAGCTCGGGTTGTTCACGGCGCACGGTGTCGATGACTGCGAAAGCGAAGTTCATGTGGCAACTCTCGTCGCGGAACACCCAGTTGGTGCCTGCAGCCAGCCCGTTCAGGAGGCCCTTGGAGCGCAGGAAGTAGACGTAGGCGAAAGCGGCGAAGAAGAAGAGGCCCTCGATGCATGCGGCGAAGCAGATCAGATTCAACAGGAAGGTTTTGCGCTTCTCGTCGGTGTCCAGCTCGTTGAGGTGCTCTACCGAGTTCATCCACTTGAAGCAGAATTCGCCCTTCTGGGCGATAGAGGGAATGTTGTGGATGGCCGCGAAAGCATCCTCCCGCTCGGCCATGTCTGGGATGTAGTTGTCTAGCAGCGTCAGGTAGAACTGGACGTGGAGCGCCTCCTCGTAGAGTTGGCGCGACAGGTACATCCGGGCCTCGGGGGCGTTGATGTGCTGGTAAAGGTTCAGCACCAGGTTGTTGGCCACGATCGAGTCGCCGGTGGCGAAGAAGGCGACTAGCCGGTTGATGAGGTGCTTCTCGGATGGAACCAGCTTCCGGTCTAGGTCGACCAGGTCGTCGGAGAAGTCGATCTCGTCGACCGTCCAGGTGTTCTTGATGGCGTCCCGGTACATCTCGTAGAACTCCGGGTACCGCATGGGTCGGAGCGTCAGGTCAAATCCCGGGTCCAAGATGTTGATCCGGCGGGCCGCGGGGTCAATGCGCGGGGCGGCCTCGTCGGCCGGTTCCTCGAACGGGACTTCTGCCAGGGCCATCAGTCGCACGCCTCGCAGGACTCGGGGTTCTCCAACGAGCAGGCCACGGTCTCGGCGTCCGTGAACGTGGGCTTTTCCACCGGTTCACCCTCGTCGGGGCCTCCAGCCGGGCCGCCGGTCGTTGTCTTGTTGATGCGGGTTGCCGGACGGGAGCGCAGGTAGTAGGTGGTCTTCACACCGGACTTCCAAGCGTGGAGGTACATGGAGCTGAGCTTGCCGATGGTGGGTGACTCCATGAACAGGTTCAGCGACTGGCTCTGGTCAACGAAGGCACCGCGTTCGGCAGCCATGTCGATCAGGGATCGCATCGGGATCTCCCACGCCGTGCGATAGACGTCCTTCAGGTCGTCCGTGATGCCCTCCACGTCCTGGATGGATCCCTCGGCCATCTTGACCCGGTTGGCCATGGCGTCGTTCCACAGCCCCCGGTCTTGGAGTTCACGCACCAGGTACCGGTTGATCTGCATGAACTCGCCGGACAGCGTCTCGCGCTTAAAGAGGTTCGAGACCTGGGGTTCGATGCACTCGCAGCATCCGGCGATCGAGGCGATAGTCGCCGTGGGGGCGATGGCGATGAGCAGCGAGTTCCGGAGGCCATGCTCGGCCACTCGGGCCCGCAGGGTTTCCCAGCGGGCGGCGTCGGTCGGCTCCACTCCCCATAGGTCGAACTGCAGGTCGCCCGTGGCCGCCCGGGTGAGGGCGAAGTTGTCGTGGGGTCCAGAGGCCTCGGCCAATTCCGTCGAAGCCCATAGGGCGTTGAAGTAGATCTCTTCAGAGATCCGCTTCGAGAGGTCACGGGCCTCTGGCCCGTCGAAGGGGAGGCCGAGCTTGAAGAACACGTCCTGGAGGCCCATGAGACCCAGGCCGACCGGGCGCCACGCGTTGTTCGAGGTCGACGCTTCCTCAGTGGGGTAGTAGTTGATGTCGACCACCCGGTCCAGGAACGGAACAGCCAGGCGGACCACCTCAGCCAGGCGCTGGAAATCGAACACCCCGTCGGCCACTAGGGCCCCGAGGTTCACCGAGCCGAGGTTGCACACCGCGGTCTCCGACTGGTCGGTGACCTCCAGGATCTCCGTGCACAGGTTGGACAGGTGCACCACCCGTCCTTCGGTACCCGTCTGGTTGCACTTCGTGTTTGAGGCGTCCTTAAACGTCATCCAGCCGTTACCGGTCTGGGCCAGAGAGCGCATCATGCGGCTGTAGAGCTCGCGGGCCGGGACCTGGCGTTCGTAGATGCCCTCCTCCTCGGCCTTTTGGTAGGCAGCCTCGAACTCGGCGCCGTACAGGTCGGTGAGGTGGGGGACCTTTCGTGGATCGAACAGCGACCACTTCCAATCCTTTTCCACCCGCTCCATGAACAGATCCGGAATCCAGTTGGCCAGGTTCAGGTTGTGGGTGCGGCGGGTGGGGTCGCCGGTGTTCTCCCGGAGGTCCAGGAAGTCCTCGATGTCAGCGTGCCAGGACTCCAGGTAGACACAGGCCGCCCCCTTTCGCCGTCCGCCCTGGTTCACGGCGGCCACCGAACTGTCCAGAGTCTTCAGCCACGGGACAATGCCGTTGGACAGGCCGTTGGTGCCCCGGATGAGCGAGCCCTTGGAGCGGATCCGGTGCCAGGCCACGCCGATGCCGCCGGCGAACTTCGAGAGCTTGGCAATGTCGGTGTACCGCTTGTAGATGCCGTCGAGGCTGTCCTCCGGTGAGTCCAGCAGGTAGCAGCTCGACATCTGGGGGTGGCTGGTGCCTGAGTTGAAGAGGGTCGGGCTGGACGGGAGGTACTGCAGTGACGAGATGAGCCGGTAGAAGCGGATGGCCTCCTCGGGGCAGGTGGAGAGGCCGCAGGCCACTCGGAGGAAGAAGTACTGGGGAGTTTCCACCACCATGCGGTTCTCGGGGTGCCGCAGGAGGTAGCGGTCGTAAACGGTACGCAGGCCGAAGAACTCGAACAGTTGGTCCCGCTCGCCCTCCACGGTGTCGTTGAGCTTCCGGGCGTTAGTGGCCACGAAACCGGCCACCTCGGCACCGATTAGGCCTTGGTCGACGCCCACGGCTACCGACTGGGAGAACGAGTGGATGTCCTGGTTTCGGACCTCCTTGTCGATCACGGTGGACAAGAGGCGGGCGGCTAGGCGGGAGTAGTTGGGCTCCTCGACAATGAAGGCAGCCGAGGTCCGGATGGACAGTTCGTCGAGCTCCTCGGTGGTGGCGCCGTCGCATAAGCCGGAGATGGTCCGAGTAGCCACCCGCATCGGGTCGACGCCGGGGAGACCGGCTGCGCACCGTTCAACGGCCCGCACGATCTTGTTGACGTCGACCGGCTCCAGGTCACCGTTGCGTTTCCGCACCCGCATGGCCGTGGCGCCGGTCGACTCGGTGTCCGGTCCGCCGATGCGATCCTCGGTGATGGTCATCGCCCAGTTCCTCTTTCCCCCGGTCGTCCCGCCGGTGTTCCCGCTGCCACGGTTCGCCTCGTCCGTTCCCGGAGCGACGCGTGTCCCCTCGAGTGGCCACCGGGCGGTGGTTCGGGGAGTTCGCGAGCGCGACCCGGAAATGAATTGCACGCATGTAATTACAACCGTGTCAAGAGAATCACCATCCTGTCGGACAGGTTTTCCTGGCAGTCGCGCGAGGTGTGGTCGGACCGGGCTTCGGGGCGCTCAGAATCGCGCGCCTCGTGGCCGTCTTCAGATAGCCGGGACCTTGGGCCCGGCCGCCCATGGTGCTGGTCGGCCTAACGTGTCGGCCATGGCCCAGCCGTCTCCCATCCTCGACGTCGACCTTCCGGCCTTCGAGTCAGGCGACTCGGCGACCCGGGCGGCCGTGGTCGACGGCACCATGCGGAGCCTGGCCACCGGGTTCGTGTACGTCCGCCACGACCTCTCCGAGGACCTACTGGACGATGCCTACGGTCGCCTGGCTGCCTTCTTCTCGCTCCCCCAGGACCGCAAGGACCGGTGCACGGTACCGGGATCCAACGGGCAGACCGGCTACACGGGCCTGCTGGTGGAGACGGCCGCCGTATCCGACGTGCCGGACTTCAAGGAGATGCTCAACTGGAGTGCGCCGGTACCCGCTGGGCATCCGCTGCGCCTGCGCTACCCCCACCGCTACGGCGATCCGACCCTGCCCGACGAGGACCTGCCCGGGACTACCGAGGTTCTCATGGAGTTCCACCACACGATCCTGGATCTGCAGCGTCGGGTACTGCGGATTCTGGCCGTTGGGCTGGGCGTGGACGAGGGCTACTTCGACGTCATGCTCCGCGACGGGGCGGCCCTCACCCGGGCCCTTCACTATCCGTCGATGGACCTGGCTCCTGGCGACGAGCACGTCTGGGCGGCCGAGCACGGCGACATCAACCTGATCACCGCCCTACCCCGGGCCACGGCGCCCGGCCTCCAGGTCCGGACCAACGACGCCTGGATCGACGCCGTCCCCCCCGACCGCCACCTCATTGTCAACACGGGGATCATGCTCGACCACCTGACCAACGGGTTGATTCCGCCGGGTATCCACCGTGTGGTATCCGATGGTCCCGGCGAGCGCCACTCGGTAGTCCAGTTCTGCCATCCGACGCCGTGGACGATGCTGGCCCCCCTCCCGACCTGCGTAACGCCTGAGAACCCGCTGCGGTACCCCACCATCACGGCTTCGGACCGCCTGGAGCAGGTGATCTGGGAGATCAACCTGGTGGAGTCCGGTCGCCGACTGGACGGCTGACCGGTCCGCGACGGTTCGAGGGTCCGGTCGGACCGCCCGATCAGGCGACGGCCAACGAGAACCGGAGGGTCGCCCCCTCCACGGTGGCTTCCGTGGCACCGTCAGCGCTCGGGTCGATGGCGTCGTAGACCAACTCAACGGCCAGCACCTGGCCGGCGACGTGGGTCTCGTGGGCCCGGATGGCCTCCATAAGGTCGTCGTCGCCGTCCAAGACCAGGCGGATGCGGTCGGTGACGACCAGCCCGGCGTCTCGTCGGGCTTGCTGAACCTGGCGGACTACGTCGCGGGCCAGACCCTCGCGGGTCAGGTCATCGGTGACTTCGGTGTCCAGGACCACGACGGCGTCGCCGCTACTCAGAGCGGCCGCCGTGACGCCGTCGGGCGACTCCACCCCCAGGTCGAACTCACCAGGCACCAACACCTGGCCAGCCACCGTCACCGTCCCGTCATCGTTACGTCGGTAGTCACCCGACCGGGCCGCCGCGAAGACAGCCTGGACGTCGCCACCCAGTCGGGGACCCAGGGCCCGGCCGTCGGGCTGTAGGACCAGGCGGGCATGGCCCTCCAGGTCGTCGGTCAGCTCCACCGACCTCACGTTGACCTCATCGACCAGGAGGTCAACCAGGTCGACCAGCGTCTCGCTGTTCACGCCGGCCACCGTCAGGTGAGACAGGGGGAGCCGGACCCGTAGGCCGTGCTCCTCGCGCAGGCGGAGCGCCGTGGAGGCCACGTCGCGGATGCGGTCCATACGAGCCACCAGCGCCGGGTCCGAGGGGAGGTCGTCTAGGTCGGGCCAGTCGGCCAGGTGGACGCTCTGCCCGCCAGTCAGCCCACCGTGGATCTCCTCCATCACCAAGGGGAGGAACGGCGCTGCCACCCGGCTGAAAGTGACCAGGACGGTGTAGAGGGTGTCGTAGGCGTCCCGCTTGTCGGCATCGTCGGCGGTGGCCGTCTTGGCCCAGAACCGGTCCCGGCTCCTCCGGATGTACCAGTTGTTAAGGGCGTCGATGAAGGCCTGGATCTCATGGGCGGCACCCGACAGGTCGTAGGCCTCCATGTGGTCCTGAACCGCCTCGACCAGCAGGCGGGTCTTGGCCAGCAGATAGCGGTCCAGTAGACGTGGTGAGTCGTACCGCATCTCGGCTCGGTGGCCGTCGACGTTGGCGTACAGGGTGAAAAATCCGTAAGCGCTCCAGATGGGCAGCAACACCTGGCGCACCACGTCGTCGATGCCATCGTCGGAAATTCGCAGGTCGCCGCCTCGCACGATGGCCGACGACATCAGATACCAGCGCAGGGCGTCAGAGCCCTGGTTGTCGAAGATGGCGGTCGGCTCGGTGTAGTTCCGCAGCTTCTTGGACAGCTTGGTGCCGTCCTCAGCCAACAGGATCCCGTGGCAGATGACGTTCTCAAAGGACGGCAGGTCGAACAGAGCGCCGGCCAGGACATGGAGGGTGTAGAACCAACCACGGGTCTGGTTGCTGTACTCCACGATGAAGTCGGCTGGGAAGTGTTCCTCGAACCACTCCCGGTTCTCGAACGGGTAATGCACCTGGGCGAACGGCATGGAGCCCGACTCGAACCAGCAGTCCAGGACCTCGGGGACTCGACGCATGGTGGACCGGCCAGTCGGGTCGTCCGGGTTGGGTCGGGTCAGCTCGTCGATGAACGGCCGGTGAAGGTCATCGGGCCGGATTCCGAAGTCCCGCTGGATCTCGTCCAGGCTGCCGTAGACGTCTACCCGCGGGTACTCGGGGTCATCGCTACGCCACACGGGGATGGGTGATCCCCAGAAGCGGTTCCGGCTGATCGACCAGTCTCGGACGCCGTCCAGCCACATGCCGAACCGCCCGTCCCGGACGTGGTTCGGTACCCAGTTGATCTGCTGGTTGGTGGCCAGCAGACGCTCCCGGAGGTCGGTCACCTTGACGAACCATGAAGAGATGGCCTTGTAGATGATCGGCGTGTCGGTACGCCAGCAGTGCGGGTAATTGTGCTCGTAGGTGTCGTGGCGGACGACCCGGCCCGCCTCCTTAAGGTGGCGGATGATCTCCGAGTTGGCATCGAAAACGTTCTGGCCAGCCCACAGCCCGACCTCGTCGGTGAACCGGCCCCGGTCGTCGACTGGCACCACGCGGCCGATGGGAATCCCAGCAGCCTCGCAGACCTCCTGGTCGTCCTCGCCGAACCCGGGGGCCATGTGGACCGCCCCGGTGCCGTCGGAGGCGTCGACGAAGTCGGCGCCCAGCACCCGGAAGGCGTCGGTCCGGTCGTCGAAGAAGTCAAAGAGCGGACGGTAGGTACGCCCGACTAGGTCGTTGCCCGTGCACGCGCCGACCTCGGTGGTGTCCGACAACTGGTCCTCGTAGCGGGCCACCGCCTCGGCGCCCAGCACGTACACGGTGCCGTCGGCATCCCGGCGCAGGGAATAGGACACGTCGGGGCCCACGGCCAGGGCCAGGTTCGACGGGAGCGTCCACGGCGTGGTCGTCCAGGCCAGGATCCGCATCGGTCCGGGGTCCCCATCAGCCGGATCCAGGTCGAAGGCCACGGTGATGGCCGGGTCCTGCCGGGGTCGGGTGGCGTCGTCGAGGCGGATCTCGAAGTTGGACAGCGGCGTCTCGGCGCCCCACGAGTAGGGCATGACTTGGAAGGCCTCGTAGACCAGCCCCTTGTCCCAGAGTTGCTTGAACGCCCACATGACCGACTCCATGTAGGAGAGGTCCATGGTCTTGTAGTCGTTCTCGAAGTCGACCCACCGGGCCTGACGGGTGACCGTCTTCTCCCACTCACTCGTATAGCGCAGGACCGATTCTCGGCACGCGGCGTTGAAGCGTTCGATGCCGTACTCGATTATGTCGGCCCGCCCGGAGACCGGAAGGTCCTTCACGGCCTCCATCTCGGCCGGCAGGCCGTGGCAGTCCCAGCCGAAGCGGCGGTCGACCCGGTGGCCACGCATGGTCTGGTACCGGGGCACGACATCCTTCACGTAGCCGGTCAGGAGGTGGCCGTGGTGGGGCAGCCCGTTGGCGAAGGGTGGACCGTCGTAGAAGACGTACTCGGCCTCGGCTGGTCGGGCCTCAACCGACGCCGGGAACGTGCCCTCGTCCGCCCACCGGGCCAGCGCCCGTTCCTCCATGGCAGGGAAGTCGGCCCGTCCTACGTGCGGGTAGGGGTCGTTGGACGCGTCTGGGGCGTCGGCAGAGGATGGGTGCTCGTCGGACATGACCTGGTGCAGGCTACTGGTACGTCCCTGCTGGCCGGGAGGAGGCGGTTCGGTTCAGAGAAGCGCCGCGCCGCGCTGGCGCAGCTCGAACTTGAGAACCTTGCCACTGGCGTTCAGCGGCAGAACATCAATGACCTCGACCCGGCGGGGTGCCTTGTAGTTGGCCATTTCGTCGCGGCACCACGACACGATGTCCGCCGGGTCCGGGTGGGTGTCGGGGGCCGGTACGACGAACGCCATTCCCACCTCGCCGAGCCGGTCGTCAGGGATCCCGACGACGGCCACCTGACCGACCTCGGGGTGGGCCAGCATCAGGCGCTCCACCTCGGCCGGGTAGACGTTGAACCCGCCGTTGATGAACATGTCCTTCACCCGGTCAGTGATGTCTAGGTAGCCGTCGGCGTCCATGACCCCGATGTCGCCGGTGTGCAGCCAACCCTCGGCGTCGATGGCCTCGGCGGTCTGGTCGGGATCGTCCAGGTAGCCGACCATCACGTTGTAGCCGCGGACGACCACCTCGCCCGGCTGGCCGGCCGGGCACTCGGCTCCGTCGGGGGTGACGACCCGGACCTCGACGTCATCGATGGCCCGTCCCGAGGTCCCGGCGATGAGGGCCGGATCGTCGTCGTGGCGACACATGGTGGCGATTCCCGACGCCTCGGTGAGGCCGTAGCCGGTCACCACCTTCTCGAAGCCGAGACGGTCGCGCATGGCGTGGATCATCTGGACGGGGATAGTCGCAGCGCCGGTCACAGCCAGTCGGAGCGAAGACAGGTCAAATTCGTCGAGGTCGGGGTGGTTCAGGATCGTCTGGTAGATGGCCGGCGGACCGGGGAGCATGGTGATTCGCTCCTCGCCGACCCGCCTCATCACTGCCGGGACGTCGAACACTGGGTGGGGAACGAGAGTTACGCCCTTCATCAGGCAGGCCAGGATCCCGGAGTTGAGGCCGAAGGCGTGGAAGAACGGATTGACCACCAGATAGCGGTCGCCGGCCTCCAGGCCGATGACCTCGCTCCACGCGAGGAAGGCCCGGCAGATAGCTGAGTGGCGGAGCATGGCGCCCTTCGGCGAGCCGGTGGTCCCCGAGGTGAACATGAGATGGCAGAGGTCGTCGCCTCCGACGGCTGCCGAACGAGTCGCCCGGTTGCCGTCGTCGACCGTGTCGCCTGCCTCCAGGAAGTCGGCCCACGAAGTGCACCTGTCGGGAACGGAGCCTCGGAGGACGACTACCTCGTCCAGCTCGGTTCCCCCGCCGACGTCGGCGAGCATCGCCACGTAGTCAGCGTCCAGAAAGTCAGTGACGGTGAACAGGACACGAGCCAGGGTGCGATCCAGGAGCTCGGCGGCTTCCCGGCCCCGAAAGCGAGTGTTGATGGGGACAAGCACGGCTCCGGCGCAGTGGGCACCCAGGGCGGCCACCGCCCACTCGGCCACGTTGGGCGCCCAGACGGCGATCCGGTCGCCCGCTCCGATCCCGCGGGCCATCAGGGCCCGGCTGGCGGCGTGGATCTGGTCGCGGTATTCGGCGAACGTCCATCGGAGATCCCCGTCGACGATTGCCTCTCGGTCGCCGAACCGGAGGGCGGCGTCGTCGACCAGGTCGGGGATGGTGGACCACGGCGCATTCATCAGTCGGACCCTAAGGGTCGTCGCCAGACCTCAGGACACCCAGGATGGTCAACCACCGGGTCACCAGAGCGGACCTCGGCGTGGTGCGCCTTGGCGGGGGCCCCGGGCCGGATCTCGTATCGGACGCCGTCGCCGCAGTACCGGACCGAGACGGCCCGGCGCCGGCGGGTGGTCGACCGGTTGGGTCCTGCGCCGTGGAGGGTGGCGGCGTGGTGGACCACCAGGTCGCCGGGCACGGTGTCGAAGCGAACCAGGCGAGGGTCGTCGAGGCGGACGGTGGGGACCGGCTCACCCCCGGTGCCCGGAAGGGGCTGATCGTCTACGAACCAGTTGGGGCGGTGGACCACCCCCGACCGGTGTGATCCGCGGAGGTACGACACGGCGCCGGTCTCGGCGTCAACCTCGTCGAGGGGCGCCCAGGTGGTACAGATCCGGTCCCCGGACAGGTGGAAGTAGCCCAGGTCCTGGTGGAAGGCGGTACGAGCCACGGTTCCCGGTTCCTTGACCAGCAGCGAGTCCTCGTAGAGGTGGATCCGGTCGGCCACCAGGAGGGTGCCGGCGATAGCCGGCAGGGGGGAGGCGGTTGCGAACCGGGCGAAGGCCTCGTGGTGTCGCCAATGGTCTACGCCGGAGAGGAAGCGTCCGCCACCAGGGTCGGCGGTCTCGGCCATGCCGGCCCAGAGGGCCGTCATGTCGGTGGTGGTCACCGGGTCAACTAGGGCCTCCTCGACCGGGCCGGACAGCTGATCCAGCCAGGCAGTAGGGAGGATCCCAGGGAGGTGGACGACGCCGTCCGCGGCGAAGCGGGCGACCTCAGCGGCCGTGACCGGCCGCAGGGGCTTCGAGGACAGCACCGGCATGGGCCGGCCGCCTACTCCTCTTCGTCGGAGGTCGGGGTGTCGGCGGTGTCTTCGGCCGGGGTGTCTTCGTCGGCGTCGGGTGTTTCGTCGGCGGTGTCTTCGGCCGGGGTGTCTTCGTCGGCGTCGGGTGTTTCGTCGGCGGTGTCTTCGGCCGAGGCTTCCTCCGGCTCCTCGCCGTCGCGCGCGCGCTGCCAGGCGTCGACGGCGGTCCGCCACTCAGCCTCCGCTTCGGCGACCGACTCCGCACCACCCCCGCTGTCCTGGGCGCGCTTCAGGGCCGCGGCCGCCTCGTCCTTAGCCTTGACGGCCTTGGCCAGGTTCCGCTCGGCGGCCTTGACGGCTTCAGCAGCCTCGGTCCGGCGGTTGAAGAGCAGGAGGGCCTTCTGGGTGTCGTCGTCGATCTTGACCATGGCCCCATGATCGCCGGTTCTGAGCCGACTCGCACCCCCGCCACGCGAAACTGTTCCGCAGGCGGTCAGAGCAGTGGCCTCACCTCAGCGCCGAAGGCGGCCAGCTGGTCGAGGTACTCCTCTAGGGTTCGGCCGCGGAACTTGAGGTGGAAGGCGTTGGCTCCCGCTTCCCGGTCGGCTCGGAGTTCCTCGGCGATCCGCTCCGGAGAGCCGGTCAACCAGGCCGGCGGCAGGTCATCTGGAGGGTCGCCGATGTAGGCCCATCCGGGCATAATCCCGATGTCGAACCGGGCGTCGCCGCGTTCGGCCTCCTCGGCTGACCGGCGGATGGTGTCGATGATCTCCGGGTACTGGTCACGCGATGCGCCCATCGGGATGTAGCCGTCTCCCCGGCGTCCGGTCCGCTGCCAGGCGGCCTTCCCGGCGCCACCGATCCAGATGGGCAGGTCACCACTCGGCGGCCCGGGAGACACCCCGACGTCTGTATAGGAGAAGTGGTCCCCCCGGTAGCTGATGTAGCGGTCGGCATAAGCGCCACGGACAGCGTCGATGCACTCGTCGAGGATCCGGCCCCGACGGTGGAAGTCCACGCCGAGCGCCTCGAACTCGGCCTCCACGTGGCCGGCCCCGACGCCGAGAATCACTCGGTCGTCGGTCAGGTGGGCCAGGGTGCCGAAGGTGCTGGCCGTCAGGAGGGGGTGGCGGTAGGCGGCGACCCACACCACCGATAGGAGGTGGATGGACCGAGTCTGGGCGCCTAGCCAGGCCAGGGTGGCCACTGGGTCGTACCAGGTGGTCCGCATGTGGGCTGCGTAATCGTTGTCGGGGACGGCCACGTGGTCGCACACCCCCACGAAGTCCAGGCCGGCCTCCTCGGCGGCCCGGGCCACCCGGGCCAGGTCCTCGGGGGTGGCGTCGTCCTCCCACGGATCGGCCAACGTGCGGGTCAGGGTCTGGATCGGCAGTTGGATGCCGTAGAACGCCTCACCCTCGGGAACCAGGCTGGCCATGTCGTCCTCCCCAGTCAGCCGGCGGCCAGAAGGGTGCGGGCCCGTCGGGCCACCGGCTCGTCGACCATCTCGCCACGAACCGAGATCGCCGCATCGCCACGGGCCACGGCTTCCCGGTAGGCGGCGTCCACCTCGCGGGCCCAGGCCAACTCCGCCTCGGTGGGTCGGAAGGCCTCGTCGGCCAGGGGCACCTGGGCCGGATGGATGCACAACTTCCCGGCGAACCCGAGGGCTCGGGCCTCGGCGGCCTCGCGTCGGAAGCGATCGTCGTCGGCGAAGTCGGCCACCACCATGTCGACGGCCTGGACGTCGCCGAGCCGGGCCGCCTGTCCGATCTGGGCCCGGGCGGTGGCTACCTCGGTGTTGCCAGACGTGCGGACCCCGCCCAGATCGGCCACGTAGTCCTCCGCCCCGAAGTAGCACCATCGGACCCGGCGGTGGGTGGTGATCGCGCGGGCATCGACCACGCCGGCCACCGTCTCCAGGCCGGCGACGATGGCCAGGTCGTGGTGCCCGGCACCGTCCAGGGCGACCGACACAGCGTCGACAGCAGCCGCCGACTCCAGCTTGGGGACGGCCACCCCGGTCAGCCCGGGTGGCAGGCCCTCCAGGACGTCGCCGGCGAAGTGCCCAGTGTCGGGAGCGTTCACCCGGACGAACAGCCGCACCTGTTTGACCAGCGACGGCGCCACCTGCTGGGCCACCGCCCGGGCTTCGGCCTTGCGGTCGGGCGGAACGGCGTCCTCAAGGTCAATGACGGCCGCGCTGGGCGATGTTCGGGGCAGCTTGGCCAGGACGTCAGCCCGAATTCCCGGAGCGAACAGCAGGCTTCTCATGGTGAAGTCGTCTCCGCCGGAAGGCATGGTGACGACGCTACCGACCACCGGCTCGTCGATCCGGATCAGGGCGGGAGGAGGCTGAGGACGAATCAGGCGCCGGCCAAGTCCCGGGCGATGGAGGCGACCTCGTCCATGGCCCCGGCGAGGTCGTCGACCTCGACCTCGGTGGCTCCGTCGGTGGCCAGGAAGCAGAGGAGGACCCGACGGACGGGGAGGCCGGTGGCCCGCTGAGCGGCTACGGCGTAGGCGGCGCCCTGGAGCCGGTACCGGCGGGCCTTCACCGCCCGGTCGGCGTCGTCTGCCACGGCGTCGGTCTTGTAGTCGACGATGACCAGGCCCGGATGCGGGTCGTCGTCCTCCAGGAAGGCGAGGTCGATGTAGCCCTCGACGACGGGGGCGTCGTCGGCGTCGTCGACGGGCGCTGCCACGTAGAGCTCGCGCCAGTGGCGGGTAATGGCGGCCCGGCGGACCGAGTTGGTTTCCAGCCCGGCCCGGACGAGGGAGTCGATGGTCCGGAGGTCGCCCAGGAGGCCCTCGGTGATCGCCTGCTCGCGCACGATGTCCGAGGGGTCGGTGGTCGTGAAGTCGAGCAACTCGAGGGCGCCGTGGACGGCTCGGCCGACGCCGGTGCCGTGCCGGCCCACCTCGCCCGGTCGGGAGCGGTCCTCGTCGGTCGTCTGGTCGGCGCCGTACGCGGCGATGGCGGTGGCCGACACCGTCCGGGGCCGTGCCGCTGCCTCGAGGGCGTCGTCGCGTTCGGCCATCCAGGTCTGGCGGTCCGGGAGGCCCCGGCCCGAGGGCGCCCCGGTGGCCGGCAGGACACCTCCGGTCGGCGACAGGTCGACGTCGACGGCCGTCCGGCCGACCTCGACTAGGGCGCCGGCCAGTAGGCGGCCGGGTCCCGGTCGTCCGGGCTTGTCCGGATCGACGTCGGTGTCCCGGTGGACCGAGACGACGAGGTGGTCGCGGGCGCGTGTGGCGGCCACGTAGAGGAGTCGGATCGTCTCGGCGTCCTTGAAACGCTGATCGACGCCGTGGGCGTCGCGGAACCCGGACGTCTGGACCCCCTCGCGGATGCTGACCTCGGCGGAACCGTCGGTGTCGAGGAGGAGTTGTACCCCGGAGTCGGTCCGGGCGGTCTGGGTCGACATGCCGGAGAGGATGGTGATGGGGAACTCGAGGCCCTTGGCGCCGTGGATGGTCAGGATCCGCACAGCGTCGTCGTCGACCTCGGGAAGCACCGTCTCGGCGACCCGGCCCTTCGCGTCGGCCTGGGCGAGGCACCAGTCGACGAACCCCCGCAGCGAGCCCCCGCCCACCTCGGCGTAGGCGCGGGCGCGGTCGGACAGGAGCCGAGCCCGTCGCCAGGCGTCGCGGGGTCGGGTCTCGCCGTAGGCGACCTGGAACACCCTCCGGTCGTGGATGAGGCGTTCGAGGATCCCCGACGGTCCGAGGTGGTGGCGCCAGCGGTGCAATCCGCCCATCCACGCGAGGCCGGAGGCCACCACCTCCACCGTGGAGTCTCCGTCGGGCTGGTCCGCCTGGTGGTTCCACGTGCCGCCGTGGTGGACGCGCCAACGGGCGAGGTCGTCGTCTCCACAACCGAGGTACGGGGTCCTCAGCGCGGCGACCACGGCGAGGTCGTCGGTCGGGTCGTCGATGGCCCGGAGCACCATCAGGAGGTCGCGGACCTGGGGGGTGGCGAAGAGCATGGAGCTGGACTCGGCCCGGTAGGGGATACCGGCGGCCTCCAGCGCGGCCTCCAGGGCGGGCAGCGAAGTACGGGTGGGGAGGAGGATGGCGATGTCGCCGAAGCCACAGGGGCGCTGCCGTCCGTCGGTTCCCTCGACCGTCCAGCGATCGACGACGGCGGTGGCGATGGCTGCCGCTACGTCCGTAGCTTCTAGGTCCCGGAGCCCGGCGGCGTCGATCTCGTCGCCGTGGGCGTGTCGGCCCAGCAGGGTGACCGATGGTCCGTTCGCCGCCGCAGGTCGTCGCCCGACGAGGGGCACATAGCCGGGCTGGACCAGGTGGGAGGCAGCGGTATCCAACGGCGGCCCGGTGCCGATGAGATGGGCGAACACGGCGTTGACCCAATCGATGATCGGCACCGTGGTCCGGAAGTTTTCCGTCAACGCCACCAGGGTGGAGTCCAGGGTGCGGCGGGCGCGCAGGTACAGGGCGACGTCGGCCCGGCGGAACCGGTAGATGGACTGCTTCGGATCGCCGACGAGGAAGAGGGAACCGGGGTCGGGGGAGAAGTCACCGGGGTCGAAGGAGGGCCGGACCGGGGAGTCCGGGTCAGTCAGCAGGAGGGCGAGCTCGAGCTGGAGCGGGTCGGTGTCCTGGAACTCGTCGAGCAGGACGCGGCGGTACCGCTCGTGGAGGGATGTCCTCACGGCGTCGCCGACGATGGGGTCGGCGAGCAGGTCGCGGGCGATGACCAGCAGGTCGTGGAAGACCAGGGTCCCTGCATGGCGTCGCTCGGTGGCGGCCTCGAGCGTGGCAGCCACCAGATCGGCGAGGAGACGTCGGAGCACGGCGCCGGCCGTGGCCCGGAGGAGCGCGTCCCACAGATCCCGTGCGGCGTAGGCGGCCTCCACGATGGCCGCCTTGTCGTCGCCCCACACCTTCTTGTTCCCGTCGCCCCCGGCGTTAAGGGACTTCCGGTGGTCGTCGTCGGCGAGGACGCGGACCGTGTCGGCCTCGTCGACGGCGCCGCCGAGCGCGGTCTGGGCGTCTCGGATTCGGGTCAGCCTGATCCGGAGTTTGTCGTCCTCGTCGACGTCATCCCGGTCCAGGGCCAGAGCCTCATCCATGTGTCCCAGGATCCCTGTGACGTCCACGGGGTCGGGTTCCGGAGGGGGCGGGTGGTTTCCGAGGAGGTCCCACCGGTCGTCGAGCGTGCGGGCCAGTTCGCGGAGGTGGTGGGGACGGATGCGCATGGCGTCGGCGAGCAGCACGGTCCGGGCGAGGTCGTCGTCGTCGAGCAGTCGATGCTGGAGGTCCGCCCACCGATCGTCGAAGCCGAGGTGGCTGGACACCTCGTCCAGCAGGTCGAAGCCCGGCGGCAGGCCGGCCTCCAGCGGGTGGTCTCCGAGGAGGCGACGGGCGAAGCCGTGGAGGGTGGTGAGCGAGGCGAGGTCCACGTCGGCCAGGGCGACCTCGGCACGTCGCCGACGGTCCGGGTCGCCGTCATGGCGGGCGACGTCCTCGAGGCTCCGCCGGAAGCCGTCGGCGAGTTCGGCGGCGGCCTTCTCGGTGAAGGTGATGGCGGCGATCTCCTCGACGGCGATGCCCTCGTCGACCACCAGAAGCGCTCCGTGGTCGTCGCAGAGTCGGCGCAGCCCTTCCAGATGGCCGTCGGGCGGCAGCCCGGGCTGTCGGCCAGGCCCTCATCCACGAGGAGTCGGTGGTTCCCGACCACCGTCCTCCCGACCTGCTGCGCTTCGGCTTCGCTCCGCTCTATATCCGGTTCGCCGACGTGGACGAGGCGGTGGCCCGCATGGTGCGGGTGGTGGACTCCGGTGGTGCCGACCGGTGGCGGGAGACCGCTCCGGTCGTCCCCTAACCGGTCAGGTCCGGGGGTCTACCGACCAGGTCGGTTATCGGGATCACGGTGTAGCCCGTCGGACTCCGATCTTGTGGCTATCGGCCGTGGTCTTTTCGGTGGGCGGTCCCATATATCGGGCGTGTTCAGTGGGCTAGACCGGCCACCACGCGATCGGCGACCAACATGCCGATCTCCAGCGATGCTGTGGCGGCGGGTGATGGGGCGTTCAGGACGTGCAACGACCGGTCGCCGTCGAGCAGGTGGAAGTCATCGAGCAGGGTGCCACCCCTGTCAACAGCCTGGGCCCTTACTCCTGCGGGCGCCCGACGAACGTCGGCGGCATCGAGGCCTGGGACTAGCAGTCGTGCGGCTGTCATGAAGCGGTGACGTGACAACGACCTGAACATCTCGTCTAGGCCGGGGCGCCAGTAGCGACGCAGGAGCCGTGCCGTGCCGGGCCACACCAGGGTTGAAGCCATGTCGCGTAGTGAGATGTCGGACCAGTTGTAGCCCTCCCGGGCTAGGGCTAGCACGGCGTTGGGGCCGGCGTGGACCCCGCCGTCGAGGTTCCGGGTGAGGTGCACACCCAGGAACGGGAAACGCGGATCGGGAACCGGGTAGACCAGACCCCGGACCAGGTCGGCCGACGGGCCGGTCACGTCCAGGTACTCGCCCCGGAAGGGCAGGATGCGGGCGTCGGGTCGCGCTCCTGAACGTCGAGCCACCCGGTCAGCGTGGAGTCCGGCGCATCCCACCAGGAACCGGGATCGGATCGGGCCATTCGGCGTGTCGATTAGCCAGCCTTCGGCGGTTGTCGTCGCCCGTCCGGCTTGGACTCCGGTCCGGACTTCTCCACCCGCCGCCGTGACTAGCCCGGCGAGGGCCTGGGCCACGGCGGCGAAGTCGGCTCGGCCGGTGGATGGGACGTGCAGGGCGGCCACACAGGACACGTGGGGCTCGTGTTCGGCCGCCGCCCCAGGGGTGAGTTCGGTGACCGGCACTCCATTGGCCCGGGCCCGTTCGGCCAGGGCGGTCAACTGGGGCCGCTGGTCGTCCGATGTGGCCACGACCAGTTTGCCGCAGCGGTCGTGGGTGATGCCGTGGTCGGCGCAAAAGTCCACCAACCGCTCACCACCCCGGACGGCTAGGCGGGCCTTCAGCGAGTCGGGTGGGTAGTAGAGGCCGGCGTGGATCACCCCGCTGTTGCGGCCCGTCTGGTGGACGGCGACGGTGTTCTCCTTCTCAAGCACCACCACCGAGATGCCGGGCAGGCGGCGGATCAGGGCGTGGGCTGTGGCCAGGCCGAGGATGCCTCCGCCCACCACGACCACGTCAGCCCGAGGGTCGGTGAGGACGACCATGGTCCGACGCTACCCGTGGCCCTGAACCGGGCCGGTCGTCGGAAGACGAGGGTGCCTTGGTACCGCTCCGCTATGTCGTGGATGGATTGGAACCGGAGCGGCCTTGTTCGATGGCCCGCTGAGGGTGGGTCGGGCGGAGGACTAGCGCCGAGTCAGGGCGACGAGAGGGTCGACGTGTTCCAGGTCGAAGGTCTCGGCCACGGCGCGATCGGTCACGCCACCGGCGCAGACGTTTAGGCCGTTCAGCAGGTGCGGGTCGGCCTTCAGAGCGGCGTCGATTCCTCTGTCGGCTAGGGACAGCGTGAATGGCAGGGTGGCGTTGGACAGGGCCTGAGTGGACGTGCGGGGCACGGCGCCTGGCATGTTGGCCACGCAGTAGTGGACGATGCCGCCCACCGCGAAGGTGGGGTTGGTGTGAGTGGTGGGCTTCGTGGTCTCGAAGCAGCCACCCTGGTCGACGGCGACGTCGACAATCACCGAGCCGGGCCGCATGCGTCTGAGCATGTCGCGGGTCACCAGGTGGGGTGCCCGAGCCCCCTTGACGAGCACGGCGCCGATCACCATGTCGGCGTCGTACACCGAGGCCTCGAGCTCGGCTTTCGTGGAGTACACGGTCTTGACCCGACCGGCGAAGCGCTTGGCCAGGCCGTCTAGCACGGCATGGCTGCGGTCTAGGACGGTGACGTCGGCTCCCAGGCCTACGGCCATCTCGGCTGCGTTCTCGCCGACCACCCCGCCGCCGATGACGACGACCCGGCCCGGACGCACGCCGGGTACGCCGCCCAGCAGTAGGCCGGCGCCACCCTGGGTGGCCTCCAGTGCGTGGGCTCCGGCCTGGATAGACATGCGGCCGGCGATGGCCGACATGGGTGCCAGGAGCGGTAGGCGGCCGGCGTCGTCTGTCACCGTCTCGTAGGCGATACAAGTTGCCCCGCTGGCCAGGAGGTCCTCGGTCTGGGGACGGTCGGCCGCCAGGTGGAGGAAGGTGAACAGGGTGTGGTGGGGCCGGAGGCGGGCCCGCTCGGGGGCGAGCGGTTCCTTGACCTTGACGATCATCTCGGCGTCGGCGAACACCTGGTCGGCCGAACCGGCGATGGTCGCGCCGACCTCCTTGTAGGCCACGTCACAGAACCCGGCGCCCTCGCCGGCACCGGTTTCGATGCGCACGTCGTGGCCGCGGGCCACCAGTTCTCCGGCGGCGGCCGGAGTAAGGCCGACCCGTCGCTCGGCGTTCTTTGTCTCGGCGGGGACCCCGATGTCCATGGAAGTGCTCCGTCGTCCGGTGGGGCTGTCATGCCCCTCGTGGGGTCAACGCTACGGTCCTGGTGACGCTGTTGGATTGTGTAAACCAGCGCAAGAGTTTCAAAGTACGCAATTAAGAGGCGTAGAGTTCTTGGAATGAGCGAAAAAAATGTTCTAAAAGAATCCTTGGGAGAACTGAATGCCATCGACCGATCGCTGCTGGCGCTGCTCCAGGAGGACGGTCGAGTTCCCAACGTGGACCTGGCCGAGGCCGTCCACCTGTCGCCCTCGGCCTGCCTCCGGCGGGTCCGACGCCTGGAGGAGGTTGGCCTGATTGCCCGCTACGTGGCCCTAGTGGACCCGGCTGCCGTGGGTCTGGGTACTGACGTATTTGTGGAGATCACGCTGACCGGTCAAGACGAGCCGACCCTGGACGCCTTCGAGCGGGCGGTCAGCGACCGCCCGGAGATCCTCAGTTGCCATCTGATGGCCGGCGACTTTGACTACCTGGTTCACGTGGTGGTCCGGGACGTAGCCGACTACGAGGTCCTCCACCGGACCCACCTGGCCCAGCTACCCGGGGTGGCCCGTATGGTGTCCAGCTTCGCCCTCCGCCCGATCTGCGACCGGACGGCCTACCCGTTGGGCTGACGTAGAGCCGGGAAGGGTCAGGTGGAGGCGCCGGCCTGCTGGATCCCGTCGATGAGTAGTTCGACCAGGAAGGCAAAATCGGCGTCGTGGTCGCCCCGTCCCATGTTGTCGAGGTTCTCCAGCCGGGTGAAGCCATCCATGGCTGATCGCAGCGACCGGCCGGCCAGGACGGACTGGTCGTCGTCGATGCCGAAACCCCGGATTACGGCCTGTACGGCGCCTAGGGCCAGCCGGGCACCGGCCCGGCGTTCCTCGTCGGCGGGGTCGATGGGCACCAGTGTGACGTCGTACCGGGCGGGGAACCGGGTGGCCCACCGCCGGTAGGCCTCGGCGAAGGACCGCACGGCGTCGGGTCCGCTCCGGCCCAGCACCGAGTCGCGCAGAATTTCGCCGAACTCGATGGTTGCCGCATGGGCCAGGTCGCGGCGTAGGCCAGGGAGCCCGTTCACGTGGGCGTAGAGGGAGGGGGGGCGGACCTCTAGGCGTTCGGCGACCGACGCCAGGCTGAGGGCGTCGAGGCCGTGGTCGTCTAGGACGGCCAGGCCGGCGGCCAACACATCGTCATGGGTGATGCCCCGCTTCCGTGCCATGCCCCCACCGTAGTCGGATTTGCGTATACATAGACAAATGTCTACGATGCATAGTCATGAGTACCACCACTGCCAACTACACGCTGATCTCGTCGGACTGCCACGCCGGCGGAAACATGAAGGCCTACGAGGAGTACCTCGCACCGGCCTACCGGGAGGCCTTCGCAGAGTGGCGGGGTGCCTACTCCAACCCCTTCCGTGACCTTCAGGACGACGGCCGGTCCCGTAACTGGGACGACGACCGGCGCAACGGCGATCTGGACGCTGAGGGGGTGGCCGCCGAAATCGTCTTCCCGAACACCGTCCCTCCGTTCTTCCCGACCGGGGCGCTCATCACCTACCCGCCTACCAACCGCCCCGACTACGAGCGGCGTCTCGAGGGCGTTCGGACCCATAACCGGTGGCTGAAGGACTGGTGTGCCGCTCACCCGGAGCGGCGCTGCGGCTTACCTCAGGTGTTCGTCTTCGACCTCGACGACACCATCGCCGACCTGGAGTTGGCTGCCGAGAACGGCCACTCCAGCTTCATGCTCCCCGCTGTGCCACCCGACTCCGGGATGCCCGGCCTTTACGACCCGGTTTACGACCGCCTGTGGGCGGCCTGTCGGGACCTCGACCTGACGATCACCCAGCATGGTGGTTCGGGCAACCCCAACTACGGCGACACCCCGGCGTCCGGCCTCATGTTCCTACTGGAGGTTCCGTTCTTCGCCCATCGGAACCTTTCGCATCTCATTATGTCCGGGGTGTTCAATCGGTTCCCGGAACTCCGTTACGTGATGACCGAACAGGGCGTGGCCTGGGTGCTTGAGGACCTCCGCCGGATGGACGGCTACCACGCCCAGATGGCCTCGGGTCGGGTTGGAGAGCTGGGCTTCTCCGCCGACCTCGTGCTGCCCGACAGGCCCAGCGAGTACTTCGCCCGCAACGTCTGGATCGGGGCTAGTTTCCCGAGCCCGTCGGAGGCTGACGCCATGAAAAAGGTTGGTATCGAACGGATGATGTGGGGGAGCGACTACCCCCACAACGAGAGCACGTTCCCCTACAACCGGGACCACCTCCGCCGCTCATTCAGCGGTTGGGACGAGGCCGACCTTCGGAAGGTCTTCGCCGAGAACGCGGCCGAGGTGTACCGCATCGACCTCGACGCCCTGGCGCCGCTGGCCGAGCGCATCGGCCCTTCGGTCGACGAGGTGGCTACGCCACTGGATGAGGTCCCGAAGGACGCCTTCAGCCCGGCCTTCACCCGGCCCTGAACCCGGGACCTCACAAGTCGCGGTTCGCCTCCGGCACTGGTTACCCGTCTACTCGGTGATGCCGAAGCGCTCCAGGCCGAACGCCTTGATGGCGTTGCCCCGCATCAGCTTGTAGACCTCGTCGTCGTCGAGGCCCGCCGCCCGGCAGATCTTCGTAGCCACGTCCAGCGTATGGGGGTACGTCGTATCGGCGTGGGGGAAGTCCACCTCGAAGCAGATCTGGTCCAGGCCGATGACGTCTCGGTTCTTGAGACCAATCTCGTCGTCGAAGATGCAGCCCCAGACGTGGCCCGGGATGTACGAACTGGGTGGCTCAGGCAGATCGATGCCGAAGCTGGCGTCTCCCCGCTCGGCCCAGATCTTGTCCATGCGTTCCACCACGTAGGGCATCCACCCGACCTGGCCCTCGGCGTAGGCGATCTTCAGCTTCGGGAACCGGACGAACATCCCGGACAGGATGTAGTCGCACATGGACCCCATGGCGTTGGCGAACGTGATTGTGGACGACACCGAGAACGGCGCGTCGGGCGACGTGGTCGGCATTTTGGAACTAGACCCGATGTGCATATTGACAATGGTGTCCGTCTCCTGGCAGGCCACGAAGAACGGATCCCAGAAGCGGTCCTTGTCGTGGATGGACGGCAAGCCCAGCGGGAACGGGTTCTCGGAGAAGGCCACGGCGAACGAGCCCTTGTTGGCGCACCGGTGGACCTCGGCGGCCGCGGCGACCGGGTCCCACAGGGGGATAAGGGTCAGCGGGATAAGGCGACCGCGCCCGTCGCCGGCGCACCACTCGTCGATTATCCAGTCGTTGTAAGCCTGGACGCAGAGCAGGGCGAGGTCCTTGTCCTCCCGCTCCAGAAAGGCCTGGCCGCAGAACCGGGGCAGCACGTTGGGGAAGCAGACCGACACGTCGACATGGTTCTCGTCCATGGCAGTCAGCCGGTCGGCCTGCTTCCAACCCGCCGGGTGGATCTCGTCGAAGGTAACGGGGACCACGTCCAGCTCGTCGAAGCCAGCGGCCGCCGACAGCTTGGGGAAGGGATAGACGAGGTCGTCGTACAACCACCAGTCGCACATCTCCCCACCTTCGACCCCCTTCTCGAACGAGAAGACGCCGCCCTCAAAGTTGAACTCGGCCGTGTCGCGCTCAACCCGGGGACACCGGTCCTGGTACTTCGCCGGCAGGCGGGAGGTCCACAGGTCGGGCGGCTCCACCACGTGGTCATCGACCGAGATGATGCGAGGAATGGTCGTCATTGCAACTCCTGAGCGTTTCTGACGGTCCGTCAGGTTAGGTCTACCCTAGCGCTGGACCCCGCCGACGTCCCATCCACCGGGTGGATCCCAGGGTCAGAGCTGGCTGACTAGCAGGGCTCGGGTCCGGGCGGACTCGTCGGCCGTGGTACCGAACTCCAGGGCTGCGAAGTCGGTCACCCCGGCCTCGGCCAGATCGGCCAGTTGGGCGGCCACTTCCTCCTCGGTGCCCACGATGGCCACGTCGCCCGGGTGGTCGACACCCTCGCGGTCCAGCATGGCCCGGTAAGACGGCAGTTGTCCGTAGATCTCGAAGACGGCCGCCGCCGCCGAGCGGGCCGCCTCGACGTCATCGGTTACACAGGTCGGGAGGCTGCATACGATCCGGGGTGCGGCACGGCCCGCGGCCGCCGCCGCCTCGTTCATGCGGGGGGCGATGTGGGAGGCCACTGTGCGCGGCCCGACCATCCAGAGGATGGTGCCGTCGGTGTGGTGCCCAGCCACCCGCAGGGCCTGCTCGCCCAGGGCAGCCACCATCACCGACGGAGGCCGGTCTGTGGGCCGGCCGGTGTCCACGTGGGCGGTGAACGCCTCCCCATCGACTGACACCGATCCGGACTCCAGCAGGGGCTGGAGGACCGCTAGGTAGTCGATCAGGTGTCGGATGGGCTTTTCGAACGACAGTCCCAACATGCCCTCGATCACCGGGCGGTGGGACAGGCCGATGCCCAGGACGAGGGGACGGTCCCTCAAGGCGGCCGCCGTGGTCAGGGCCTGGCCGGCTAGTGCGGTGGGGTGGCGAGGGTAGGTCGGGACCACCGCCGTGCCGAACTCGAGTCCGGGTGCATTGTTGGCCAACGCCGTGAAGGCGGTCAGGGCGTCGACGAGCCCGGTCTGGGCCAGCCACCAGCCCGAGAACCCATCGTCGGCTGCCCGTTCTGCGTGCTCCCGTAGGCGTCCCAGGTCGGCGTGGAGGAGTTCGGCCGAGGCGTTTAGAGCGATGCGCATGGGGTCTCCAGTCAGTCGGAAGTCGACAGGCTAATGATCTTGGCTCGAGTGACTAGAGCATCGGCGAAGTCGTCCAGAAAGGTCTCAGCGGCGACCAGGAACCGATCGCTACCCCCGTCAGGTAAAGGGTCGATGACCAGAGACCAGGCCATCAAGCAGGTCTCACCACGGTCGGTGAACACCGTGGTGCCCTGGTACAGGACAACTGGTGCGCCGGTCAACTCGTAGACGCGACGCCACGGCGGCTCGAAGGAGATCACCTGTTCAGCGAGGTGCAGGTCACCGACCGTGAACTCCACTCGGGCACCGAGCCCGTGCGGGGCCGGATCCCCCTCGGTCACGTAGCCACCGGCCCGTTCGGAGATCAGGGTACAGAGGGCGTCGAAGGCCGCCGCCCGAGGCGCAGGGACCTCTCGCTCGACGACGATGGTCACGTACTCCTTCTTCGGACGGGGCTCGGCACCCAGATTCTCTTGTCGGTCGGCCATGGTCCCTCCCCCGAGTCAGTGTCGCAGTTGCGCCCCGGCCGAGGGGAGCCCGGCCTACACCGGACACCGCTAGGGAAGGACACCGATGGAGGCGACCAGAAGGACCAGGAAGAGACGGGGGGCCGGGGCGCGCAGCCTCCCAGCCCGCCTCGCCCCCACCGCCACCGGGCTGTGAGACTCACCCGACCGGGACCGAAATGAGGAGGGGCCATGGCGACCGACCAGGCGCTGGCCGACGAGATCGTCGACACCATCCGCTCGTGGGTCGACCGCGAGGTCATGCCGAACGCCGCCGAGTTCGAGCACTCCGACACCTTCCCCCAGGCCATGTTCGACCAGATGTGCGACTTCGGGCTGTTCGGCTCCACCATCCCCGAGGAGTACGGGGGCCTGGGCCTGGACATCACCACCTACGCCCGGATCATCGAGGAGATCTCCCGAGGCTTCATGTCCCTAGCTGGCATCCTCAACACACACAAAATCGGCGCCACCATGATCGGCCGGTTCGGGACCGAGGAGCAGCGCCAGCGGTTCCTTCCCCGGATGTGCGACGGCTCGTTTCGGGCTGCCTTCTCGCTGTCGGAACCCGACGCCGGCAGCGACACAGGGGCCATTCGGTGCCGGGCCGAGCGGGACGGCGACGAGTGGGTAGTCAACGGCACCAAGTTCTGGGTTACCAACGGCCAGCGGTCGTCCCTTGTCATGCTGATGGCCCGCACCCCCGATGACCGCATCACCTGCTTCCTGGTCGAAAAAGAGCCGGGCGGGTCGTTTGAGGGGATCACGGTCTCGAAAAACATCGAAAAGCTGGGCTACAAGGGCCTGGAGACGGTCGAGATGTCCTACGTGGACCACCGCGTGCCCCACGCCAACGTGCTGGGCGGAGACGAGGGGATGGGCCACGGTCGGCAGTACGCCCTCTCGGCCCTCGAGTTGGGTCGGATCAACGTGGCTGCCCGGTCGGTCGGCGTAGCCCAGGCGGCCTTCGATGCGGCCATGCGGTACGCCCAGCAGCGCGAGACGTTCGGCCGACCCATCTACGAGCACCAGGCCATCCAGTTCAAGTTGGCCGATATGGCCACCAAACTGCAGGCGGCCCGCCTCATGACCTACGACGCCGCCCGGCGGGCCGACGCCGGGCAACGGGTCGACATGGAGGCCGGCATGGCCAAGCTGTTCGCCTCCGAGGCGGCGTTCGAGATCGCCACCGAGGCGTTGCGCATCCACGGCGGCAACGGCTACACCACCGAGTTCCCGGTGGAGCGCTACTTTCGCGACACCCCGCTAATGATCATCGGCGAGGGAACGAGCGAGATCCAGAAGATGGTTATCGCCAGAAAGCTGCTCGAGCGCTATCCCGCCGAGTGAGCACGGGCGTCCACCGGTCGGAAGCTGAGCAGAAGGAACGAGGGCGACCTTGAGCGAGACCATCCCGGCCCGGGGAATCCCCGGCCAGTCCAGCACCTCCATCCTGGGCAACGCCGTGCTGCGTCGCGAGGACGCCACGCTGATTCGGGGTCGGGGGGAGTACGTGGCCAACCAGCAGTTTGAGGACCTGCTGCACGCCCACTTCGTGCGCTCCACGACAGCCCACGGCACCATCCTGTCGGTCGACGTGGACGAGGCCCGCTCCATGCCCGGCGTGGTGGCCGTGTACACAGCCGACGACCTCGGACTCGAGGACCGGAAACCGCCCATGGGCTTCTACGCCAAGGAAGCCTGTCGCTCCTTCCTGGCCCGTGAACGGGTGCGGTTCGTGGGCGAGCCAGTAGCCGTGGTGGTGGCCGAGACGGCCTACCAGGCCGCCGACGCCGCCGAAGCCGTCTGGGCCGACGTCGACCCACTCCCCGCCGTGGTCTCCGTGGACGACGCCGTGGCCGCCGACACCGTCCTATTCGACGGACGATCCGACAACGTCATGTGGGAGATCCCGTCCACCGGCGCCATCGACTTCTCCGGATGCGAGGCCGTAGTCACCGAGGGACTCTGGAATTCTCGGGTGGCCGCTGTTCCCATCGAGACCCGGGCCGTCGCTGCTGCCTACGTCGACGGGAAGTTGACCTGCTGGGCCAGCTCCCAGGGAACCCACGGCTTCCGGGACGGGGTGGCGGAGTCCCTGGATATGGAACCCGCCGACGTCCGGGTGCTGGTGAAGGACATCGGCGGCGGGTTCGGCGCCAAGGGCATGGTCTCCGAGGAGGAGATCGTGGTGGCCCAGCTGGCCCGCCTGCTGGGACGCCCGGTGCGCTGGGTGGAGAGCCGCACCGAGAACCTGTCGGCCTACGTCCACGGACGGGCCCAGGGCCAGACAGTCACCCTCGGCGGGACCCGGGACGGACGGGTCACTCACTACCGCCTTGAAATAGTCCAGGACTGTGGGGCCTACCCCAAGTACGGGCCCTTTCTCCCTGAGTTCACCCGCCAACTTGCCACCGGGGTCTACGACATCGCCAATGTGGAGTTTTCAGCAGTCAGCGTGGCCACCAACACGGCCCCAATTTGTGCCTACCGGGGCGCTGGACGGCCGGAGGCTACGGCGGCCATCGAGCGAGCCATGGACCTGTTCGCCGTGGAAATCGGAATGGACCCCACCGAGGTGCGGCGGGCCAACTTCGTGGCTCCCGAGGCCTTCCCGTACACCACGCCCACCGGCACCAGCATGGACTGCGGCGACTATGAGGGGTCGCTGGACCGGGCCTTGGAGACTGTCGACTACGCCGGGTTGCGGGTCGAACAGCAACGGCGCCGCGACGCCGGTGACCCGGTGCAGATGGGCATCGGGGTGGCCACCTACGTGGAGATCACGGGCTTTGGGGGCAGCGAGTACGCCGAAGTCCGCCTGAGGTCCGACGGCACGGTGCTGGCCTCCACCGGTGCTACACCGATCGGAACGGGCCACCACACCACGTGGGCCATGCTGGTCGCCGACCGCCTAGGCCTGCCGTTGGACGCCATCGAGGTATTCCACGGCGACACCGAGGCCATCCCTACCGGGAACACAACGGGCGGGTCCCGCTCCGTGCAAATTGCCGGCTCGGCAATGGCCGACGCCTCGGAAAAGCTGGTCGAGGTGGCCCGTGAAGCGGCCGCTGACCTCTTGGAGGCGGCGCCTGCCGACGTCGTCCACGACCGGGAACACGGGGCGTTCCACGTGGCCGGCACGCCGAGCATGGCCCGTACGTGGGCCGACGTGGCTGGAGCGGCCGACGGCGAGCTGGCCGGCCTATCCGACCACTCCCAGGACGGGGCCACTTTCCCCTTCGGTACCCACGTGGTGGTCGTGGAACTGGATACGGAGACCGGCCAGGCCGTCATCGACCGGGTGGTGGCCGTGGACGACTCGGGTCGGATCGTGAACCCGCTGCTGGCTGCCGGCCAGATCCACGGTGGCCTGGCCCAGGGCATCGCCCAGGGGCTGATGGAGGAGTTTCGCTACGACGAGGATGGCAATCCGCAGACCACCAACTTGGCCGACTACACGGCGGTGTCCACTATGGAGGTACCGAGCTACGAGCGAAGCTTCATGGAGACCCCGACGCCCCGGAACCCGCTGGGGGCCAAGGGCATCGGGGAGTCGGGGAGCATCGGCTCGACGGCCGCAGTGCAGAGCGCAGTGGTCGACGCCCTGGCGCCGTACGGGATCCGGCACCTGGACATGCCGATGACGCCGGAGAGGGTCTGGGCGGCCATCGACGCCTCCTGAGCGCCGACCCGGGCCGTCCCCGACCACCGGTAGCGTCGGCTGCCATGAACGACCCGAACCCGCACCTGGTCGAGCGGATGCAGGGCCACCGCCTGTCGATCTTCGCCGAGATGTCGACGCTGGCCCTCGAGACGGGGGCTATCAACCTGGGCCAGGGTTTTCCCGACACCGACGGTCCTTCCGAGGTGCTCGACGCCGCGGTGGCCGCAATCCGAGCTGGCCACAACCAGTACCCCCCGGACCGTGGTATCCCAGAACTTAGGCAGGCCGTGGCCGACCACCAGCGACGGTTCTACGGCCTGGACGTGGACCCGGCCGACGTCATGGTGTCCACTGGGGCCTCCGAGGCCCTAGGCGCTTCGATCCTGGCTCTCGTGGAGCCCGGCCAGGAGGTCGTGGTCTTCGAGCCCTACTTCGACCTATACGCGGCGATCATCGAGCTGGCTGGCGGGGTACGTCGGTCGGTCACGCTTCGGGCCCCTGATTACTCGTTCGACCAGGCCGACCTAGAGGCAGCCATCGGACCCGACACCCGGCTGATCCTGCTCAACACTCCTCACAACCCAACGGGCAAGGTGTTCAGCTCCGACGAGCTGGCCGCCATCGCCCAGGTCGCCCTGCAGCACGACCTGTTGGTGGTCACCGACGAGGTCTACGAGCACATGACCTACGACGGGATACGCCACGTCCCGCTGGCCACGTTGCCCGGTATGGCCGACCGCACGGTCACCATCTCGTCGGGGGGGAAATCTTTCGGGACCACGGGTTGGAAGGTGGGCTGGGCCCACGCACAGTCGGACCTGATCCAGGCCGTCCACACCGTCAAGCAGCACCTAACGTTCACCAGCGGGGCGCCCTTCCAGCGGGCCATGGTCACCGCCCTGAACCTGGGCGACGACTACTTCACCGGCCTAGCCGCCGACCTCTGGGCCAAGCGGGACCGGGTGTCGGCCGGCCTGGCCGCTGCCGGCCTGGACGTCTATCCCGCTCCGGGCACCTACTACCTGACGGCCGACGTCCGGCCCCTCGGCTACGACGACGGCATGGACTTCTGCCGGGACCTCCCGGGCCGGTGCGGCGTCGTGGCCATCCCCAACCGGGTCTTCTACGACGACCAGCAGGCAGGCCGGTCCATTGTGCGCTTCGCCTACTGCAAGCGGATCGAGGTCCTCGACGAGGCCATGGACCGGTTGTCCGGTCTGGCAGCCTGAGGCCATGAGGATCGCCGCACTCCAGCATGACATCGTGTGGGAGGACGCCGCGGCCACCTGCGACCTCCTGGAGCCCCTTATCGCCGCCGCGGCGGACGACGGGGCCCGGCTGGTCGTCCTAACCGAGATGTTCGGTCCCGGCTTCTCGCTGGCCGCCGACCGGATCGCCGAACCTCCCGGCGGCCCCACTGAGCAGTTCCTGGTAGCCCGGGCCGCCGAGCAAGACGTGTGGATCGGCGGGTCAATCCCGACCCGGGACCGCAACGACGCCCACCCGGTGAACCGCTTCCTGCTGGTTGGGCCGGACGGCACCCGACACCACTACGACAAACTGCACCCCTTCACGTTCGCCGACGAGCACAAGCACTACCGGCCCGGTCACCGCCCGGTCACCGTGGAGGTGGACGGGCTACGGGTCTCGCTCTTCGTCTGCTACGACCTGCGGTTCGCCAATGCCTTCTGGGACCGGGCCGCCGACACCGACGTCTACCTGGTGGTAGCCAACTGGCCGGAGTCCCGGCGCCACCATTGGCGGACCCTGCTGCTGGCCCGGGCCATCGAGAACCAGGCCTACGTGGTAGGCGTTAACCGGGTCGGGGTGGCCGACGGGCTGACCTACTCAGGCGACACGGTGATTGTGGACCCGATGGGCGAAGTGCTGGCTGAGGGGGTCGACCACGCCGAGAGCGTCGTGGTGGCCGACGTGGACCCGGAACGGGTCGCCGAGGTACGCGACGCCTACCGGTTCCTCCCCGACCGGCGCGGCTGATGGCTGCCCTCGACTGCCTGGAACGAGCCCGCCTCCTGGTCGAGCCAGCCCTGGAGGCAGCGGTGGACCGGCTGTGCCCAGACCTTCGACTCCCGGCCCGTTACCACTTCGGGTGGGATGAGCACAACGGCTCGCCGGCTGGTGTCGGGGCGGGCAAGGGCCTCCGACCGACGCTGGCCCTTCTATCGGCCGAGGCCGTGGGCGCTCCAGCCGAGGTCGGGGTTCCCGGGGCAGTGGCCGTGGAGTTGGTCCACAACTTCTCGCTGGTCCACGACGACATCATCGACGGCGACACCGAACGACGTCATCGGGCCACCGTCTGGTCGGCCTTCGGGGTGGATGACGCGGTGATATCCGGTGACGCCCTGCACACTCTGGCCTTCCAGGTCCTGCTGGACGACCCGACCCCCGAGCGGGTGGTGGCCACCACTCGGTTGGTTGACGCCACGGCGGCCATGATCGCCGGACAGGCTGCCGACATGGCCTTTGACGACCGGCTCGACGTGGACCTAGCGGCCTGCCTGGCCATGGAGGCCGACAAGACCGGTGCCCTGCTCGGATACGCCGCCTCGGTCGGTGCCGTGCTGGCCGGGGCCGACACCACCCGGGTGAATGCCCTGGAAGCTTTCGGGCAGGAGATGGGCTTGGCCTTCCAGGCTGTGGATGACGTGCTGGGCATCTGGGGCGATCCGACGGTGACTGGGAAGGCGGCCGGCAATGATCTGCGGGAGCGCAAGAAGTCACTGCCGGTGGCCCTGGTGCTGGACGCCGGCGACTCGGCGGCTGACGAGCTGCGTGCCGTATACGCCGGCGACGGTGACCTTTCCGATGCCGACGTGGCACGAGCAGCGGCGCTTATCGAGGAGGCTGGGGGCCGGGACCGGACAGTGATCGAGGCCCGGCAGCACCTGAACACCGCCCTGGACACCCTGGGTGGCGTCGACCTGGTCGAAACCGTGGTCGTCGAGCTGGCCGGTCTGGCCTGCTTCGTGGCCGAGCGCGACTTCTAGGACGGCCGCCTCATAGGCGGTGGATTGCCCCTAGGCGGACTACGGCCCGACCCTCCTCGCGGGAGGCGGCCAGGTCGACCTCGCCGTCAAGCACCCACTCGTGGTGGCCCTCGGGGTCGGCGAGAGTCTGGCGGACCGGCCACCGGTCAGGTCCGCTGTCATCCAGGGAAAAGAAGGCACCACCCCGGGCGTGGCTGTCGGTAGGGAGGTCGGGGTGCTCCTCCCAGTACGGGGCGATGGACTCCGTCACGTCGTCGGTCGTTCGCCGCACGTCACCCACCGTGGGCACTCCAGCCAGCGCCTCGTGGTCATCGAGGCGGCGACGAGACAGTAACTGGACCCATCGGAAGACCTCGTTACGGACCATCACCCGGAAGGCCCGGGCGTTGCGGGTCACGTCCGGTCGGTCGGGTACCTGGTCCTCGACCGTCCCGACCGTCTCATCGGTGGGGTGGCGGAGCTTCTCCCACTCGTCCAGCAGGCTGGAGTCCACCTGGCGGATCGTTTCTCCCATCCAGGCCTCCAGGTCGTAAAGGGCCTCGGTCTTGGAATCCTCGGGCACATTCTGGACCAGCGCCTTGTAGGCCTCGCCTAGGTATCGCAGCACAGTCCCCTCGGAGCGCTTGAGGCCGTGATGTTCGATGTATTGGCGGAAGTTGAAGCCGGTTTCGTACAGCTCCCGGGCCACCGACTTGGGCTTCACGTTCTCGTCGCCCACCCAGGGGTGATGCCTGCGGAACACGTCGAACGTGCCGTACAGGAACTCCTTTAGCGGTCGGGGCGGCTCCACCTCGGCCAGACGTTCCATGCGTTCCTCGTATTCGACGCCCTCCATCTTGAGCCGGGCCACCAGCTCAGAGCGAAGCCGGTCGACCTGGGCGGCCAGGATCACGCTGGGGTTCTCCAGCACCGATTCGATCACCGAAAGGACATCCAGGGCGTGGGCCCGGGTCGTGGCGTCCGGATCGGCCGGGATCCCCGAGTCGTTGGGACGGTCGGCCAACTCGGGGATGACCTCGAGGGCGAACAGGGACAGCGGTTGATGGAGGGCGAAGCGGTCCTGCAGGTCGACGCCGACCGAGACCATCCGCCCCTCATCGTCCGGCTCGTCCAGTTCCACGACGATCCCAGCGTCGCGCAGTGACCGGTAGACGCCGATGGCCTTACGGACGTGGCGGCGCTGGCGGTCGCGGGGCTCGTGGTTGTCCAGCAGGAGGCGCCTAAGGTCCCGGCGGCCGTCCCCGGGACGGGACAGCACATTGAGCACCATCTGGTGGGAGACCTCGAACGAGGACGTGAGTGGCTCGGGTGCCCCGGAGACCAGCCGGTCGAACGTCTCCACGTTCCAGTGGGCGTAGCCCCGTTCCGGAGGCTTCTTCCTCACCAGCTTTTTCCGCTTGGCGGAGTCGGCAACCGCCTTGGCCTCAGCCCGCCGGTTTTCGATCCAGTGCACCGGTGCCTGGACCCACACGTGGCCCTCGTCGTCGAAGCCCCGTCGCCCGGCCCGCCCGGCGATCTGGGCGAATTCCCGGTTACCGAGCAGCCGGGTCGACACCCCGTCGTACTTGCAGAGCTGCGTGAACAGCACGGTCCGGATGGGCACGTTCACCCCCACCCCGAGGGTGTCGGTGCCGCAGATCAGTTTCAGGAGGCCGGCCTGGGCCAGCTTCTCGACCAGGAGTCGGTAGCGGGGGAGCATCCCGGCGTGGTGCAGGCCGATCCCGTGGCCGATGAACCGCTTCAGGTCCTTGCCGATCGGTGTGTCGAACCGGAACCCGCCCACCCCCTCGCGAACGGCCGCCTTCTGCTCCTTGGAGAGCACGTCGAGGCTGCATAGGTCCTGGGCCTTCTCAGCGGCCGCCTTCTGGGTGAAGTGGACGATGTAGACCGGCGCCCGGTCGGTCTCGACCAGCTCGGTGATGGACTCGTGGAGGGGGGTCTCCTGATACTGGAAGGTGAGGGGCACCGGCCGGACTGTGCCGGCCACGGTGACCGCCGGTCGGCCGGTCCGGCGGATCAGGTCCTCGGTGAACCGGGCCGTTGGACCGAGGGTGGCTGACATGAGCAGGAACTGGGCCTGCGGTAGCTCCAGCAGGGGGACCTGCCAGGCCCAGCCCCGTTGGGGGTCGGCGTAGAAGTGAAACTCGTCGGCCACCACCAGTCCAAATGGGCAGGCCGCACCCTCGCGCAGGGCCTGGTGGGCGAGGATCTCGGCGGTTGCGCAGACGATTGGCGCATCGGCGTTGACCGAGGCGTCGCCTGTGACCATGCCCACGTTGGCCGCGCCGAAGTCACGGGCCAGGGCGAAGAACTTCTCGCTGACCAGTGCCTTAATGGGGGCGGTGTAGATGCTGCGGTCGCCGCGGGCCAGAGCCGCCGCGTGGGCCGCTATGGCCACCAGCGACTTCCCGGATCCGGTGGGGGTGGCCAGCACAACGTGACTGCCGCCCAGAATCTCTAGGACGGCTTCCTCCTGAGCGTCGTAGAGATCCAGGCTCCGCTCGGCTGCCCAGTCGATAAACAACTCGGCCACCCGGTCGGGGTCGGTCCCGGCGGGGATCCGGTCGGTCAGGGTGGCGTCATACACGGCCATCAGGCGGCGTCGGGATGGACGCCGAACCGGGTGGCCAGCAACTCGTAAGACCGGACCCGGGCCTCGTGGTCGTGGCAGATGGTGACCACCATCAACTCCTCGGCACCGAACGCCTCGACCATGGGGTCCAACCGGTCGGCCACCCGGTCGGGTGACCCGTGGGCGACCGACCGACGGCCCGGTTGAATGGGAACGGGACGGGAGGTCGACTCCCCTGGGGCGGCGGGGATGGGACCCCGGAGGCCGGAGGCCCGCCAGGCCCGGACGGCGGCCACCAGAGCCTCGGCCTCGTCGTCGGTCTCGGCGCACAGCGCGCTGGCACAGAGCAGGACCCGCGGTTCCGGACAGCGGTCCGATGGCTGGAACTGGCGCCGGTAGGCCTCCACGATTGGTGCCCCGTCGACCTGGGCGATGAAGTCGGCCCAGCCCAGCGGTAACCCAAAGTGGGCGGCGTAGGCGGCCGAGTCGGCGCTAGAGGCCAGCAGCCAGACCTCGGGGGGCCGTTCGGGTCGGGGGGTGGCCCGCACTCCCTGGATGGGGCTGTGGGCGGGCAAGGTGTCGTCCAGCAGATGGATCAACTCCTCCAACTGGTTGGGGTAGTGCTCCAGCGGCGTACGGGCACCGCCCCGGGCTAGGGCGGCCGCCGTGAGGTGGTCGGATCCTGGCGCCCGGCCCACCCCGAGATCGATGCGGCCCGGGTGAAGTGAGGCCAGTACGCAGAACGCCTCGGCCACCTTCAGCGGGGCGTAGTGGGTGAGCATCACACCGCCGGAGCCCACCCGGAGCCGCTCGGTAGCCCCGGCGAGGGAGCCAATCAGGACCTCCGGGCTGGACCCGGCCAACCCTGTCATGCCGTGGTGCTCAGCCACCCAGTAGCGGTGGTAGCCCATGGTCTCGCAGCGACGAGCCAGGTCCAGGGTGTTGCGCAGGGCGTCGCCGGGGCTGGACCCCTCAGGGACTGGTGACTGGTCGAGCACCGAGAGGCGAAGGCTCACCTTGGACTCCCGGCAGCCACTGGCCGGATTAGGTCGGCCCGCTCGCCTTCGACCACGGCGTGTAGGGCACAACCCTCTAGGTGGTCGTTGACCATGCCCATGGCCTGCATCAACGCGTACGCGGTAGTCGGTCCGACGAACGTCCAGCCTCGCCGTTTGAGGTCCCGGCTAAGGGTGGTCGCGGCGGGCGTGGTCGTCGGGATGTGACCCTCGCTGGTCCGGGTCGTCCCGTCGGGTTCGAAGCCCCACAGGTAGGCGGCCAGCGAGCCGAACTCGGTGATCACCTCCAGGGCCCGGGCGGCGTTGTTGATAGTGGATTCGACCTTGCCCCGGTGACGCACGATTCCAGCGTCGGCCAGGCATCGCTCCACGTCCCGATCGTTGAACTGGGCTACAAGGGTCGGGTCGAAGCCGGCGAAAGCAGCCCGGAAGTTCTCCCTCTTGCGCAGGATGGTCAACCACGACAAGCCGGCCTGAAATCCCTCAAGGCAGGCCTTTTCGAACAAGCGGACATCGTCAACCACCGGTCGACCCCATTCCTGGTCGTGGTAGGCGAGGTAGTCGGCCCGGTCTCCGGGCCACCAGCACCGGACGACGCCGTCGAGGCCGGTGGTCAGGTGCTCGCCCATGTCCTTGGTTCCACGCCGTCTCCGCTTCCGTCGGTCGGAGAGGCCGACAGTACGCTCCCTGCCGACACCACGGACCTACGGAGGTCTCCATGATCGTCATCGCTGGCACCATTACGTTCGACCCCGACAAGGCAGAACAGATGCTGGCATCGGCGACCACGCTGATGGAGGCCACTCGGGCCGAGGAGGGGTGTCTCGACTACGTGATGGCTGCCGATCCGCTCATCCCAGGCTTGTTGAGGCTCTTCGAGCGGTGGGAAAACGAGGAGCATCTCGGAGCCCACATGGCTGCTTCCCACAGTCGGACCTTCCAGAAGTCACTCGGGGACTGCGGTGTCTCCGGCGTGTCGATAGACCGCTACGAGGTCGCCTCGGTCACCAAGCTGCTCTAAGCCACGGCGTCCCGCGGTTACTGAACAACCTGGGTTCTGACCAGCTGGGGGTGACCACCGACCGGGGTCCGGGATAGATTTCGTTGCCATGGACCTCTCCCTTGTAAAGAATTTTGCCGACGTCATTGACCTCGGGGCAGCGGCCCTCGGGGACCGGGACATGATCGTCCTCGGCGATGACCGCCTGTCGTGGAACGACATCCAGGCTCGGGCCGGCCAGACGGCCAATGCCCTGGCCGCCGACGGCGTCGTCTCTCAGGACCGGGTGGCCTTCATTGACAAGAACTCGATCGAGTACTTCGAGTTGGCGTTCGGCGCGGCCTACCTGAACGCAGTGACCGTTGCCGTGAACTGGCGCCTAGCTCCACCGGAGATGGCTTACATCGTCAACGACTCGCAGGCGAAGGTCCTGGTGATCCACGAGGAGTTCGCTGAGCAGTTGGCGACCTTTGAGGCCGACCTGACCCACGTCGAGCGGATCGTGGTCATCGGTTCGGCAGAGGACCACGTCTCGTACGACGAGTGGCGAGATGCCCACGGATCGGATTGCGAGAGGTTGCCAGTGGCTGACGATGACGTCTGCTCACAGCTCTACACCTCAGGCACTACCGGCCTGCCCAAGGGTGCCCAGATCACTAACGCCAACTTCCAGGCCCTGTTCGACACGGTGGACTGGGACATGGACGAGAATTCCCGCAACCTCTGTGTCATGCCGCTGTTCCACATTGCTGGTAGCGGCTGGGCGCAGTTCGGCATGGCTAACGGGGCCACCACGATCATGATGCGGGAGTTCGATCCGGTGGCTGGACTGCAGATCGTGGAAGCGGAGGCGACCACGCACGCCATCTTCGTACCCGCCATCCTCCAGTTCTTCCTGATGGTGCCCAGCGAGGGCGTCGACCTGTCATCGATGCAGTACATCGCCTACGGAGCCTCGCCCATCACTGAGGACGTCCTGGTGAAATCCATGGAGCAGTTCG
>CZRM01000056.1_pt1 | contig 72275 bp, 67 predicted proteins | sample 1125721 | NCBI WGS metagenome assembly CZRM01 (sample SAMEA3597868, study PRJEB11362) | Hydrothermal vent metagenome genome assembly | biome: marine hydrothermal vent biome; feature: marine hydrothermal vent; material: ocean water | place: Atlantic Ocean | collected 2010-09-19/2010-10-04 | reverse complement strand
CAGTCCACCCACGCCTCCAACCGGGTGGCCGAGAGCTCGCCGTCAAGGACGTCGAGATCGACGTCGGACAGGTTGCCGTCGAACCGGGTCAGGGACGACCCGGACCGATCCTCCTGCATCTTGATGCCACGGTCGACCACGACGTCCGAGTTTCGGAGTCGATCCACGGCGTCCGGACCACCACGGACCGCGGTGGCGAGGTCGTACTCCTGGGTGGTTGCCGGTTCGTCGCGGTCGAGGGCGTCGGTGAACGAGGCCACGTGGTCGAACCAGTCGGCGGTGAACCGCTCGAGCTGGTCGAGTTCGGGACGGTGGCCGGCCAACGCTTCGAACTCGGCGAGGAGCAGGCGGGACATCGGTCGGTCGCCGGAGCGCCGAAGGTCGCCGCGGGGTTGGACCAGGACGATCCGCTCGCTGGCCGCGGTGAGCGCGGCGAGGAAGGCGTGGTGTTGCCGAGCGGCGTGGTCGTGACGGGTGGGAAGGCCGGTCTGCGCCGAGATCCGTCGGGCGTCCGTGAGCAGGGGGTCGACCGCAGCCCGGGTGGGCAGGGAGCCCTCGGCGAGGCCAACCACGATCACGAGGTCGGCGTCGAGTCCGATGGCCCGATCGATCCCGACCACATGGATGCCGACGCCGGTTCGCCCGGAGCGTCCGACCGGTCGCCGGAGTTCGGCGACCAGGGCGTTCCGGAAGCTCTGTTCCGGGGGAGCGGGTTCGACGTCGTCCAGTTCGGAGAGGGTGTCGAGGATCGCCCCGACCTCATCGAGGGCGAGGATCTCGTCGGCCGGCCAGTCCTCTCGGACAGCGGGCCCGCCGAGGTGATTACGCACCAGGCCGCGTATCCGCCGGCAGCGACCGGACCACGAGGCGTCGTCGGCTAACTCCATCAGCGACCGATCGAGCCTCCCGACGAAGCCGAGGAGTCGTCGGGCCATCTCGGCTTCGGAGGCCAGTCGCTCAACGAGCCACGGCCGGGCTTCCTCGTCAGCCTCCTCGGCGGCCTCGTCTTCCAGTTCGGTTGCCAGCCGGGAGAGTCGGATCGTCCAGTCGTCGAGGCCTCCGACCACGCCGGCCCGGAGCGCCAGCCTGGTCCAGGCCCTGGCCGGGACCAGGTCGTGGTCGGGATCCCAGAGGGGGACGTCGGCCATCCAGGCCAAGAGGTCACCTCGTCGGAGGTTCCGATCGGGCAGGCCCAGGAGGCCGACCAGGAATCGTCCGACGACCGTCTCGTCGAGTCGTCGGACGCCGCTTGCGTGGAAGGTGATTCCCGCCGTAGAGAGCCGCTCCTGGACGAGGCGGGCGTCATCGGTTGAGGACGGGTGGACCAGGACGATCCGGTCCAGTGACGTCCCACCCTTTGCCGCCTCGACGATGCGGCGGATGGCGTGCCGGACCGCTTCGTCCTGTTCGGGGACCGATGCCACCAGGAGGGCCGCTCGGGAACCGGCCGGCCCGGCCTCGGGAACCTGGGCGCCGAGGGTGGCGGCCAACGCGTCGAGGCGGGGGTCCGCCGACACCGTGCCATCGGGGGCGTCGGCGTCGCCGACGATGGCGATCACCCGGGAAGCCTCGGCCAGGGCCGAGAGGAGTCGCCGCTCCGAGGCCACGTGGTCGCCCGGGAGGTGGAGGACGACGGGGGGCATCTCGACCATCCCGTCGGCGAGCAACTGGGCAGCCACGTCAGCTCGTTCGCGCTCGTCGTGGAACCGTTCCCGAAGCCGTGCGACCAGACCCCGGTGCAGGGCCACCAGGTCGGCCAGCATGTCGCCACTGGCCGCCAGGCGATCCAGTGCCCTGCGGTGGACCTCGCGGAGGTTGCGGTGGGCGGCGACCACCGAGCGTGCGACCGACTGGTGGTCGGCCACGCGGTCGAACGCACCAGGATGCTCGGTCAGGAGCCGCCGGGTGGCGGCGAGGACGACGGCGTCGCTGACCGGGCGCCGACCGGTCAACCGGGGTGAGCCGGCAGACAGCGACCGGGCCAGGTCGAGGAGGGTAACAACGTCCACCGCGGCCAGGCCTCCGGCACGGGCGGCTAGGCGTCGGCGGACCATCAGGCCGGTGGCGTGGTTGTCGACGACGATGGTCACCGGGGCCAGCGGGTCGCTGCCCTGGAGGTCCTGGACCGCTCCGGCCAGGGCGTCCGTCGCCGGTCGTCCGTACCTGGTCCGCAGGATCTCCGCTGCCATGGACGGACAATAAGTGAGCGCTGTGACATCTTGCTCGGCTCGTGACCCTGTCCCCGCTGCCGACCGGCCGATCCCGGATCGGTAGGTTCCGGCGACATGGACGACGACCTCCAGTACCCGGGCCGCTGGGCCATCGAAAGTCCCGACCGTCCGGCCATCGTGATGACCGGTTCTGGTCAGGCCATGACGTTCGCCGAACTGGACGCTGAGGCGAACCGCATCTCCCAGCTCTTCCGCAGCCTGGGCATCAAACCGGGCGACCACGTCGCCTTCTGTCTGGAGAACCGCATCGAGTTCCTAGCCGTGACCTGGGGGGCCCACTACGCCGGGCTCTACTACACGGCTATCTCGTCTCGGCTAACCGCCGACGAGATCGCCTACATCGTCAACGACTGTGGGGCCCGGGCCTTCGTGACCTCGCCCTACAAGGCCGACGCAGTGGTCGAGATCGACGCCGCCACACCTGGAGTCGAGGCCCGCTACGTACTCGGTGGCGCCATCGACGGGTATGCCTGCTTCGAGGAGGCGGTGGCTGCCCAGCCTGCCGAGCCGCTTCCCGACCGGACAGAAGGCGAGGACATGCTCTACTCCTCGGGCACCACGGGCCGGCCCAAGGGCGTCAAGCGCCCAATGTCCGACAGAGCGTTAGGTGCATCCGACTCGATCACCATGATGGCCGAAGCGCTCTTCGGGGCCACGACCGGTTCGGTGTATCTGTCACCAGCACCCCTCTACCACGCTGCTCCGCTGCGTTTTTGCCTTGGAGCTCATCGCATGGGCTGCACGATCGTGGTCATGGAGCGGTTCGATGCCGAGCGGGCCCTGGCCGCCATCCAGGACCACGACGTCACCTGGAGCCAATGGGTGCCGACCATGTTCGTCAGGATGTTGAAGCTCCCTGAAGAGGTCCGGGGACGGTACGAGCTGTCCAGCCTCGTCTCCGCGGTCCACGCCGCCGCGCCCTGTCCGGTCGAGGTGAAGCGACAGATGATCGAATGGTGGGGTCCGGTGCTGCACGAGTACTACGCCGGCACTGAAGGCAACGGCCTTACCTACACCAACTCGCAGGACTGGTTAGAGCACCCGGGCACCGTCGGAAAGGCCCTGCTGGGCGAGGTGATCATCCTCGACGATGACGGAAACGAGGTGCCGGTCGGCGAGGAGGGAGGGGTGTACTTCCGGGGCAACTCCAGTTTCGAGTACCACAACGACCCGGAGAAGACCGCCGGGGCGAAACTGGACGCCAACACCAGCACCTTGGGCGACGTGGGCCGCCTCGACGAGGACGGTTACCTCTACCTGACCGACCGCAAGGCCTACATGATCATTTCCGGTGGGGTGAACATCTACCCGCAGGAGGCCGAGAACGTCCTAACCATGCACCCGGCGGTGTTCGATGTGGCCGTGATCGGCGTCCCGAACGACGACTTCGGTGAGGAGGTCAAGGCGGTGGTCCAGCCAGTCGACCCGGAGGCCGCTGGCCCGGATCTGGCGGCCGAGCTGATTGCCTTCTGCCGCGCCCGACTCGCTGACGTGAAGTGTCCCCGTACGGTCGACTTCCGGGACGAGCTGCCCCGCCATCCCACCGGCAAGCTTTACAAGCGGCTCCTCAAAGACGAGTACTGGGCGGGGCGCCAGAGCCGGATCTAGCCTTCGTTCCCCTGGAGACGGCCACGCCTGCCGATACCGACGTGGCGGCGTCCGGAGTTCGTCTCCGCCTGAGCCAGCGGTTGGGGGGCCGGTCAGCCGGCCTCGGAGTGGGTGACGGGCTCCTCGCCCATCCATTCCCGGAGGGTGTTTTTGAGCTTGGTTTGCTGGATGAATAGATCGTGTTCGGGTCCGGCCTCAGTGGCCGCCTGTGGGGCCTTCAGGTAGAAGGAAAGCCACTCCTGCACGCCCGATTGGCCGGCCCGGTGGGCCAGGTCCAGGAAGAGCGCCAGGTCCAGGACGATCGGTGCGGCCAGAATCGAGTCACGGCACAGGAAGTCCACCTTGATCTGCATCGGGTAGCCCATCCACCCGAAGATGTCGATGTTGTCCCACCCCTCCTTGTTGTCGCCCCGAGGCGGGTAGTAGTTGATCCGCACGACGTGGTCGATGTTGCCGTAGAGATCCGGGTAGGAGTCGGGCTGGAGGATGGCGTCCAGCACACCCAGCTTCGAGACCTCCTTGGTCTTGAAGTTCTCCGGATCGTCCAGGACCTCGCCGTCCCGGTTTCCCAGGATGTTGGTGGAGTACCAGCCGCGCAGGCCGAGCATCCGGGCCTTGAAGCCGGGGGCCAGGAGGGTCTTCATGAGGGTCTGGCCCGTCTTGAAGTCCTTGCCTGCGATGGGTACGCCATGGCGGGCGGCCAACTCGATCATGCACGGTAGGTCCACGCTCAGGTTCGGAGCGCCGTTGGCGAACGGGACGTCGCTCATCAGGGCGGCGTACACGTAGATCTGGCTAGGTGAGATGTTTTCGTCGTCGGCACGCAGGCCAGCCTCGAACGCTTCGACGGTTTCGTGGACGGCGCTGGACTCCTGGTAGGCCTCGGTGGAGCCGCACCAAACCATGACCAGGCGGTCGCACTCGTTCTCGGTGCGGAACCGCTCAATGTCGGCGATGAGGGCCTGGGCTTGGTCCCACTTGGCGGTCTCGGACTTGACTCGGGATCCTTCTAGTCTTTTGACCCAGCGCTGGTCGAAGACGGCGTCCATGGCGACGATGCCCTCCAACTCGGCCGACACCGGGGCGAGGTCCTTTTCTTCCAGCACGCCGCAGGTGCGGGCTGCTTCCAGCACGTTGGCCGAGATCGGGTCCCAGCCGCCGAAGACCAGGTCGTCCAGGTCGGCCAGGGGAACGAACTCCCGTATGAGCGGGTTGCGGTCCTCGTCGCGGTTGCCGAGGCGGATATGGGCCATCTGGCTGACCGAGCCGATAGGGGCGGTGAGGCCGTTGCGGGCGGCGATCACTCCGGCGATGAAGGTGGAGGCCACGGCGCCCATTCCGGGGGTGAGTACTCCGAGGCGTCCGGTGGCGGGGGCGATGTCGAGGGGGGTGTCCATGGCCCACAGGATAAGCAGATCAGAAACAAAGATGAGTAAGATTCAGAAGAACTAAATTGTCGGACAGGGTCGGCGAAGCCTCGCGGACCGGAGGTTCCCAACTCATGGCCAATACACCGACGCTCCCCAACCTGACCGTTCAGCAGCTGGAGTACCTGGTGGCCGTCGCTGCAGCGCCCACCCGAGCCGCCGCGGCCGCCCGTGTGGGGGTTACCCCCTCGGCCCTCACTCAGGGTCTGGCCGAGCTGGAGCGACGGGTCGGTGTCCCGTTATTTGAGCGCCACGGCCGCCTCACCCGCCTGCGACCCCAGGCCGGCGAGGTTCTGGCCCACGCCCGGAGGGTGGTGGCCGAGACCCGGGACCTGGCCCGGTGGGCTGAGGCCCGCCGGACCGGGACGGCGGGTGCCGTCCGCCTCGGGGCTATCGACGCCGTGGCCGTCCACCATCGGGCCGAGACGGTGCGCTCCCACCGGAGGGCCTATCCCGACCTGGACTTGCGTCTCACCGTGGCCCCCTCCGGATCTCTCCTTGATGCCCTGCGGGTCGGTGACCTGGACCTGGTGGTCTGTGTGGAGCCGTCCGATCCCGCCGAGGGGATCGACACCGTCCTGTGCCTGGAGGAACCCCTCCATGCCTACGCACCGGACGGCGCAGCGGGTGGACCCCCTGAGGAATGGGGGCCGTGGGTGACCTATCCCACCGGCTCCCACACCCGGGGCGTGATCGCCGCAGGCCTCACCGTCCTTGGTGCTCCCTTCGAGGTCGTCGCTGAGTCCAACCAGCCCGACGTTCTGCGCGAGATGGTCCGCCTCGGCATGGGCTGGTCCGTCCTGCCCGAAGCCCAAGCCGAGGCCGGCCCCGAGCCTTTGGCCAGGGTGCGGCGCCGCCCCATCGGGGTGCGCCGCCTAGTTGTGGCTCGCCGTTCCGGTGCCCCACCCGACCCCGCAGTGGACGGGCTGGCCGACGTCTTGGTCAGCGGGTGACCCGCCCGGTGACGTCCCGTCGTCTCGCCCGGTAGTCTCCCGGCGCGGTAGCGCAGCTAGTTGACTCAAGGGGTCGACGACGGTGCTGCCCGCCAGAACCGACCAGAGAGCGACCCCCGCTCCCGACCATCAGGTGGTCCCCATGCCCTGGCCCTCCTCCCGAGACGACGAGCTCTTCGGCTACGTCGCCCTCGAGCTCGAACGTCAGAACACGACCCTGCAGTTGATCGCCTCCGAGAACTTTGCTTCGCCGGCCGTACTGGAGGCCAGCGGCTCGGTGCTGACCAACAAGTACGCCGAGGGCTACCCCGGCAAGCGGTACTACGGCGGAAACGTGCACGTCGACGAGGTGGAGGACCTGGCCCGCGAGCGGGTCAAGGCCCTGTTCGGGGCCGACCACGCCAACGTGCAGCCCCACTCGGGTGCTAACGCCAACATGTCCGTCTACCAGGCCTTGCTCCAGCCCGGAGACACCGTTCTGGGCCTGAGCCTCGACCACGGCGGGCACCTCACTCACGGCTCGCCAGTTAACGCCAGCGGCAAGCTGTACGACTTCGTGTCTTACGGCCTGACCGGTAGCGACGAGCGCATCGACATGGATGAACTCCGGGATAAGGCCAGGGAGTCCCGGCCCAAGTTGATCGTGGCAGGGGCCACGGCCTATCCGCGCGTCATCGAGTCGGCGCCGCTGCGGGAGATCGCCGACGAGGTTGGGGCCCTGCTCATGTTCGACGCCGCCCACATCGCCGGGCTCATTGCCGGTGGCGTGCATCCCAACCCAGTGCCGTACTGCGACATCGTCACCTTCACCACCCACAAGACCCTGCGCGGTCCGCGTGGCGGCTGCATCCTGAGTCGCGAGGAGTACGCCGCGGCAATCGACAAGTCCGTATTCCCCGGCTCACAGGGTGGCCCGCTAGAGCACCACATTGCCGCCAAGGCTGTGGCCTTTCGCGAGGCGGCCGACCCCTCTTTCGCCGACTACGCCCGCCAGATCGTGGCCAACGCCTCGGTGCTGGCCGGTGCTCTGGTGGGCCACGGGTTTCGCCTGGTCACCGGGGGTACCGACAACCACCTGATGGTCGTCGACCTAAGGACGTTTGACGCCGACGTCACGGGCGCCGTGGCCCAGACCACCCTGGACCGGGCCGGCATCACGCTCAACAAGAACACCGTGCCCGATGATCCCCGGTCGCCGTTCGTGACCAGCGGCGTGCGGATCGGCACCCCGTCGACCACCACTCAGGGTATGGCCGAGGAGGAGATGGTCGAGATCGCCGACCTCATAGCGCGCGCCTTGCGAGGCCGCGACGACGATGAGGTCATCGCCGCCGTGAGGGCCGACGTCAACGCCCTCTGCGCCCGCTTCCCGGTCTACGGAGGCTGACCGAAGCCGCCTTCGGGTCGGGCGTCGGAGTCGATCGATGATGCCCGGAGTGCTGGCCCATCTGGCCGTCGGAGCGGTGGCCGCTGCGGTCACCGCTTCTGCCACGCCCCTGGTCCGACGGTTCGCCGTAGCCTCGGGCCTGCTGGTAGCCCCCGACGAGCGCAACGTCCACACGGCCCCCACCCCTTCAATCGGGGGGACGGCCATGCTCCTGGGTCTGCTGGCCGGAGTGCTGGCCGCCTGGCTAATTGGTGACTTCTCCGAGGTCTTCGCCGCCCCGTCGGAGATGCTGGGCGTGGTCTTGGCCGCCGTAGCCATCTGCGCCGTAGGGGTCCTCGACGACGTCAGACCAGTCTCGGCCCCGGCCAAGGTGGCGGGGATGGTGCTGGCCGGCAGCGTGTTGTCGCTGACCGGTGTGTCCCTCGTCGTGCTGCGTATCCCGTTCATGGACGTTGTACTGCTGTCTCCCGATCTCTCGGCGCTGCTGACCGTGCTGTGGGTGCTCCTACTGGCCAACGCCCTGAATCTGGTCGACGGTTTGGACGGCCTAGCGGCCGGCATCGTGGCCATCGCGGCGGCCACCTTCTTCCTGTACGCCCTGCGCCTGGGTGACGAGGGCCTCCTGTTCGCTGGGAATCCGGGGTCGCTGTTGGCCATCATCGTGGTCGGTATCAGCGTGGGATTCCTGCCCCACAACGTGCACCCGGCACGGATCTTCATGGGTGACGGGGGTGCTCTCCTCCTAGGCCTGCTCCTGGCCGCCTCCACCGTCGCGGTGGGTGGCCGGACCGAGGCGGCCTACAGCGGCCAGTCTTTCTTCTTCTTCGCCCCGGCCTTCATCCCGGTGGTGATCCTGGGCGTGCCCCTCCTAGACATGGCCTTCGCGGTGGTCCGTAGGGCTGCCACCCCGGGCCGGAAGGTCACGTCGGCCGACAAGGACCACCTCCACCACCGCCTGCTGCGCCTCGGGCACGGCCATCGACGGGCCGTCTTCATCCTCTGGGGTTGGACGGCGCTGCTGTCCGGCTTCGTCCTCTGGCCCACCTACTCGGGGGACGGCGACGCCCTCGTGCCCAGTGGGATCGCCGCCCTCGGACTGCTTCTGTTCACCGTGCTGCATCCCCGCCTGCGGTCGGCACCGGGCAACGGGTCGGAGAGTGTGACTGATCCAGAGGTTGCTGCCGGAGGACTTGGTGATTAGATTCACAAGCGCGTTCGACGGTCGTCGCCGGCGAGCGTTTTCGTACGACGACCGTGGGCCCGTTGGCGCCCACCGCCGGAGGACTTCCCCGATGGCCAAGGCCGAGACGCGTGAGATGAAGCAGGGCTTCGGTGACGCCTTCGCTGCCGCCTTTGAACTGGTCATCACGCCGGGCATCTTCGGGTTCCTGGGCTGGCTAATTGACGGCCAACTCGACCTCTTCCCGGTCTTCACCGTCGCCTTCACCGTGATCACGCTGGCCTACGCCTCATGGCGCCTTGCCCGTACCTACGGCGAGAGCCTGGACCGGGCCCTCGTCGAGCGCCGCGCCGCATGGCGGGCCGAGGGCGCACCGCGGTGAGTGATCCGGTGACCGTCGAGCCTGTCGCCCCCGAGTCGGACATCGCCCGCCACCTGGCGCGCCGTGCCGTCCTCGTCGCCCCGGTCTTCCTGGTCGGCGGCCTGATCGGCTGGGGGCCAACCGGCCTCTTCTCGGCGGCCCTCGGGCTCGCCCTGGTGGCGATGAACTTCCGCCTCGGCGCGGCCATCATCACCCGGGCTGCCCAGATCTCCATCAACGCCCTCTACGGAGCCGTCCTCGGTGGCTACGTGGCACGGCTAGGCCTCATGACCGCCGTCGTGCTCGTCGTGAAGGCCGGCGGCTGGCTGGCCACCGTGCCCTTTGCCATCACCCTGCTCGTCACCCACCTCGGCCTCCTGGTCTGGGAGTCCCGGCACGTCGCCTTGACGCTTGCCGCTCCCGGGCACAGGCCCACGAGATAGAACCCACAGGAGAAGCGCTCCACGTGAACGTGCTCGCACTCGACTTTCCACCGATCACTCACCTCTTCGAGTGGCCGGAGATCCTGTTCAGCGGAACCCCCTACGCCGTCAACAAGACGGTGTTGATCTACTTGGCCGCCGTGGTGATCACTGCAGCCATCTTCTTGCTGGCCGGTCGAAAGACTGGGTCGCTGGTGCCGGCCGGAATCCAGCACGTGGCCGAGTCGGGCGTGACGTTCATCGAGGAGTCAGTGGTAATGGAGACCATTGGCGAGGAAGGCAAAAAGTTCATGCCCTTCTTGACCACCATGTTCTTCTTCGTCCTCTTCTCGAACATCTTCGAGGTGGTGCCGGGCATCCAGTTCCCTGCCAACAGCCGCATGGCCGTCCCAATCACCCTCGCTCTGGTCGTGTGGGTCATCTACAACGTCGTAGGCGTTCGAGCCCAGGGCCTGGGCGGCTACCTCAAAAACTCCCTGTTCCCCCCGGGAGTGCCCGTCGCCCTCTACCTGATCGTGACCCCCATCGAGTTGGTGTCCACGTTCGTGGTGCGGCCCTTCTCGCTGGCCATCCGGCTCTGGGCCAACATGGTCGCCGGCCACCTCCTACTGGTCACCTTCGCCATCCTCAGCCACACCATGTTCACGAGCGGCATCGTCGGCAAGGTGGGATCGATCGCCCCCTTCGCCATGCTGACGATGATGACCGGCTTCGAGATCCTGGTCTCGGTACTGCAGGCCTTCATCTTCACAATCCTGACCGCCGTCTACATCGGCGGTTCGCTCCACCCGGCCCACTAGGACCGGACATCACGGTCGCCGTCCGCCACCGGCGGGCACGAAACCACCTACAAGACAAGATCTCCGGACCGGAAACACCGGCCGGATGCATGAGAAACAGGAGAATCCAAGTGCTGAACGTTCTGGCGCAGACGGCCCCCGGTGAGATGCTCGAGGGCCTCAAGGCCATCGGTGCCGGCCTCGGTTACGGCCTGGCGGCCATCGGTCCGGGTGTTGGTATTGGCACCGTGGTCGGCAATGCCATCTCCGCTATGGCACGCCAGCCTGAGTCGGCCGGCATGGTCCGGACCACGATGTTCCTGGGCATCGCCTTCACCGAGGCACTCGCCCTCATCGGTTTCGTCGTCTTCATCCTCTTGATGCCCTGATTCGGGTTCGACGAGAAGAGACGAGACGAACCCATGACCAACCGACGGACCCGCCTGCTGGCGGCCCTGCTGTTCGCCCCCCTGGGGCTGGTGGCCCTTGCCGGCCCGGCCTCGGCCTCGGGCGAAAGTGTCGGCGCCTGCATCGCCGAGAAGCTGGAACATCTGATCGAGGAGGCCCACGGTGACGTGGACCACGTGGTGCACGAGCTCCACGACGACCCGACAATCGGCGACAACCTCGAGAAGGAGTGCATCGAGGCACCCAGCCCGATCATCCCCGAACTGAACGAGATCATCTGGGGCGGTTCCGCCTTCCTGATCCTGTTCGTCATCATGGTCAAGAAGGGATTCCCGGCCGTCAAGGGGGCCATGGACGCCCGGGCTGAGAGGATCCGAAGTGACCTGGACGCCGCTGACCAAGCCCGAGCCGACGCCCAGGCTGTGCAGGCCGACTACGAGGCCCGCCTCGCCGACGCCAAGTCCGAGGCGGCTCGCCTCATTGACGAAGCCCGAGGTGCTGCCGACGAGTTGAAGGTCGACCTGGCAGCCCGCGCTGATGCCGACATCGCCGAGATGCGCACCCGCGCCGCGGCCGACATCGAGTCGCAGAAGGCCCAGGCCATCGCTGACCTCCGGGCCGAGGTGGCCGGGATCGCCCTCGGTGCCGCCGAGCGGGTGGTCCAGTCCAGCCTCGACGCCGAGGTCCAGGGCCGACTGATCGACGCCTACATCGACGAGGTGGCCAGCAGCGATGGCTGACCACACGGTGGCCGGCTACGCCGAGGCGCTGTTCGCCGTGGCGGCGGCGGAGGGTAATCAGGCCGCGGTCGAAGACGAGCTGTTCCGGTTCGCCCAGGCTCTCCGGTCCAACGACGAGCTCCGCTCGACCCTGGCCGACCAAGGTGTGCCGGTGTTCCGCCGCCAGCAGGTCGTGGAGGACCTACTGGACGAGAAGGCCTCGGCCACCACGTCGGCCCTCGTCTCGATGGTGGTCGGTGCCGGTCACGCCGCGGAACTCCCCGCCATCGTGGACGCGATGGTCCAGCTGGGAGCAGCGTCGCGCAACAAGGCGGTAGCCACCGTCCGCTCCGCGGTCGACCTGACTGTCGAGCAGAGGGACCGTCTGGCCGCCGCTATCAACACCCGCACCGGCCGCGAGGTCGAGGTCAAAGTGGTCATCGACCCGTCCGTGCTGGGCGGCGTGGTCACCGAGATTGGTGACGACATCATCGACGGCAGCGTCCGACGCCGCCTCAACCAGCTCCGCGAGAGCTTTCGCTAGGCCACCGGCCAGAGACGAGAGAGACACGACATGTCCGAACTGACGATCAACACGGCGGACATCGCCGCCGCGATCCAGAAGAACCTCGACGGCTTTGAGCCCAGCCTGGAACAGACTCAGGTAGGGCGGGTGCTTGAGGTGGGCGACGGAATCGCTCGCGTGTCGGGCCTGCCCGACGCCGCTGTCAACGAACTGCTCCAGTTCGAGAGCGGTACCTTCGGCCTCGCCCTGAACCTCGACGAAGAGTCCATCGGTGCGGTAGTCCTCGGCGAGGTGGACGACATCGAGGAGGGCCAGATCGTCCGGGCGACCGGCGACATCCTGTCGCTGCCGGTGGGCGACGGTCTGCTGGGTCGCGTCGTCAACGCCCTCGGCGAACCCATCGACGGCAAGGGCCCACTGTCCAACACTCAGCCCCGCCGCATGGAGATCCAGGCACCGGGGATCATGGGCCGCAAGCCCGTGCACGAGCCGATGCAGACCGGCATCAAGGCCATCGACTCGCTCATCCCCATCGGTCGTGGCCAGCGCGAGCTGATCATCGGCGATCGCAAAACCGGCAAGACGACGATCGCCATCGACACAATCATCAACCAGGCCGGCCAGGGCATGAAGTGCGTTTACGTGGCCATCGGCCAGAAGGCGTCCACCGTGGCCCAAAACGTGGCCGTGCTGGAGGCCCACGGAGCCATGGAGTACACGGTCGTGGTGGTCGCCCCGGCCTCCGACCCGGCACCATTCAAGTACCTAGCGCCCTACGCCGGCTGCGCCATCGGCCAGCACTGGATGGACAACGGCGGCCACGCCCTGGCCATCTACGACGACCTGTCCAAACAGGCCGAGGCCTACCGTCAGATGTCGCTCCTCTTGCGCCGCCCGCCGGGCCGTGAGGCCTACCCGGGCGACGTCTTCTACCTGCACAGCCGCCTGCTGGAGCGAGCCGCCAAGCTCAGCGACGACCTGGGTGCCGGTTCAATGACCGCCCTACCGGTCATCGAGACGAAGGCCGGCGACGTCTCGGCGTTCATCCCGACCAACGTGATCTCGATCACCGACGGCCAGATCTTCCTGCAGGACGACCTGTTCAAGTCGGGCGTCCGTCCGGCCGTAGACGTCGGTATCTCAGTGTCTCGAGTCGGCTCGGCCGCCCAGGTCAAGGCCATGAAGACGGCCGTGGGCACGCTCAAATCCGACCTCCAGCAGTTTCGGGAACTGGAGTCGTTTGCTGCCTTCGGCTCCGACCTGGACGCCGTGTCCCAGGCTCAACTGGACCGCGGCTACCGGCTGACCGAACTCCTCAAGCAGGGCCTCAACTCGCCCCTGCTGGTCGAGGAGCAGGTCGTGTCCATCTGGGCCGGTACCCGAGGGCACCTCGACGGGGTGGACGTCAGCGACGTCGGCCGCTTCGAGGCCGACCTCTTGGACTGGTTCCGGACTCGTCACGCCGACGTGCTGGCCGGGATCCAGGAGACCGGAAAGATCGACGACGAGGACGCCTTCGAGGCGGCCATAGCGGCGTTCGCCGAGCAGTTCGATGGCTCGACGGCTTCCGCCGGTCCCGCGCCGGATGCCGAGGCCACCGACACCGATTCCACCCTCGTGGACGCCGACACGACGCTTCCCGAAGAGGACATCTCGGAGACCAAGTGAACGTCGTGACCTATTCACCGGGCTCCGTGGCCTCCTGCTCCGCTTCTGGCCGGCGCGCCCCCTCGACGAAGGGGGCGTGCTGTGGCCGGCGGTAAAGAGAGAGTGCTGCGACGCCGGATCGGCAGCGTTCAGAACACCAAGAAGATCACCCGGGCCATGGAGCTGATCGCCGCCACGCGCGTCGTGAAAGCCCAGCAGCGGGCTCGGGCGGCCAAGCCGTACGCCGAGCAGATCACTTCGGTAATTGAGAACCTGGCCGCCGGAGGCGCAGAGGTCGACCACCCGCTGCTCCGCCAGGTCGAGACGGTCCAGCGGGTGGGCGTGGTTGTGATCTCGTCGGATCGCGGCTTGGCCGGTCCCTACAACTCGGCCGTCATCCGGGCCGCCGAGCGTCAGGTGCAGAACGCTCGGTCGGAGGCAGCGGACTACTCGCTGATCGTGATCGGCAAGAAGGCCCGCGACTACTTCGCCTTCCGAAACTTCAACATTGATACGTACACCAGCGGCATCAGTGACAACCCGACCTACGAGGACGCCCGTCGGGTCGCCGACACGGTGGCCTCAATGTTTACCGAGGGCCGGGTGGACCGCGTCGAACTCGTCTACACGGAGTTCATCAGCCTGGGCTCCCAGAAGGTGGCCGTTCGTCGCTTCCTGCCGCTGGAGAGCACAGCGACTATCGCCGAGAAGGGCTCCGGTGATTCCGGGATCAGCGGATCGTTCGAGTTCGAACCCTCCCCGGAGGCCGTGCTGGCCGCCCTGCTGCCCCGCTACGTGGAGGCTCGCCTGTTCGGCGCCCTACTGGAATCAGCGGCTTCCGAGCACGCCAACCGCCAGCGGGCCATGAAGGCGGCTACCGACAACGCGGAGGAACTGATTACCAAACTCTCGCGCGAAATGAACCGGGCCCGTCAGGACGCCATCACCACCGAGATCATGGAGATCGTCAGCGGTGCCGAGGCACTGGGGTCTGACGACACCAAAACCAAAGCACCCGTCGCCGCCGGCGTCGAGGCCTGAACCAGCACACGATCGAAGTAGAGCCAGGAGCAATCATGACCGACACCGCTCTCAAAGACGGCCGTATCGTCGGCATCGCCGGACCGGTGATCGACGCGGAGTTCCCCCAGGGTGAACTTCCCGAGATCAACACGGCCATCGAGTTCGACGTGGTGGTAGACGGAGAGACCATCACCATCGTGGCCGAGGTGGCCCAGCAGATCGGCGACAGCCGGGTGCGGGCCATCGCCATGAAGCCGACTGACGGCCTGACCAGGGGCACCACAGTGCACAACACCGGCCAGGGCATCAGCGTGCCGGTGGGTGACGCCACCCTCGGCCATGTGTTCAGCGTGACCGGCCAGGGCCTTGACGACCCTACGGCCGGCCAAGGAGCCGAGCGCTGGGAGATCCACCGTTCGGCTCCGTCGTTCGACTCGCTAGAGCCCAAGGCACAGATGTTCGAGACCGGGGTGAAGGTCATCGACCTGCTCACCCCGTACCTACAGGGCGGCAAGATCGGTCTGTTCGGCGGGGCGGGGGTGGGCAAGACGGTACTCATCACCGAGATGATCAACCGGGTGGCCACCAACCACGGTGGCGTGTCGGTGTTCGCCGGCGTGGGCGAGCGCACCCGCGAGGGAACCGACCTCCTCCTGGAGATGGGCGAGTCGGGCGTGCTCTCCAAGGCCGCCCTGGTATTCGGCCAGATGGACGAGCCGCCGGGGGTCCGCCTGCGGGTGGCTCTGTCGGCCCTGACCATGGCCGAGTACTTCCGCGATGTGCAGGGCCAGGACGTGCTGCTGTTCGTCGACAACATCTTCCGGTTCGTACAGGCCGGTTCCGAGGTATCGACTCTTCTGGGTCGCATGCCGTCAGCCGTCGGCTACCAGCCGACGCTGGCCGACGAGATGGGAGACCTGCAGGAGCGGATCACCACAACCCGTGGCCGGTCGATCACGTCGATGCAGGCCGTGTACGTGCCGGCCGACGACTACACCGACCCGGCGCCCTTTACGTCGTTCACCCACTTCGACGGCACCACCGAGTTGAGCCGCGACATCGCTGCCCTCGGCATCTATCCGGCCGTCGACCCCTTGGCCTCCACCTCGACCATCCTCACTCCCGAGGTGGTCGGCCAGAAGCACTACGACACGGCCCGCCGTGTCCAGGAGATCCTCCAGCGCTACAAGGAACTACAGGACATCATCGCCATCCTCGGGCTCGACGAGCTCTCCGAGGAGGACAAGATCACTGTGTCCCGGGCCCGCAAGGTCCAGCGGTTCCTGTCTCAGCCCATGAACGTGGCCGAGGTGTTCACCGGCCTGCCCGGCGTGACCACGCCTGTCGAGGAGACGGTCGACTCGTTCGCCGCCCTCGTCGACGGTGAGTTGGACGACTTGCCCGAGCAGGCGTTTCTGAACGTGGGTGGCGCCGAGGACGCACGGCGTAGAGCCCGCGAGCTGCAGGGCTGACGTTCGCCATGACGTTCCAAGTCGAGCTGGTCTCCCCGGAGGCCATCTCATACAGCGGTGAGGCCGAGATGATCATCGCCCGGACGCTCGAGGGTGGCGACATCGCCTTTCAGCCCGGCCACGTTCCGTTCATCGGTGTGCTGGCCGTCTGGTCGGTCGACGTGGTCCGGCCCGACGGGAACCGGGACACCATCGCCGTGCACCAGGGCTTTGTCCAGGTGGCTGGTACCCGGGTGAGCATCCTGTCCGACGTCTCGGAGCCCTCTGCAGACATCGACGTGGAACGGGCCCGTGCGGCGAAGGGCAACGCTGAGGCGGCGCTCACCACCGACCGGAACAACGCCGAGTCGGCCGGTGCGCTGGCCCGGGCAGAACTACGCCTCCGGGTGGCAGGCGCCGACGCCTGAGCCGTCCCCGACGGACCGCTGGTCGCCGTCGGCTCAGTAGACGGGCGAGAACTCCTCGAGCTTGTCCAGCACGTGGTGCGCCTCGATCATGCGCACGGTACGTGACTTGGACCGCATGACCAGCGACTGGGTGTGGGCCTTGCCCGAGGTGTAGTGCACACCCTTGACCAGGTCGCCGTCGGTGATGCCGGTGGCCGAGAAGAAGCAGTTGTCCCCAGCCACCAGATCGTCAGTAGCTAGTACCTGGTCTAGGTCATAGCCGGCCTCCAGGGCGGCGGTGCGCTCAGCCTCGTTGCGGGGCCACAGCCGTCCCTGGATGGCCCCACCCATGCACTTCAGGGCGGCAGCCGAGATGACGCCCTCCGGCGTGCCACCGATGCCGAACAGCACGTCGGCCCCGGAGTCCCGCCAGGCGGTCGAGATGGCGCCAGCCACGTCACCGTCTGGGATAAGCCGGATACGGGCCCCGGAGGCCCGGACCTCGTTGATGAGCCCAGCGTGGCGGTCCCGGTCCAGGATTACCGCCGTCAGGTCCCGAACGTCTTCCTGCTTGGCCTCGGCGATCCGGCGCAGGTTCTCGGTCGCCGACTCCGCGATGTCGATCACTTCGGCACACTCTGGCCCGACGGCGATCTTCTCCATGTAGACGCACGGCCCCGGGTCGAACATGGTGCCGCGGTCGCTCACCGCGATGACGGCGATGGCGTTGGCCCGGCCAAGCGACGTCAGCGTGGTTCCGTCGATGGGATCCACGGCGATGTCGGCGGCCGGCGGTTGGCCATTGCCGATCCGCTCGCCGTTGAAGAGCATTGGCGCCTCGTCCTTTTCACCCTCACCGATGATGACGATGCCGTCCATGGCCACCGTGTCCAGCACGTGGCGCATGGCATCCACGGCGGCTCCGTCGGCCCCCTCCTTGTCGCCCCGGCCCATCCACCGGGAGGCGGCCAGCGCGGCCGCCTCGGTGACCCGACAGAGGTCGAGAGCGAGGTTGCGGTCGGGTACCTGGGCGTCGACAGTCATGGGGAGTGAACCTAGCCCCATGGCGCAGCAGTGGCGTCCCCTAAACCGGTGGTCCGGTGTACGGCCCCCGGGTGGCAGGATGACCGCCGTGGCGTGGTGCTTCCAGTGCGGGATCCAGTACTCACCGGGGGTCGAGGACTGCGTGGAGTGTGGGTTGGCCCTGGTGGACGAGGCCCCGGTGGAGGCCGCCGAAGTGGGGAGCAGTGACGAGGACCAGCTGGCCTACGAGCTCCACGAGTGGGCAGGGGAGAGCCGTCGGATCCTGGACCAGGTCTTGACCGCCGACGGCATCGCCCACGCCTGGCAGGGGGCAACGCTGGTTGTGCGGGCCGACGACGAGGAAGCCGTAGACCGGGCGGTGGTCGAAGCGGACGAAACGGGCGGTCCGGCACTAGACCCCGAGGCCGAGAAGCTGGCCTACGAGGTGGGCGACTGGGCAGCTGATGAGCAGTCGGCGTTCAGCGAGCTGCTGGTCCGCCTGGGCGTCCCCCACGAGTTCGACGAGGTGGGCGACCTGGTGGTGCAGGCCGACGACGAAGAGGCGGTGGAATCGGCGCTGGACGCCTTCCAGGGTGGGTCCGACGAGCGGCCCGAACTGGAAGGCCTGGGCGCCAATGGCCTGCTCAGCGACCTGTTCGTGGCCTGTGACCGGTTGCGGCGCGATGCCCGGGATCTAGCCGGTATCGATCGCTTGGTAGAGCTCTCCCCGGTCCTAATCGGCCACCGACCACCGTTTGGGATTGATGGGCAGCTTTGGAACGCCCTCGGCGGCCAAACCGCTGAGCTGGTGGACCTTCTGGGCCGGGGTGACGCCGACCCGGAGGAGGTGTCGGGCCTAGCTGCCGGCCTGGCCGGGGTGCTCCGCCAGCTGACCTGAGGCCCCGCCTTGCGGGGATGCCCGGCACCGGGGGAGGCTCAGCGCTCGGTCGGGAACCTCCCGGCGGAGGAGGAAGGAGAGGCCGTGCGTTTCATCCAGATCATCGAGTCCGAGGGGGACGTGGCCGAGGAACTGGCCGGCGTGCAGGGCTACGCGGAGCAGGCAGCCGGCGACGAGACCGTGAAGGTCGAGCGGGTCACCATCTGCGGTGACCGGGACCGTCCAGGGACCGTCATCATGATCGCCGAGTTCGCCTCGGCCGATGCCGCCAAGCAGAACGACGAGCACGAGATCACCCAGGAGGGGGCGGCCAACGCCCCCGACGGCACCACCTACAGGAATCTGGACGTCCACGGCGTCGTCGAGATGTGAGCCTCGGGGCCGCCAATGGCGGCCCTGACGACCAGCCTCAGCCGGCCCGCAGCGCCCGCCAGAGCGACCGATACGAAGGCCACTCCAGGTCGCCCACATAGCCGTCGGCGACTAGCGCAGCGTGCAAGCGGGGCAGGTTGCGGTACGGCACCGTCATGTCGGCGTGATGAGCCAGGTGGTAGCCCACCCCAAAAGGCACCATGACCAGTTTGGCCGGAAGGGTCTGTCGAACATGGTGGGTGGTGGACCGCCGGTCCGGTGAACGCGTCATACCTCCGTGCTCGGCGATGGCTCGAATCCGGTTCAGCCCCTGATACAGGGTGGCCCACGGCAGCACCCACAGCAGCGGGTACAGCCACGGATAGCCCGAGATCCAGAAGGCGCCGAACACCAGGGCCTGCCCGGCCAGGAACCGATAGGTGAGGCGTCGATGCCGGATCTCGCCGAGGCGCTGGAAGCGGGGCCGCACGATTCGAAAGGCCGACACGCCCAGCAGGTCCCGTCGGTGCTTGCGGCGCATCGAGGCGGCGCTGATCGGGTACTGCGAGTAGAGCAGGAAGTCGGGTTCCTTCGGTCCGAACTCATCACGGTGGTGGTTGATGTGGCCAATCCGGTAGCCGTGGCCGCCCGTTCCGAAGGTCAGCCAGCCGATCAGGTTGATACCGACCAGGTCGTTGACCCGTCGATTGGAAAACAGCACCCGGTGCGCCGCCTCGTGGTGGAGGATGAACAGCCGGTTCTGGGCTGCTGGCATAAGCAGGAAGGCCACAACCCAGCCGACTGGGTGGGCGGTGGCCACAGCGGCGGCCACCACGGCAACCGGGAAGAGGACAGCGCCGGCCACCGTCAGGGCATTGTGTCCGTCGGGGATCCTCCGCAGCGACTCACGGAAGTTGCCCTTCGGGCGCCCGTCGGGGTGGAATCGCTCGCTGCCGGCGAAGGCCGGTGGCGAGGGGGTCATGCCGCCGGTCATCGAGGCGATCAGCGCCGCGTGTCGAGGGGCGTCGTCCGGAGAGCGAGACTCCATGTGGGAAGGATACCGACGGTCGGTTCGCCGTCCCCGATCGGACCGGTCAATCGGACGGCCGGGGCTACCCTCCGACGATGCCCACCACGCCCGCCGTTTCCGGCCTGTTCCTCACCCCCGGGGCGGGTAGCGACCGCGACCACCCGAGCCTGGTGGCCCTTGAGGAACGTCTAGCCCCCCTGCCGGTGGAGCGCATGGACTTCCCGTACCGGAAGGCAGGAAAGCCGTTCCCCGACCGGGCTCCGATACTGGTCGGGGCGGTGCACGACGGCGTGGCCGCTATGGCGACCGACCGGGGGATCGACCCGGCGAGGCTGGTGCTGGGCGGTCGCAGTATGGGGGGCCGGATGTGCTCGCTGGCCGTGGCCGGCGGGCTCCCAGCGGTCGGCCTGGTACTGGTCGGCTATCCGCTGCACCCTCCGAAGAAGCCCGAGAACCTTCGGGTCGACCACTTCGGAGACCTCGACGTGCCGTGCCTGTTCGTGTCCGGCGACCGCGACGAGTTCGGGTCGCCCGCCGAGTTCGACGCCCACCTGTCGGTCATCCCCGGCCCGGTCACTGTGGTCCGGTTAGCGGGTAAGCGACACGACCTGAAGGGAGTGGAGGACCAGGTGTGCGACGCCGTCCAAGAGTGGCTAGTCAGCCTCTAGACGGGAACGTCGCCGGGGTTGAGGTCCTCCAACTCCACCCGGGCCGTCTCTGGGAACCAGCGCAGCACCAGCACAGCGGCCAGCACAGGCCCGACGGCGACCACGAGGAAGGCCGGGCCGTACGAACCGAACCGGTCGGCCAGCACACCAACGACCAACAGCCCGGTGGCGCTACCGGCCACCCCGAGGGTGATGATCAGGCCGTTGGCCCGGGCCCGGTTCCGGGTCGAGAACAGCTCCGGTCCATAGACGCCTAGGGCCACGGTCAGCGAGCCCAGCGCCGTGCCAACCACTGTTGAGGCCCACATAGCGGCTCCCGTGGCGTGGTAGCCGACCACCACGAACACCGTGCCGCCCAACAGGCCGAGGGCCCCCACACCCCGTCGACCACGGGTGTCGGCCCACCGGCCAGCCAGGAAGATCCCGATGCCAGCCGGGGTCGTGGTCAGCAGGGTGAACAGGGTGATCCCGGCCGCCGAGTAGCCCCGGTGGTCCTTCAGGAAGTCGTTCTGGAACTGACTGGCCGGGGCGGCGAATACCAGCAGGAGGAACGAGGCGACGGCCAACAGGAGCAACCGGTAGCCCTCGACCTTCCGGCGGCCCCCGATGTTTCGGTTGAGGACCGCTTGCTCGGACCCGATGTTGGCGGTGTAACGGAGCGACTCGGGGAGCCGACGGCCTACGGCTACCAGGCCCGGGATGGCCACCACGGGGACCACGTAGACGGCCCGCCAGCCCCGAGGGTCAAGGTCGGCTACCGGCAGGACCCATACGGCCATCCCCGCCCCGAGCGCCGCGCATAGGGCCAGCACGCTGACCCCGTAGGCCCGGGAGCCCCGAGGTAGCTCCTCGGCGGCGAACACTCCGATCAGGATGCCCACGCCCATGGTTAGGCCTCGGGCCACCAGCTGGGTGCTACCGAGGAACCAGAGGCCCGGGGAAAGCGCCCCCAACGCCGTGGCGACTACGGCGGCCAGCGCGGTGACCACCAGGAGGCGACGTCGGCCACGACGGTCGGCCAGGGCCACCACGCCGAGGGCGACCACGATGCCTAGGCGCACTACGGCCAGCGTTACACCCTGGGCGGCGTCGCCCCGCCCGAACTCGTCGGAGGCGAAGGTGATGGTCTGGGTGATGACGGTACCCAGGTAGCCGTCGACCACCTGGACGCAGGCCAGCAGGCACAGGACGCGGGTAGCCCGAGCGTCGAGCCGGTCGGGTGGTGCCCACCACGGCACCCGGCGGGCCCGCACCGCCCATCGGAGGGGTAGGGCGAACAGGGGCCGCCACACCGCGACGGCTGCCCGGTAGGCGATGGTCTCCACTACCCGATGGGTTCCGTCCCTACTCCCGTCGACCTGGAGGGTCCGTTCCCAGGAGTGGAACGGACCGTGGTCCAGAGTGAACCGGTCCCTGCCAGCCGCCACCTCGCTGACTAGGTCGTCGCGGGGACGCCTCAGCTCAGCCAGGCCGCGATCGTCCACCTCGTGGGATACGACCACTGAAGTGGTGCGGTGGCGGTCGCCATCGGGCGAGCTGGTGGTGATGGGCTGCCCTCCGGTGCGCTCGACTGCCCACCATACTGAGGGGATGGAACTCCCCTTGGACGACCGCGACCCCTCCGCCGGAGGGCGCTCGGTGATCCGGGTCCGGCGGTCCGGCCCGCTTTCCGGGTCAGTCCGGGTGTCCGGGGCCAAGAACTCGGTGCTGAAGCTGATGGCGGCCGCTGTCCTGGCCCCCGGCCGGTTCACTCTGCATAACGTTCCCCGTATCGTCGACGTGGCCCTCATGGCCGATCTGCTGGAGGGCATGGGGGCGAAGGTTGCCCACGTCGACGACGTGCTGACCATCGACGTGCCCGAGCAGATGGTCCCCGAGGCCCCCTATGAGTTGGTGGAGCGCATGCGAGCCTCCATTGTGGTGCTGGGGCCGCTCCTGGCCCGGTTCGGCGAGGCCCGGGTGTCGGTGCCGGGAGGCGACGACTTCGGCCACCGCCCGATCGACATGCATCTCCGGGCCCTGAAGGAGCTAGGGGCCACCTTTACGGCCAGCCACGGGTACATCGAGGGACGGGCAGAGCGCCTACTGGGGGCCCGGGTCATCCTGGAGTACCCGAGCGTGGGGGCCACCGAGAACCTCTTGATGGCCGCCGCGCTGGCCAAGGGCACCACAGTGATCGACAACGCGGCCCGGGAACCCGAGATCGCCGACCTAGCTGCCTTCCTAAACCTCATGGGGGCCGACGTGGAGGGGGCGGGCGGTTCCACCATCACCGTGGAGGGAGTGGAGCGCCTGCGGGCAGTTACCCACACGGTGGTTCCCGATCGCATCGAGGCCGCCACCTACCTGGCCGCCGTTGGGATGGCCGGCGGGGAGGTCCGAGTTCATGGTGCTCGGGCCGACCATATGGAGATGCTGCTAGAGAAACTGGGTGCCATGGGCCTGCGGGTCGACGACGGGGGCGATGTCCTCTGGGCCACGGCACCCGAGCGGTTGCGCTCCATTGACGTGTCCACGCTGCCCTACCCCGGGGTGGCCACCGACTACAAGCCGCTGCTCGTGGCCTTGCTCTCCGTGGCCGACGGAGTAGGGATCCTCACCGAGAACGTGTTCGCCGGACGCTTCAAGTACATCCCCGAGATGGTGCGGATGGGGGCCGACATCCGGGTAGAGGGCCACCACGCGGTGGTCCGCGGGGTCCCGGTGCTGTCCGGTGCTCCGGTACGGGCTCCCGACATCCGGGCCGGAGCCGCCCTGGTCGTTGCCGGCCTGGCCGCCGAGGGCGAGACGGTGGTCGCCAACGCCCACCACGTGGAGCGTGGCTACCAGGACCTGGTGGGGAACCTCTCCCGCCTGGGGGCCGACGTCTCCTGAGGTCAGGAGGCGTCGTCGCCGTCGGCCGGTGATCGGCCGGCCCGTCTGGACCGCCGGTCGGCCAGCCACAGCAGGCCGGCCACCACGGCCACCGGTCCGGCCACCAGAAGCTTCTCGTCCCAACCACCCTGGTGGGCCAGCAGCATGGAGAGGTTGGGCATTGAGCCAATCTACGGGCCCGGAGGATGGGGAGTGAGGGTGTGGACGCCCGATCCCGCTGCGAGAATGTCCCCATGTCCATAGACACCACATCCGGTCCGGTTGACGACCTGCTGACCCGGGTCGCCAAGGTCATCGAGGTGATCCGTCCGGCCATCCAGGCTGACGACGGCGACATCGAGTTGCACGGGGTGGACGAGGAGACCGGCGAGGTCACCGTGGAACTGGTTGGGGCCTGCGTGGCCTGTCCGGCGTCGGACCAGACGCTGAAGGCCGGCATCGAGCGGATCCTGAGGGACCGGGTGGACGGTGTGACCACTGTCCGCAACGTGGGTGAGACCGCCAACCCAGACGGTCCCATCGGGGCGACCGGACCGGACGAGGGAACCGCCGTCTCCCTCTGAGCGGACCGGACCACGCTCCGGTTCCGCGGGCACCGGAGGCGCTGGGTACCCTCCGACGGTGACCGAGCAGCCCCTCCTTCGGGTCGAGAGACGAGACGACGGCGTCGTCCTGGCCACCCTGGACCGCCCAAAGGTCAACGCTCTGAACACCGACCTTCTCCTTGAGCTGGAGGCGCTGGCCGTAGCGTGCGCCGAGGACCCACCAGGATCCGTAGTGGTGACCGGGGCCGGTCGCATGTTCGCCGCCGGAGCTGAGCTGGCCGAGTTCGCTGACCCAGAAAGGCGACCGGTGCAGGCCGACGCCTTCCGGGCCGCCTTCGGCGCCATCGAGCGAATCCCCTGCCCAACGATCGCCGCCGTCAACGGCATGGCCCTAGGAGGGGGAGCCGAGTTGGCTTGGTGTTGTGACATTCGGATCCTTGGTGAGGGATCGGTCTTTGGTCAACCCGAAGTTTTCCTCGGGATCATTCCCGGCGGCGGAGCTACTCAACGCCTGACAGGACTAGTGGGCCGAGCTACGGCCAAACGACTTATCTGGGGTGGAGCCCAGATTGCTGCCGCCGAAGCCCTAAGGCTCGGACTGGCCGACGAGGTAGTGCCTGACGACGAACTCCTCCACCGTGCACTCGCCCTTGGCGCCGAGTATGCCGAAGGCCCCCGGCTGGCAATTCGGGCTGCCAAGCGGGCAATTGACGAGGGAGTGGACCTTCCTTGGCCGACCGGTATCGACCTTGAGTTGGACCTGTTCCTAGAGGTCTTCGAGACCGAGGACGCCCACCGGGGTGTCGAGTCGTTCTTCGAACACGGTCCGGGCAAGGCGACCTTCGAAGGACGCTGAGCGCCCTACCGTCTACTGGCCTGAGCGACTAACCGGGTCTAGATTCCGCGCCGTGGTCGCCCCCTTTGTCGAAGCGTTCCGTGCCTTCGCCGTCGCCGAGGGGGACCGTGACCCCGGATTGGCCCGACCGATGGCTCTGCTGGCTGGCGGCTTGGACCACGTCACGGTGGCCGAACCGACTCCCCAGGCTGGCCTGCCGGTGGCCGACCGGCACTTCGAGGCGGCCCTGGCGGCTGGCGTAGGGGTCCCGGCCGACTTGGCTCGGATAGTGGCCGGGCGGACCGGTTGGGCCCGGCCGTACCCCGACTATGCCGGCCAGCCAGATATGGACGCCCTACGGGCCAACTACGCCTACTCGCCGATTATCGGGGCCGCCGAGGATGCCATCTCCGGGAACGCGGTGACTGCCCTGTATCTCAGCGACGACGTGTTCGCCGGACTGGTCCTCCAGGGCCCTGGGGTGGTCTATCCGCCACACGTCCACAAAGCGGCCGAGGTCTACTGGGTGGTTAGTGGGACAGCCGACTGGCAACGGGGCGACGACTGGTCGACACACGGGCCCGGGTCGGTCATCTTTCACGACACCGGCGTCCGCCATGCCACGGTCACCGGTGACGAGCCCCAGTTACTGCTCTTCGCCTGGGTCACCGACCCAGATTCCATCCCCGTCATCATCCGGCACTGACCGAGGCCGCCGGTACGGTGCGCCCGATGGAGCCGACGTCGGAGACCGACACCTGCCACTGGCACCCCGACAACCGGGCCGGTGTGCGGTGCCAACGGTGCGACCGGAGGATCTGTGCCCTGTGCATGAACACCGCCTCGGTGGGCTTCCACTGCCCGGAGTGCGCAGCTCCCACCCCCCGACGGCGAACCTGGTCCGGTCCGGCGCCGTCGGCCACCGGCCTGAGCACCCCGGCTCGGGGCGGCCTCGACGCCACTACGGCGGTGATCGGCCTGAACCTGGCCGCCTTCTTGGCCATGGCGGTGGCCGGGGGGACCGGATCCAGCGTTTACCGACGCTTTGCCTCAGGGGGCGGCGAGGTGACGTGGGACTACGGCCTGCTGGGGATTGGACGCGAGGGGTTCCGGCTGGTGGGCGTGGCCGAGGGCGACTGGTGGAGGTTGGTCACCGGAGGGTTCCTCCACGCCGGCCTGCTGCACCTGGTGTTCAACATGTTCCTACTCTGGATGCTCGGCCACCAGCTGGACCGCCTTCACGGTCCGACCCGTTTCCTGGGCCTGTACCTGGGGTCGCTGGCCGGCGGCGCCCTGGGCGTGATGATGATGGATCCGACGGCGTTGACCGTTGGTGCCTCGGGCGCCGTGTTCGGCCTGATGGCGGCCACCGTGGTCCACCAGCTCCATCGGGGGGTGAACCCGTGGGCCAGCGGGGTGGCTGGCCTGGTGGTAGTGAACCTGGTACTGACCTTTGGGCGGCCGGGGATCAGCATCGGTGGCCACCTAGGAGGCTTGATTGGTGGGGCGGTGCTGGCCTGGGTGGTCGACGCCTGCGACCGACGGCGGCTGCCCCGAGCCGTGGGCACCACCATCCCGTACGTGGCCACTCTGGCCTTTCTAGCCGCCGCCGTCTGGGCGGCCGGACGGTGGTGGGATCCGGTCCTGGGCTGAGCCGGCCGTCGGGTCGACGGCTCGCAAGTCAGGTCGGTGACCGCCAGGTCGACACGTGGAGCGGGGAGTCCCCGGTGAACGGTGTGCCCGACCAGTCCTCGGTCCGACCCTCTAGGACCAGCCCAGCCGCGGTGGCCATAGCGTCCAACTGGTCAGGCGTGGCGTACCGGAGTACGTAGGGGAAGAGCCGGTTCCCGGTGGCCGTGACCTCGATCCGCTGTCCGGTGATGATCTGGGCTTCGACATCAGTGCGCACGACGTCCAACAGGACCCGGTCCAGGCCCACGTCCCGGACTGACAGGCCGTCGTGGGCTTCCGGGTCGGGGACGAACGCCTCTATCACGAACCGCCCGCCGGGACGCAGCAGACGGGCTACTGAACCCACGCACCGGTTCTGGGCCTCAGCGCTGGTCAGGTTGAAGAAGGTGTTGAAGCCGACCAGGACCACGGCGAAACCGCCGTCGGACAGACCGGGGGGGTCCGCCATGTCGCCTTCCACCAGGGTGAGGCGACTGGCGCCCGGCTTAGCCCGGAGACGGTCCAGCATGGCCGTTGAAGAGTCCACGCCGGTCACGGCCAACCCGCATTCGGCCATGGCCAGGGCAAGGCGCCCAGTTCCCACGCCCAGTTCTAGGACCGGCCCACCCTCGGCCAGGTCGGCGATCCGCTCGGCCACCTCGGTGGGGTCGCCTATGACCGTCAGGGCCACCCCCCCGTCCTCGCCATACCACTCGTCGTAGACGGCGGCCATCCGGTCGCCGTAGGTCCGCTCGTCGTAGCCCTCCACGGAAGCAGTCTGGCGGACGCGAGATGGGATGCCCACTGGACCACGCCGTAGCCTCGGGTCATGGAAAACGCCGGACCCCAGGCCTACCTGGACCACGCGGCCAGCACCCCGGCCCGGCCCGAGGTAGTCGAGGCCATGGTGCCCTGGCTGGCCGACCACCCGGGCAACCCGTCGGGGGCCCATGCCGTGGCCCGTGCGGCTCGACGGGCCGTAGACGATGCCCGGGACTGGGTGGCGGCCCTGGTGGGCGCGACGGCCGGTGAGGTGGTGTTCACCAGCGGGGGGACCGAGGCCGACAACCTGGCCGTCGACGGCGTGGTTCGGGCGACTGGCGGCCTACCGGTCTGCTCTGCCGTGGAGCATCCGGCGGTGCTGGCCCCGGTACGGGAGGCCGGCGGGATGGTGGTGCCCACCGATACCGGCGGTCGGATCGACCTCGACGCCCTGGCGGCGACCCTGGCCGGCGTGGACGGGATTCGCCTCGTCTCGGTGATGGCGGTCAACAACGAGACGGGGGTGATCAACGATCTCGACGCGGTAGCCCACGTGGTGGCCGAGCACGCGCCGGAGGCCATGCTGCACACCGACGCCGTCCAGGCCGCAGCGTGGGTTGACCTCGGCCCGGCCTGCCGGTCCGCCGCCCTGGTCAGCCTGACTGGCCACAAGTTCGGTGGGCCGAAGGGGGCGGGCGCCCTAGTGGTCCGCGACGGCGTGCCGATGGCAGCCGTGCTCCGGGGCGGAGGCCAGGAGCGGGACCGGCGGGCCGGAACCCAGAACGTGCCGGCCATCGTCGGCTTGGGGGAAGCGGCCCGCCTGGTACAGGCCGATCGGGAGGCAACTGTCAGGCGGATAGGTGCCCTCCGGGACCGCCTGGAGGGCGGCCTTCTGGCCACCGTGGACGGGGTCCACCGGACCGTCCCCGACGGAACCCCCCGCACCCCTGGGGTGGCCCACCTGTGCATCTCCGGCGTGGAGAGTGAAGCCCTCCTCTTCCTCCTGGAGCGCCACGGCCTTTCGGCCAGCGCCGGCTCGTCGTGTGCCAGCGGGGCCCAGGAGCCCTCCCACGTGCTGGCCGCCATGGGCGTGGACCGGACGGCGGCCCTGGGCTCGGTCCGGCTCTCGCTGGGGCACGCCTCGACCCCTGCCGACGTCGACCACGCCCTGGCCGTGGTGCCAGCCACCGTGGCCCAACTCCGCGAGCATGCCCACACTGTGGAGTACGGATGATCGGGAGGGAACCGGACGGGCCGGTCATGGTGGCCATGTCGGGCGGGGTGGACTCCTCGGTGGCAGCCGCTCTCTTGCTGGAGGCCGGCCACGAGGTGATCGGAGTGACGTTGCGCCTGTGGGGCGGCGAGTCCGACTCGGGATGCTGTGCCGTGTCCGACGTGGACGACGCCCGGCGGGTGGCCGACGCCCTGGGGATCGACCACCATGTGTTCAACCTGGGTGATGACTTCGACCGGGATGTCGTTGGGCCCTACGTGGACGACCACGCGGCGGGCCGGACCCCCAACCCGTGTATCGAGTGCAACCGGTACATCAAGTTTGGCCGGCTCTGGCAGCGGGCGCAGGCCCTCGGCTTCAACCGTCTGGCCACAGGCCACCACGCCCGGGTCGTGGTCCGGTCGGACGGTGTCCGGCGGATCGCCCGTGCGACCGATCCGGCCAAGGACCAGTCTTACGTGTTGCACATGCTGGGCCAGGACGTCCTAGCTGGGCTCCTCCTGCCTGTCGGGGAGTTGACCAAGGCTGAGGTGCGTCGGCGGGCCGCGGCGTTCGGCCTGCGGACCGCCGACAAGCCCGACAGCCAAGACGTGTGCTTCATCACCGACGCCCACGGCCGACACGACTTCCTGCGCCGGCGCATTCCGTTGACGCCCGGTCGGGTGGTGGACGGTGCCGGCATCGAGGTGGGGTCGGTGGACGCCGTGGAGCTGGTGACCGTCGGCCAGAGGAAGGGGATGGCCTTGGCCGGTGGCGGAGCGCCGCGCTACGCCGTGCACGTGGACGTCCCGTCGGCCACCGTCAGGGTGGGGTCGGCGCGCGACCTGCTGATCGACGCCACGCCGGTGGAGAGGTTCTCGTGGGCTGATTGTTCGGTGGACGGTCCGGTGCTGGTTCAGACCAGCGCTCACGGTCATGTAGACCCGGCGGTCCTGGACGGTGACGTGGTCCGGTGGCCGGCGCCCCGACGCCGGGTGGCCCCGGGGCAGAGCGTGGTGTTTTACGAGGGCGACGAAGTGGTCGGCGGAGCCCTGGCCCGTTAGCTAACCGGTAGCCGCCGCCGGCCGGCCTCGTCCAGGACGACGTCGGGCCGGTTGGGCGAGCATAGGAAGGCCTCGATGGCCGCTACTTCGGTGGTGCGACCCCGGCCCGCCGGCAGGACGTCATGGGGTTCCCGGCATCGCACCTCGAGGGCCAGGCCACGGGCCTGCTGGGTGAAGTCAATGGCGTCGGTGTCAACGGCCGCCGGACCGATACGAGCCAGCCCAGCCCGCTGGAGGAGGGTTGGCTCGGCTAGGGCCAGATGGTCGTGGAGGACAAGGCCGGCGGGTACAAGCACGATCCACCGGTGGGTCAGACGGTGCAGCGAGCGAACGGCCATGGCGGCCAGCGTTGCCCCGAGGGCGGTGACCACCCCACCGGCGGCCCATCGGGAGTTCAAGAGCAGGATCGGGCCGACGGTGGCCCCGGCGATGGTGACCACGGTGGCCAACGGCCCCAGCACCAGGGCGACCGGTCCGGGTGCCCGGAGCAGGAATCGGCGTTCATCGCCGTAGGAGGCGCCGTCCACGAAGCGGTCGGCCACCGGGGCGGCGGAGGTAGCAAGGACAACGAAGACCGCGGCGGCCAGCGCGAAGGCGGTGTGCACGGCGTCGCCGGTGGTCGCCGCACTCCACGCGGCGAGAGCGGCGACGGCCGGACCCCCGAGGCGCAGCGCGGTCAGGGTCAGCGGCAGGGGGACGAGGGTGGCCGTCAGCCCGGCCGCCCACAGGACCCACAGCGCCACCGAAGCCGTCGAACGGGGCGTGGCGTCCATGTCGTGGAGGGCATCAGCGATCGCCGGTCCTGCCAGGACGGGGAGGAGTAACCAGATCGACCGCAGGCCCCAGACGTCGGCCCACTCGGCCCGCCGCCCTGGTGGTGGGAAATTGCCGAAGAAGGGTGCAGGGCGGTTCACCCGATCAGGCTACGGGCCGGTCGCTGGCCCGAAGCCCGTCGCGAGCCGCCGGTAGAATCGGCTTGTGCAGGACGCGGCGACCCGGATTGACGAGCTTCGGGCCCTGGTGGGATATCACTTTGAGCGTTACCACGCCGAGGACGAGCCGGAGATCCCGGATGCCGACTACGACGCTCTTGTGGTGGAGCTTCGGGCCCTGGAAGCCGAGTACCCGGAACTGGTCACCGACGACTCGCCTACCCGCCGGGTGGGCAGCACCGGACGGTCCACGTTCGACGAGGTGGCCCATCGAGTTCCCCTGCGGTCGTTGGACAACGCCTTTGACGTAGACGAGCTACGGGCCTGGTCCGAGCGGGTCCTCCGTCGCCTCGACGATGACCCGGTTCCCGCCTGGGCCTGCGAGTTGAAGTTCGACGGCTTGGCCGTGTCGTTGCGCTACGAGGACGGCCACCTGGTACAGGCAGCCACCCGGGGCGACGGTCGGGTCGGAGAGGACGTCACGGCCAACGTCCGCACTATCAACGACGTCCCAGACCGTTTGTCCGACGAGGCACCGGCTGTTGTGGAAGTACGGGGCGAGGTTTACATGGGCCGGTCGGCTTTCGAAGCCCTGAACGCCGCCCAGGCGGCGGCCGGGGAGAGGGCCTACGTCAACCCCCGCAACACGGCGGCGGGTTCGCTGCGCCAGAAGGACGCTGCGGTAACCGCCACTCGGGATCTCTCCTTCTGGGCCTACCAGTTGGGCGAGGTGGTCGGTGGTCCCGACCTGGGCTCGCACGGCGACACTCTGGCCTGGCTGTCGACGCTCGGCCTATCGGTCAACGAGCACCTCCACCGGTTTACCGACTTCGAGGAAGTGGTGGCCCATGTGGCCCGGGTGGAGGACACCCGACATGACCTGGACTACGAGATCGATGGCGTGGTGGTAAAGGTGGACGATCTGGGGCTTCAGGAGCGGTTGGGGTTCACCGCTCGGGCCCCCCGATGGGCCGTGGCCTACAAGCTGCCTCCCGAGGAGCGAACCACCCGGCTGCTGGACATCGAGGTGTCGATCGGGCCGGGGGGCCAGGCCACGCCGTTCGCTCGGCTGGAGCCGGTGTTCGTGGGCGGCTCGACAGTCACTGCGGCCACCCTGCACAACGCTGACCAGGTCGGGGAGAAAGATGTCCGGCCGGGCGACCTGGTGGTGGTCCGCAAGGCGGGCGACGTCATCCCTGAGGTACTGCGACCCGTGCTGGCCGAGCGTCCGGAGGGGCTGCGCGAGTGGTCGTTTCCCACGTCGTGCCCGGAGTGCGGTGGCCCGTTGGTCCGCCCGGAGGGCGAGGCGGCCACCTTCTGCACCGACCATTCATGTCCCCGGCAGGTCCGGGGCCGGATCGAGCACTTCTCCTCCCGAGGGGCCATGGATATCGAGGGCTTCGGTGAACAGCGGGTCGACCTGTTCGTAGGCGAGGGCCTCCTCACCGACGTAGCCGGGATCTACTCGCTGGACTACGACCGGATCGCCGGCTGGGACGGCTTCGGGGAGACGTCGGTTCGCAACCTGCGCGAGGCCGTCGAGGGGTCCCGGGACCGGCCCCTGGGACGCCTGTTGTTCGGGCTGCGGATCCCGCACGTGGGCACCACGGTGGCCGACGCGGTGGCTGCCGCTTTTGGTGATCTGGACGGGCTGGAGGCGGCCTCAATCGAGGACATGGAGGCTGTCGATGGCCTCGGCCCGGTCATCGCGGCCAGCGTGCACGGCTGGCTGCGTCGACCGTCCAGCCGCGACCTGTTGGACCGCCTGCGGGGTGCCGGGGTGAATCTGGTGGCAGCGCCTGTCGTCGGGGCCGACGTCGAACCCCTGCTGGCCGACATGGCCGTGGTGGTCACCGGCACCCTGGCCGGCTACTCCCGCGATGGGGCGAAGGCGGCCATCGTGGCCCTAGGAGGCACCTCACCAGGCAGCGTGTCGGCCAGGACCACCGCCCTGGTCGCCGGCGAGGGCGGGGGCTCCAAGTTGGCTCGAGCCGAGGAACTGGGCGTGCCCGTTCTCGACGAGGAGGCCTTCGCCCGCCTGCTGGATACCGGAGAGCTGCCCGGCTGAGCCATCCTGGTCGACCGCAGCCGGATCAGCCGTCGACCCGGAAGCACCAGTCGATGGTCGCCGTTCGGTCCGGATTGCGGACCGGCCAGTAGCGCACGGTGGTGCACACCTCCTGAGCCGGAAGCCGTACCAGGGCCAGGTCGGCACCGGGTCGGAAGATCACCGAGTTGAGCGCCTTCTCGATGCGCTGTTGGTCCACCGGGACCACCGTGCCCCCGATGTGGAGGATTTCGCCCGCCCACCCGGGGGCCAGGATCACTCCGACGTTGGCTTGCGGGAGGACGGTGTCACCGCGGGGAGGCAAGAGTTCCAGGATCGACGGGTTGGAGTCCACCGAGACGTCACCCGGGTCACCGGTAGGCAACAGGACCGTGAGGACCATGATCCCGGCCCCTAATCCGAGCAGGACGCTGATGACGAGGGCGTTCCGGCGAGTCACGGGCGCAGGCTATCCACGGGGTCTGCACGGGTAGCCTCAGGGGGTGACCGACGGACCGTTCGGGGGAGATCCCCGGTTTTCCGCCCACGTCCCCGCAGCGAACCCTGGGGGACCGGGCGCGCCCAGCGGGAACATGGTGGGTCGGATGCTGGGCGGCCGCTACCGCCTGGGTAACGCCATTGGGACTGGCGGGTCGGGGACCGTCTACCTGGCCGACGACCTCTCGCTGGGACGTCAGGTGGCGGTCAAGGTGCTGCATTCCTCGCTGGTAGGCGATGAGGCATTCGTGGACCGCTTCCGGGCTGAGGCCCGCCTGGTGGCTTCGCTGGCCGACCCCCACGTGGTGTCGATCTACGACTGGGGGGTCGACGGCCAGGCCTACCTGGTGACCGAGTATCTCGGGGGCGGCAGCTTGCGGAGCATCCTTTCCTCGGGCCGTACTCTGGCCCCGTCGCAGATGCTGACGGTGGCCCTCGAGGCCTGCCGGGCACTGGATCACGCCCACCGGCAGGGCATTGTCCACCGCGACGTCAAGCCGGCCAACCTGCTTTTTGGCCAAGACTCCCGTCTGCGGATCGCCGACTTCGGCCTGGCTGATGCCCTTACCGGGACCGCCAGTCGGGAGCTGTTCGGCGGCGGTGGGGTGATCGGCACGGCCCGCTACGCCTCACCGGAACAGGCCCAGGGCCTGGCTCTGGATGGTCGGTCCGACGTCTACGCCCTAGCCCTCTGCATGGTCGAGGGCGTCACCGGCCACCTCCCGTTCGTGGCCGAGACCCTGGAGGGCACACTGGCCGCCCGGATCGGACAGAACGTGCCCATTCCCGACGCCCTGGGTCCGCTGGTCCCGGTGGTGGCCCACGCCGGTGTCGCCGACCCGGCGAACCGACCGACGGCCCGTGAGTTGGGTCGGATGCTGCTGGATATCGCTGGCCGGATGTCGCGTCCCGAGCCCCTACCGCTGGTCGGTCCGGGCGAGGTGGGCGCCTCGCCGGTGTCCGGCGAGCCGACCCGGGCCACTCCGACCGTCTTCCCGTCACCTACCGAGCCACCGACAGCGGCCCCACCGCCTCCCCGTCCGGTCGGCCCCCGTCGCCGCTGGACCGGCTTGCTACTGGCCGGGATCCTGACCGTCGGCGCGGTGGTTGGTGGTGCCATGCTGTGGGAGGTCAGCCGGCCGTCCCGTCGGGCCGTCCCGTCCCTCGTGGGGTCCTCGGGCGACAGCGCCCGCTCGCTGCTCACCGAGTTGGGGTGGACGGTCGAGACCCGCGACGTCCGGCAGGACGGGAGCGACTCTGGGGAGGTACTCGGCATGCGTCCGGAGGCCGGGACCCGGCTGGCCGCCGGGGAGACGGTCCTTTTGGAGGTGTCGTTGGGCCCGTTGCGCCTGCCTGTTCCCGGCGGGCTGGTCGGGGTGAGCCTGACCGAGGCTGAGCGGGTTTTGACCGACGCCGGCTTGGAGGTGGGTGAGGTGACCCGCACCTCCGACGAGGACGTGCCCGCCGGCCTGGTGTTGGAGGTCCTGGCCTCGGGAGAGCCGGTACCGCAGGGAACCGAGGTGGGCCTCCGGGTGTCCGCTGGACCGCTGCCCCGGCAGGTTCCCGAAGGGCTGGTCGGCCTGATGCCGGCCGATGTGGTGGCCGAGCTGATTGCTCTGCGCCTAGCCCCCACCATGGGTGAGGAGTACGACGAGTGGGTGGTGGCTGGCCGGGTGTCCCGGATCGAGCCCCTTGCTGGTACTCAGCTGTCGGTTGGCGACGACGTACGAGTCGTCGTTTCGATGGGGGCCGTTCCAAGGTCGGTGCCGGCGATAGAGGGGCTGACCCTGGCCGTGGCTGAGAGCCGGCTCCAGGTGGCGGGGTTCCGCAACGTAATAGTCGTGGGCCTGCCCGACACCGGCGGAGACCAGCCGGTAGACCGCAACACCCTTGTGGTGGCCTCCCAGGACCCGGCACCGGGCCGGCAGAACCAGCCGGACGTCGAGGTCACGATCGTCGTCCAGCCCGGCTGAGCCCTACCCTGCCCTCCCGATGACCGAACGGATCACCCGCGACGACGTAGCCCACGTGGCCGACTTGGCCCGGCTCACCCTGTCTGACGCCGAGCTGGACGCCTTCACTGGCCAACTGGCCGATGTGCTGGACCATGCGGCAGACCTCGACGCCCTGGACCTGACCGACGTTTCGCCGACGGCCCACCCCCTGCCGATGGTTAACGTGTTTCGGGCTGACGTGCCTGGTCCGACCAGCGACCGCGACGAGGTGCTGGCCGCCGCACCGTCGGTGGAGGAGGCGCAGTTCCGGGTGCCCCCTGTCCTCGGGGAGGAGCCGTGAGCGCCCGGGGTCTGGCGGCCGCCGTGCGCTCTGGGGAGCGGTCGGCCCGGTCGGTGGTCGACGAGCACCTGGAGACCATTCGCTCCGGCGAGCCTGAGATCCACGCCTTCAACCTGGTGCTGGCCGACGAGGCGCTCGCTGCGGCCGACGAGGTGGACCGGCGGGTAGCGGCTGGCGAGGATCCCGGCCCGTTGGCCGGCGTTCCGGTGGCCCTAAAGGACAACTTGTGTACCCGCGGGGTGCCCACCACCTGCTCATCGCGGATCCTGGAGGGCTGGCTCCCTCCCTACGACGCCACCGTGGTAGAGCGGCTGGCCGCTGCCGGGGCCGTGGTGGTCGGTAAGACCAACTTGGACGAGTTCGCCATGGGTAGCTCGACGGAGAACTCGGCGTTCGGCGTGACTCGCAACCCGTTGGACCTCACCCGGGTCCCTGGAGGTTCGTCCGGCGGGTCGGCTGCCGCAGTGGCTGCCGGTTTCGCCCCCCTCGCTCTGGGTAGCGACACCGGTGGGTCGATCCGCCAGCCGGCAGCCTTGTGCGGAGTGGTCGGCGTGAAGCCCACCTACGGGGCGGTGTCCCGTTATGGCCTGGTGGCCTTTGCCTCCAGCCTCGACCAGATCGGTCCATTCGCTCGCACGGTCTCCGACGCTGCCTTGCTCCTAGAGGCCATTGGGGGCCACGACCCCAGGGACTCCACCTCCATTCCGGAGCCGGCGGCGAGCCTCACTGAGGTCCTGGACCGGGGCGTTGAAGGCTTGCGGATCGGGGTCATCGAGGAGCTCTCCGGCGACGGCCTTGAGGGCATCGCCGACGATGTGCGGTCCCGCCTGGGTGAGGCCGCCTCGGCCCTGGATGCGGCCGGTGCCACCGTCGAGACCACCTCGGTTCCGTCGACGGTGTACGGCCTGTCGGCGTACTACGTGATCGCCCCGGCCGAGGCCTCATCCAACCTGGCTCGCTACGACGGCGTTCGGTATGGGCTACGGGTTGACGCCCCCAACGCCGGCGATATGAACACGGCCACACGGACCGCCGGTTTCGGCGACGAGGTCAAGCGCCGCATCATGCTTGGCACCTACGCCCTTTCAGCTGGGTACTACGACGCCTACTACGGCAAGTCCCAGAAGGTCCGTACGCTGATCGTGCAGGACTTCGCCCGGGCCTACGAGGAGTTCGACCTGCTCCTCTGCCCGACCGCTCCCACCACGGCGTTCCCCATCGGCGAGAAGACCGCCGACCCAATGACCATGTACCTGAACGATGTCTGCACCATCCCGTCCAATCTGGCTGGGCACCCGGCCATGTCGGTGCCGTTCGGGGTGGGGGACGACGGCATGCCGGTCGGGGTGCAGATCCTGGCCCCGGCCATGGGTGAGCCCACCATGTTCCAGGCCGCCGCCGTGCTTGAGGCAGCGGGGAGCGGGTCGTGAACGCCGAGGCCACCGCCCCGGAGGTCGTCCCTGGCTGGGAGACGGTCGTCGGCCTGGAGGTCCACGCCGAGCTGGCCACGGCCACCAAGCTGTTTAGCTCGGCCCCCAACCGGTTTGGCGGCCAGCCCAACACCAACGTCGACCCAGTGTCCCTCGGTCTGCCGGGCTCGCTGCCCGTGCTCAACGAGCAGGCGGTGGAGTTGGCCATCCGGGTCGGCCTAGCCCTGAACTGCCAGGTTCAGCGCTCAGTTTTCGCCCGCAAGAACTACTTCTACCCGGATATGCCAAAGGACTTCCAGATCTCCCAGTACGACCTCCCGATCAACGGGGAGGGCTGGCTGGAACTGCCTGATGGGCGCCGGGTGGGTATTGAGCGGGCCCACCTCGAGGAGGACACGGGCAAAAGCACCCATGTGGGTGGGGGAGGTCGGATCCACGAGGCCGGTTACTCGCTGGTCGACTACAACCGGGCCGGCGTTCCACTCATCGAAATTGTCGGTGCCCCAGACTTGCGCTCGGCTGAGGAGGCCCGATCCTACGTGGGTGAGCTGCGGGCCATCTTGGTGGCCATCGGCGCCTCCGATGGGAAGATGGAGGAGGGCTCGATGCGGGTGGACTGCAACGTGTCGGTCCGCCCCGTCGGGCAGGCGGAGTTCGGGACCCGTTGCGAAATCAAGAACATCAACTCGCTGCGGTCTCTCGGGCGGGCCATCGGCTACGAGGCCCGCCGGCAGGTCGACTTGATCACCGCCGGGGAGAGGGTCGAACAGCAGACCCGCCACTGGGACGAGGACGAGGGCCGGACGCACAAGTTGCGGTCCAAGGAGGAGGCTTACGACTACCGGTACTTCCCGGAGCCTGATCTGGTCCCGGTGGCGCCGTCCGACGAGTGGATCGACGCCATCCGGGCCGCCCTGCCCATGCTCCCCCGGGAACGCCGCCTCCGTCTGGCCGAGGCGGCCAGTGTCGAGACCGAGGCAGCCGCCCTTACCGTGGAGCGGGGGCTGGACGACCTCGCCGTGGACGCCATCGCCGAGGGAGCTGCTGGTCCCCGGGTCCTAGTTCACGCTGAGAACAACCTGGCCGACGGTGCGGGGAGGTTGGACGCTGCCTCGTTCGCCGCCCTGGTCAAAATGGAGACCGGCGGCGACCTGACGGCCACCCAGGCCAAGACGGTGCTGTCCGTCCTGGTGGCTGACGGGGGCGACCCGGCGATCGTGGCCGCCGATCTGGGCTTCGAGGCAATGGAAATCGGAGAGATGGAGGCCCTCGTGGACCGCCTAATCGCCGAGCACCCGGACGACTGGGCGGCCTTCACCTCAGGCGACGAGCAGGAACGGAAGAAGAAGTCCGGCTTCTTCGTCGGCCAGGTCATGAAGGCGACCAGCGGGCAGGCCGACGGTCAGGCCGTAAACGAGTTGCTGGCCCGCCGGGCCCGTTCCTAGCGCTCGGCACCCACCACCTGCCAGCGGTGGCCGGCGAAGCGGCGGATGAACAGGGCTGAGCGGGCGGCCATGAACAGCCAGATGGCGGCCCAGAGCCAACCGATTCCGAGGCCGGCCAGCCGTCCGCCGACCATGGCGGCCACAGCCAGGACCGCTGAGGTGGCCATAGCCCGGGCCATGAAGCGCTCGTCGCCGGCACCGATCAAGATCCCATCCAGGGCAAACGCGACCCCGCCGAGGGGTGCCATGAGGGCGACGTGAAGGAGTAGGAATCCGGCCAAACCCACCACGTCGGGGTCGCCGGAGAATGCCCCAGCAACCAGTCCACGGGTCATCAGGAGCATCAGGCCGATCAAAGCGCCCGTGGCCACGGACCAACCGATGACCCGTCGCCCCAGCCGGCGGGTACCCGAAACCTCGCCGGCTCCCAGGAGGTTCCCGATCATGGCCTGGGCGGCGATAGCTACGGCGTCCATGATTAGGGCTGACGCCATCCAGACTTGGAAGGCGATCTGGTGGGCGGCTACGTCGACCCGGCCGATCCGGGCCGCCACCGAGGTGCCAACTAGGAACGTGCCGGTCAACGAGAGGTTGCGGACTAGCAGGCGACTACTGACTACCAGCAGCCGCCGGATCGACCTGGCGTGGGGCACTAACGAGGCGTGGTTCCGTCGGACAGCCCGACCCACCCAGGCCAGGTAGCAGGCGGCGCCCAACCACTGAGCTACGACGGTGGCGGCCGCCGAGGCGCCTATGCCGTACCCGAGGCCCACGATGAGGACGAGTTCTACAACCAGGTTCAGGATGGCCGTGCCGACCGCCACCTGGAGGGGTCGCAAGGTGTCCTTGAGCCCCCGCAGGTACCCCACGCCGGCCAGCATGACCAGCATGGCCGGGGCACCCAGCAGGCTGATCCGTAGGTAAATACTGGCCTGGCTGGCTACGTCACCTTCTGCTCCGACCAGCGTCACAATCCGGTCGGCCAGAGCGATGCCGGCGGCGGCCAGCACGACCCCGAGAGCGAGGGCCAGCCAGAGTCCCTGGACGCCCTGGTCAGCGGCCCAGCGGTGCTCACCGGCACCGCTCAGCCGAGCCACGGTGGCCGTCGTCCCGTAGGCCAAGAACACGCAGAGGCCGTAGCCGAACATCAGGAAGCCCGACGCCACCCCCAGCCCGGCCAGCGGCGCCGTGCCCAGGTGACCTACCACCGCGGTGTCGGCTAGCACGTACAGCGGCTCGGCCACCAGGGCCCCGAGGGCCGGAACGGCCAGGCGGAACAGCTCCCGATCGTCGGACCGGAAGTGGGGGCGGGAAGCCATCGGGCAAGGGTAGGTCTGATGGTCGCGGAGACCGCCGCACGGCGGCGCCCGTGGGAGGGCATTTCGACCGGGGGTGCAGGCCCCGGTGGGCGTAGCCTGCAGGTCCATGACGGACGCCATCCACGGGGGAATGAAGCCCCGCAGCCACGAGGTCACTGACGGCCCTAGCCGTGCCCCCGCCCGGGCCATGCTCCGGGCCATCGGCATGACCGAGGACGACTTCTCCAAAGCCCAGGTGGGCGTGGCGTCGTCGTGGAATGAGGTCACCCCCTGCAACATGCCGCTGGATGCCCTGGCCAAGCGGTGCAAGGCGGGGGTGGTGGAGGCCGGCGGGTTCCCGATCGAGTTCAACACCATCGCAGTCAGCGACGGCATCTCGATGGGCCACGAGGGAATGCGGGCCAGCCTGGTGAGCCGCGAGATCATCGCCGACTCCGTCGAGGCGGTCATGCACGCTGAGCGCTTAGACGCTTTCGTGAGCTTTGCCGGCTGCGACAAGTCCCTCCCCGGAATGCTTATGGCGTCGGCCCGCATCAACGTGCCGTCGGTCTTCGTCTACGGCGGATCGATCATGCCTGGCGAGCACCACGACGGCCGCAAGCTGGACGTGGTCAGCGTGTTCGAAGCGGTCGGCGCCCATGCGGTGGGCGACATCGACGACGACGAGTTGCTGGCCATCGAGCGGGCTGCCTGCCCGACGATCGGCAGTTGTGCGGGCATGTTCACCGCCAACACCATGGCCTCGGTAGGCGAAGCCATCGGGATGTCGCTCCCCGGCTCGGCCTCGGCGGCTGCCATCGACGACCGACGGGCCGACGTGGCGTTCGCCAGCGGCCATGCCGTGATGAACCTCCTGCGCCAAGGCATCCGACCCCGCCAGATCATGACCAGGGGGGCTTTCGAGAACGCCATCGCCGTAGTCATGGCCCTCGGCGGCTCGACCAACGCCGTGCTACACCTGATGGCTATCGCCTTCGAGGCCGGAGTGGAGTTGGAGCTGGAGGACTTCAACCGGGTGGCCGCACGGGTGCCCCACCTGGCTGACACCAAGCCGCACGGCAACTACCACATGGTGGACATAGACCGGATCGGTGGCGTGCCGGTCGTCATGCAGATGCTCCTAGACGAGGGCCTCCTGAACGGCGAAGAGGTGACGGTCACCGGACGAACGGTGGCCGAGAACTTGGCCCTGCTGGACGTACCGGCCCCCGACGGGGAGGTCATCCACGCCTTCGATGACCCGATCAACGAGGTGGGCGGCCTGGCCATCCTGCGGGGCACACTGGCCCCCCGGGGCTCGGTGGTCAAGGTGGCCGGCTTGGACTTCGACCACTTTGAGGGTCGGGCCCGGGTGTTTGATGGCGAGGACCTGGCCATGGAGGCTGTGCTGGCTGACCGGATCGAGGCCGGCGACATCGTGGTGATCCGCTACGAGGGACCAAAGGGCGGCCCGGGAATGCGCGAAATGCTGGCTATTACCGGCGCCATGAAGGGTGCCGGTCGCGGCGGCGACGCGGCCCTGGTCACCGACGGCCGGTTTTCCGGCGGAACCCACGGGTTTTGTGTCGGCCACGTGGCACCAGAGGCCGTTGACGGCGGTCCGATCGCCCTAGTTGAGGAGGGCGACCGGATCCTCATTGACGTCGGGACGCACACCATCGATCTACAGGTCGACGAGGCCACTCTGGCCGACCGACGGGCGAACCTGAAGCCGTTTGAGCCTCGCTACCGGTCGGGCTTCCTGGCCAAGTACGCCGCTCTGGCCCAGGGGGCGGAGAAGGGCGCCGTCACCCAGGCCTAGCCCGAGCGGTTCCCTGTCTGGTCAGGACCCCTCCCACAGTCCGGAGGAACGGGCAGCGGAGAGCATGGTCCACGGCTCGGCTGTGGCGGCTGCCGTGGACGACTGCCGGGCCACCCACCGAGGAACTTCGAGCAGCGCCTCCCGGGGTACCTCCAGGCCGTCCCGCGGGGCCACGGCACAGGTTGGGAGGCGAGACAGGGCCTCGGCCATAACCGCCCCATCCTCGTAGAACGAGGGGTCGTGAAGCTGGTGCCATTTGTCAGCTCCCATGATCACCACGTCGTAACCATCGGCCAGGTCGGCCACAAGGCGAGCGTCGACCACGTTGACCTCCAGCCAGGCGTGGTCGGTGGCCACCTGGTCGAGCACCGTCCGGCGTTTCTCCACGGTGGTCCGGCCTCGTTCTTTACCCAGCGGATGGCGAGACAGTGTCCAGACCACACGATCCAGGCCGTGGCGGCGTCGGGCGGCGTCAGCCACGGCCAAATGGGCCAGCGTCGGAGGGTCGAAGGACCCCGGGTAGACACCGTGTCGCACGGCCCCATGGTGGTCGACGGGCCCGTAATAGCGTGGCACCGGTGGTCCGATCAACCGGGCAGGTTGTGGTCACTAGGACTGTCGGCGCATAATTACGGTCCATGCGGCCGTTCCCGACCTCCCCGACCCCCGAGGTAGCGGTACTGCCGTAGGCACGCGCCCCTCCGCCCGACGGTTGCGTGCCTCGACCTCCCGATGAGGGAGGTCGTTTCGCTTTTCACCCGGTCCCCCAAAAGATCATGAGTCCCATGGCCACAGAACAGATGGACGGCGGTCGAGCGTTGATCCGCGCCCTCGAGGAGGAGGGCGTTGAGGTCATGTTCGGGCTGCCCGGCGGGGCAATCCTGCCGGTTTACGACCCGATCATCGACTCGTCGATTCGCCACATCCTGGTCCGCCACGAACAGGGTGCCGGCCACATGGCCGAGGGCTACGCCCAGGCCACGGGCCGACCCGGCGTGGCAATGGTGACCAGCGGGCCGGCGGCCACCAACATCGTCACCCCGCTGTGTGACGCGTACCTCGACTCGATTCCCATGGTGGTCATCACCGGCCAGGTTCCCTATCCGGCGATCGGCACTGACGCCTTCCAGGAGTGCGACACGACGGGCATCACCCAGTCGATCACCAAACACAATTTCCTGGTCACCGAAGCCCAGGACATCCCGCGCACCATCAAGGAGGCGTTCCACATCGCCACCACGGGCCGTCCAGGTCCCGTTTTGGTGGACGTCCCGAAGGACATCGTGGACCCCGGAAACCCGCGGTCGGCCATGACGTGGACCGACGACGTCCAGATCGACCTCCCCGGCTACCACCCACAGGTGGAAGTCGACCCGGAGGGCATCCGAGCTGCCGCCGACCTTCTGCGGGGAGCCGAGCGGCCCGTGTTATACGTGGGCGGCGGGATCCTCAAGGCACGGGCCGTCGAGGCCCTTCGGGAGCTAGCCGAGCTGACCGGCATCAGCGTGGTCACCACGCTCATGGCCCGAGGCGCCTTCCCAGACAGTCACGAGTTGTGCTTGGGCATGCCCGGCATGCACGGAAACTTCACCGCGGTCACCGCCATGCAGGAGTCCGACCTGCTGGTCGCCCTGGGTGCCCGCTTCGACGACCGGGTGACCGGCAAGCTGGACGGCTTCGCCCCCGACGCCAAGGTCATCCACGTCGACATCGACCCGGCCGAACTGGGCAAGGTCCGTCGTCCCGACGTGGCTATACGCGGCGACGTCCGGGTGGCCATCGAGGCGCTGGTCGCCGAGCTGTCGGCCAACGGCACCGGCGATGTGGATCGGGGGGCCTGGCGCTCCCGGATCAGCGGTTGGCAGGAGCGGTTCCCTCTGGCCTACGAGCCGTGGGCGCCGGGCGAGGCCCTGAAGCCCCAGCACGTCATTGAGTGCCTGCGGGACGCCACGCCGGACGACACCATCGTCTCCTCGGGCGTCGGCCAACACCAAATGTGGGCCAGCCAGTACTGGAAGTTCGACCACCCGTACACGTGGATCAACTCGGGTGGCCTGGGAACAATGGGCTTCTCCATCCCGGCGGCTATCGGTGCCAAGGTGGCCCATCCAGACCGCATGGTGTGGGCCGTAGACGGCGACGGCTGCTTCCAGATGACCGGCCAGGAACTGGTCACGGCCACAGTCGAGAACATCCCTATCAAGGTCGCGTTGCTCAATAACTCCTACCTGGGGATGGTCCGCCAGTGGCAGGAGATGTTCTACGACGAGCGCTACTCGGAGGTGTTCCTGTCCAAGGACGTCCCCGACTACCGGATGTGGGCCGAGTCCATGGGGTGCGAGGCCATGCGGGTCGACGATCCCGACGAAGTCGAGGGGGCCATTGCCAAGGCCAACGAGGTGGACGACCGCCCGGTGGTTATCGACTTCCGGGTGGCCGCCGAGGAGAAGGTCTACCCCATGGTCCCGTCTGGGGCCTCCAACTCCGAGCTGGTTGTGCCACCGTTCCAGCAGGACCAGCCCCGATGAACGTCCCGGCGCCCGAGTACCGGTACCACACGCTGGTCGTGAAGGTGGAGAACAGATCCGGCGTGCTGGCCCGGGTGGCCTCCCTGTTTGCCCGACGGGCCTTCAACATCGAGTCGCTGGCCGTGGCGCCTACCGATGACGAGCGGTTCAGCCGGATCACCGTGGTGGTCGACCTGGAGTCAGCCCCGCTGGATCAGGTCATCAAGCAGTTGGACAAGTTGGTGAACGTGGTCGAGATTCGCGAGCTGCACCCCGGCCACGCCGTGGAGCGAGAGCTCATGCTGGTCACGGTGACCGCCGAGCCGGATCGCCGGGACGAGATCGTGGAGCACCTGGACCGGGCCGGGGGCAAGGTGCTGAGCGTGGGAACCGACCACATGATGCTGTCTCTAGTCGGCCCGCCTGGTCGGGTGGACGACTTCGAGGATCTGATGCGCCCGTTCGGGATCGTGGAACTGCAGCGGACCGGCCGTGTAGCCCTGGCGTCACTAGACGACGTCGCTGACTGATTACCGGCCCGCCGGTCCGCCTTGCCGGACCATGGGCCATCGAAAACAACCAGAAACAACCCAGAGAACAGCCAGGAGAACCCCGTGGCAAACGTTTACTACGAGATCGACGTTGACCGTTCGGCGATCGCCGAGCGAAAGGTGGCCATTCTGGGTTACGGCTCCCAGGGCCACGCGCACGCCCTTAACTTGAAGGAGTCCGGAATCGACGTGTGTGTCGGCCTACGCGACGGCTCCTCGTCGGCGGCCAAGGCTGCGGAGGCCGGCCTGGAGGTGCGATCCCTCTCTGATGCCTCGGCCTGGGCCGATGTGATCATGATCCTGTTACCCGACACCGATCAGGCTGCCGTCTACGAGGAGTACATCGCTCCGAACTTGTCAGCCGGCGACGCCCTAGCCTTCGCCCACGGCTTCAACATCCGGTTCGACCTGATCGACCCGCCGGCCGACGTGGACGTGATCATGATTGCCCCCAAGGGTCCCGGGCACCTGGTGCGTCGGACCTACGAGGAGGGTGGCGGCGTTCCCTGCCTGATCGCTGTGGAGCAGGATCCGACCGGGGGCGCCAAGGCCCTGGCCCTGGCCTACGCCGACGGCCTGGGAGGTGCTCGGGCCGGGGTGATCGAGACCACGTTCACCGAGGAGTGCGAAACCGATTTGTTCGGTGAGCAGGTGGTGCTGTGCGGAGGCATGACCGAGCTGGTCCGGAGCGCTTTCGACACCTTGGTTGACGCCGGGTACCAGCCGGAGATCTGCTACTTCGAATGCCTCCACGAGTTGAAACTCATTGTGGACTTGATGTACGAGCAGGGCATCGGCGGTATGCGCTACTCGGTGTCAGACACCGCAGAGTATGGCGACCTTTCCCGTGGGCCCCGGGTGGTAGACGACAAGGTGCGAGCCACCATGAAGGAGATCCTGGGGGAGATCCAGAGTGGCAGGTTCGCTGAGGAGTGGGTGGCCGAGGCTCACGGTGGCCGCGAGAACTTCTACCGGCTCGAGGAGGAGGGCAAGGCCCACCGCATCGAGCAGGTTGGTGCCGAACTGCGGGCCATGATGCCGTGGATCAGCGCCGGCAAGGTTTCGGTTCAGGAGGCCTCTGGCGGCCAGGGTTAATCCCGGGGTCCGATCCGCCGGGGCGGGCCGGTGAACGGTCAACTCAGCCGCTGGACCACCATGGCCATGCCCTGGCCCCCGCCAACACACATGGACTCCACGCCGAACTCCTTGTCGGCGTCCTCCAGGCCATTGAGAAGGGTGGTCATGATGCGGGCGCCGGTCATGCCGAACGGGTGGCCGAGGGCGATGGCCCCGCCGTTCACATTCAGCTTGTCGAGGTCGATCCCGACCTCGTTGGCCGACGGCAGAACCTGAGCGGCAAAAGCTTCGTTGATCTCGAACAGGTCGATGTCGTCTGGGGTCATACCGGCCCGGCTGAGGGCCTGGCGGATGGCCTGGATGGGCCCGAGGCCCATGATCTCAGGGTTCAGGGCCGATACGCCGGACGAGATGATGCGGGCCAGGGGCCTGATCCCCAACTCCTCGGCCCGGGATTCGCTCATCACCACCACGGCAGCTGCGCCGTCATTGAGCGGGCAGGCGTTGCCGGCTGTCACCGTGCCGTCGGGCCGGAACACCGGGTTCAGCTGGGACACCTTCTCGTAGGTGGTGCCGGCCCGGATGCCGTCGTCGGTGGCGGCCACCGAGCCATCGGGAAGGGTGTATGGCGAGATCTCCCGCTCGAAGAAGCCACGGTCCTGTGCGGCCTCAGCCCGGTTCTGTGATCGGACGCCCCACTCGTCCTGGGCCTGGCGAGACACGCCCTTGTGCTGGGCCACGTTCTCTGCCGTTTGGCCCATAGCGATGTAGATGTCGGGAAGCCCCTCAGGGGCGGTCCAATCACCGACCTCGTCGGCGGACCGGTCGGCTGTGCGGCCCTCGGCGTCGGCGAACCGGGGGTTGTGGGGACCGTTGTCAGACACGCCGTACTGGAAGCGGCTCACACACTCCACTCCGCCCGACACGAAGGCGTCGCCCTCGCCGGCCCGGATTGCGTGGGCGGCCATGCGGATGGTCTGGAGAGAGGAGGAGCAGTACCGGTTCACGGTGGTACCCGGGGCCTCTAGGCCTGCCAGCAGGCCAGCCACCCGGCCCAAGTTGTAGCCCTGCTCGCCGCCCGGCTGGGCGGTGCCCCAGATGACATCCTCGACTTGGTCGCGGGGAAGTTCGGGGACCTTCCCGAGCACGTCGTTGATGACAAAGGCGGACAGGTCGTCGGGTCGGGCCTCGACGAGGCTTCCCTTTCCGGCTCGTCCGATGGCGGTTCGGCTGGTGGCGACGATGACGGCTTCGGCCATGGGGGTGGTCCTCTCGCTGGGGACCGTCGGGTAGCGACGGTCCGATGGGCTACCGACCGGTAACCGTACCGATGCTATCCCCGGACCGTCCCCGCGCTCCCACCGGAGTCGGCCGGTCCGGCGTTCACCGGAGCCGGATGAGGGACACCCCATCCCCGATCGACAGGACCACCACGTCTACCCGTTCGTCGGACACCACTCGGTCGTTGAACTCCCGCAGGGCGACCGTGTCGGCGTCTCCCACCGCGGGGTCCAGCACCCGGCCTGACCACAACACGTTGTCCACGACGATCAGCCCGTGGGGAGCCAGCCGGGGGACCAACTCCTCGTAGTAGCCGAGGTAGCCGGTTTTGTCGGCGTCGATGAAGGCGAGGTCCACCACGGTGTCGGCGGGCAGGCCCCGGAGGGTCTCGATAGCCGGTGCGATCACCAGGTCGATGCGGTCAGCGACCCCGGCGGCCTCCCAGTGGTGCCGGGCCACGTCGGTCCACTCCTCGGACACGTCGCAGCACAGGAGACGGCCGCCGTCGGGGAGTGCCCGCGCTATGGCCAGCGAGGAGGTGCCGGTGAATGTGCCCACCTCGACGGCCAGATGGGGTCGGAGGGCGGCCGTCAACATGGAGAGAAAGGCAGCCTGGTCCCGGGCCACCTGCATCCGGGCTTGCGGCCCGAGGGCCGTCGTGGCCTCGGCCAGGGCATGCTGCACCTCGTCGGCCGGCGAGGTGTGGTCGAGTACGTAGCGGTAGAGGGCTTCGTCCAGGAAGAAGGAACGGTGGTCGGCCACTGGACCCTCAGCGACCGTCGATGCTGCGGCGTGGCGCCCAGCCCGGTCGCCGGTTAGCGGCCTCGCCGCCGTCCACCAGCTGTTCCCGGCGTGCTGGCCTGTCGAACATGGGCTCCTCCGACGGCACGGTCGGCCGCTCTACGACGGTAGCCACCGGTCCAGTGGGGGGCCGAACGGGGCGCCTCGGTACCCTCGGGGGCGATTCCTGACGCCGTGTCACGTCCCCGGCCCCCAACGGCCCGGACCGGCGACCACTGAGGAGGAGCACCGTCCATGGGCGACACCCCAACGATCGACCGCCAGCCGGTCGACCCACAGGAGAAATGGCGGCTCCTCATCGGCGGGGAGTGGACGGCGACCTCCGGGACCTACGAGATTGTGGATCCCAACACCACAGCGGTGGTGGGCCACGCCCCGGACGGCACGGTGGCCGATGCCGAAGCGGCCATCACCGCCGCCGGGGCCGCCCTCCCGGGCTGGCGGGACACCCCGCCGGCCGAACGAGGAGCGCTGCTGGACCGTCTGGCCGACATCCTTCGGGAACGGGCGCCCACCTGGTCGACCCTGGTACAGGCTGAGACGGGTTCCACTATCAACGTGGCTGAGACCATGCAGGTCGGCCCGAACCTGGCCGACCGCTACTCGCAGTACGCCGTTCCGCAGAACCTGGATCGGGCCGAGCTTCCGGTCACTCAGGCCTCCTCAGCCCTAGGGCCGGCCGGCCTGGTTGGGGCGGTGGCCCATCGGCAGCCGGCGGGGGTGGTGGCCTGCATCACGTCGTACAACTTCCCGCTGGTCAACGTGGCCGGAAAACTGGCCCCAGCCCTGGCTATGGGCAACACCTGCATCATCAAGCCAGCGCCCCAGGACCCGCTGGGTGTTCTGCGCCTTGGCGAGGCCGTGGTAGAGGCCGGGTTCCCACCCGGCGTGGTCAACGTTCTGACCTCCTCGGGGGTCGACGCCTCAGCAGCCCTGGTGTCCTCCCCCGACGTCAATATGGTCAGCTTCACCGGGTCCTCGGCCGTGGGGAAGCGGATCATGGCCGACGGGGCGGCGTCCATGACCCGGGTGCTGATGGAGCTGGGGGGCAAGGGTGCCCTGGTCATGACGGAGGACGCCGACGTCGGGAAGGCCGTCGGCGCCATCGCCAGCGTGTGGGGATTCCATAGCGGCCAGATCTGCACGGCCCCGACCCGGGTCATCTGCCATCGCAGTCTCTACGACGAGCTGGTCTCCACGCTGGCCAACGTGGCTGGCATGCTCAAGGTGGGCGACGCGATTGAGCGCGACACCCTGGTGGGGCCACTGGTCAGCGAGCAGCAGCGCGACAACGTGGAGGCCTTCGTCCGGGGAGGGGTCGAAGCGGGGGCCACCCTGGTGTGTGGTGGGGAACGCCCAGACCTGCCTGGTTACTTCGTGGCCCCCACGCTGCTGGCCGACTGCACCCCGGACATGCACGCTGTCCGTGAGGAGGCCTTCGGGCCGGTTGTCGTGGTGCTGTCCCACGACGGTGACGACGAGGCCGTTGCCATGGCCAACGACTCGGCGTACGGGTTGTACAGCTACGTGTACGCCGGCGACATGGCCCGGGCCTACCGGATCGCCCGCCGCCTGGAGTCCGGCAACGTGGCCCTGAACAGCGTGGTGCCCCATCCCAACGCCCCGTTCGGAGGATTTAAGGAGTCGGGGATCGGACGGGACCGCGGGATCGCCGGTCTAGAGGCCTACAGCGAGGTGCAAGCCATCTCCTGGCTGGCCTGACCACCTGACGAGCGTCGCGTCGGTCGGCTGCCTCGGTCACCGGTGCGAGCCGGACCAGGGCTAGGTTCCGCTCCGACGGACGATCGAATTGGGGCACGGACATGTTGGAAGCGGGAACACCGGCTCCGGACTTCGCAGTGCCCGACCAGGACGGCACAGTGGTCACCTTGGAGTCCCTGCGGGGCCACTGGGTGGCCTTGTGGTGGTACCCGATGGCGTCCACCCCCGGTTGAACGGTTCAGGGCGGGGGGTTCCGTGACCGAACCCCGGAGTTCGAGGAGGCTGGTGCCGTGGTGCTGGGTGTCAGCTTCGACACCGTCGAGGCGCAGAAGCACTTCGCCGACGACCAGGGGTTTCCGTACCGCCTGCTGGCCGACACCGACCGGACCATGGGCATGGCGTACGACGCCGACCCGTCGGATAACGGGTTTGCCCGGCGCACCACCTACCTGATCGACCCGGAGGGCACCATCGTCCGAACCTACGACCTGCGCGGCGAGGACCTGGAGGCCCACGCCGGCGTCGTCCTGGACGACATCCGAGCCCTGTCCTGAGTCTTCTGATCCGGCGGAGGCAATGGTGACCGCCCCACTGGCTGGGCTGTCGGTGGTGGAGGGTACGGCGTTCGTGGCTGCCCCCACTGGGGGGATGGCCCTTGCCCAGTTGGGAGCCGACGTCATTCGCTTTGACCAGGTGGGGGGCGGGATCGACCACGGCCGCTGGCCCCTGACCGCCGACGGCGTGAGCCTGTACTGGAACGGCCTGAACCGCGGCAAGCGCTCGTTGGCCGTGGACCTGCGCGACCCGGAGGTAAACGACCTGCTGGCCGAGCTAGTCGCCCGGGCCGGCAACTTCCTGACCAACTTCCCGGCCCGGGGCTGGATGGCCTACGAGGAGCTACGGGCCCGCCGGGAGGACCTGGTGATGGTGGCCGTCACCGGATCGCACGACGGGACGACGGCGTTGGACTACACCGTCAACTGCGCCGTTGGCTATCCGGACCTAACCGGCCACCCGGACGACCCCCGTCCGGTCAACAACGTGGTTCCGGCCTGGGACCTGGTGTGCGGCCAGATGGCGGCCCTCGGCCTGGTGTCTGCCGACCGGCACCGTATGCGAACCGGCGAGGGCCAACTTGTGACCATTGCCCTGTCCGACGTGGCCATGGCCGCCGTGGGGTCACTCGGCAACTTGGCCGAGGTTCAGGTCAACGGCCGGGAGCGGGAGGGGGTGGGCAACGCCATCTACGGGGCGTTCGGCCGGGACTTCGCCACCGCTGACGGCCGCCGGATCATGGCGGTGGCCATCACGGCCCGGCAGTGGGCGGCTCTGCAGGAGGCGACCGGGACCACGGAGGCGGTAGCCGACCTAGCCGCCGAGTTGGGCGTGGACTTCGCCGACGAGGGGGCCCGATTCCGAGCCACCGACCGCCTGTGCGACGTCCTGGCACCGTGGTTCGTTGCTCGGACCCTGAACGAGGCGTCCATCGCCCTGGACGCCCACGGCGTCTGCTGGGGGCCTTACCGCACGGTCACCCAGATGCTGGCTGAAGACCCGCGATGCTCGACGGCCAACCCGCTGTTCACCGAGTTGGACCAGCCGCGTGTGGGCACCCACCTGGTGCCGGGCTCTCCTCTGGCCTTCGGCGGACAGGAGACCGTGGACCGAGGAGCGGCGGTGGCCCCGGTCCTGGGGCAGCACACCGAGGAGATCCTGACTCTTGAACTTGGCCTATCGGCGGCAGAGGTGGCACGCCTGGTCGACCGAGGGGCGGTCGCCGTCGCAGGCTGACCGGTCGGGATGGGTGGGGTCAGGCGCCCCAGGTCACCACACGCCAGTCAAGGACGGGCCGGGGAGGGTCGTCGCCCCCCTGGGCGTCGACCTCGACCTGGATGGCTCGGAGCCGTCCCCCCGCTGTCGGCTGCTCGTCGAGCAGCGTGTGGTGGAAGCCCAGAACGTCTTTCTCGAAAACCGGCGCGAGGTGGTCACAAGCCTGCCAACCGAGCACGGTGGCCGTATCGGGGAACATGCGGGTCAGTGAGGCCTGGGCCAGGCCGATGGTGTGGCCGCCGTAGACGAGGCGTCGGCCGTCCGGGCCGAGCACCGGGTCGCGATGTACTGGTGCCTGGTTGAGGGTGAGACGGGCCAGGGCGATGGCGTCGGTGACCGTGTCGCGTAGTCCGTCGGTCCGTCGGGCCCCGACGTTCCAACCCGGCACGGAGGCACCGGCGAGGGGGCTGGCGTCCCAGCCGACGGGGACCCGATCGACCCAGGCTGCCAGGTCGATTTCGGCCTCCACGTCTCCCAGATCGTCGTGGTGGCCGGTGGCGGCATCGGGATTCCGGAACCGGAGCATGGCGCACCGTTCGTAGTCGGCCACCGTGGCGTCGTCGTCCACCCGGACCGTGTGGATGCCGAGCAGGGCGAGACCCCGGGCCGGGCGGTCGTCGCGGCGTGACAGCTCGAGGAGGCCTCGAACCGCGACGGTGGTCCGGAGGGTCTCGCCGTGGCGGACCGGCTGGTGCAGGACCACGCCGCGGTAAAAGAGGTTGGCAAAGACCTGCCGGGTGGCGACCGTGCTCTGTCCGATCGACACATGGAGGACGAGAGCCGGATTGACCAGGGAGCCGGGCTGGCCGGTCACCGCCTCGGCCAGAGGCCGGTTGACCGCGGTGGCCAGCGGGTCACCACAGATGGCCTGGTAGATGGCGGCCTCGCCGGAGCCGATGGTGACGGCCGGTGCGGGGTCCAAGGTCCGGCCGACGGCCAGATCGTCGAAGTAGGGCCCGGGGTCATGGTCCTCGTGGACGGGGGCGGGATCGGACACGGCGACACTCTGGCAGCAACGAGCGGCCGTCGCGTGGTCTTGTCGGAGTGGGCGGAAACACCGCCGTTGTTATTACCCGGTAGTCATCGTAGGGAGGTATCTGACATAGGCTGTGATATCACTAATAACGATAGATAGGTTCTCTAACAATCATTGCGAGTCTCTGGAGCGCGGCGAAGACCGTTTCTACTATCTGACCCTACGGAGTAGGTCACGGCACAACGGAGTGGGATCAGGAGGGGCAACTCGCCCCATCCGATCGGTTCCTCCCCGGAGACCGGAAGGGGCACAAACCATGTCGGACGCAGCGACGAACCTGTACGTCGACCCGCAAACCATGGGCTGGGTGGACGACGTCCTGTGCGCAGGCAAAAGCGACCTGTTCTTCGCCCCGTTCGCTGAGCGTCCCGAGGCCCGGGTCCGACGCGAGGCACGGGCCTCCGAACTCTGCGCGGCCTGTCCGGCCATGGACACCTGTCGACAGCACGCCCGCGACCATCGGGAGCTGGGATTCTGGGGTGGAGAGTCGGAGGCCGAGCGGGCCACGGCCGGCTTTGCCCCAACCACCCCGATCATCGGGCGCCGCCAGGTGGCCGCCCGCCGGGCTGCTGCGGCCCTGGCCGAGACCGGCTGAGCGGGCGACCGTCCATCGACGGTCCCGGTCCCGGAAACCCGCCTCCGTCGACCGACGGTCAGAGCCCTAGGAACCCGCCTCCGTCTACCACCAGTGTCTGGCCGGTGACGTAGCGCGCCAGGTCGCTGGCTAGGAACACCGCTGCCGGACCCACGTCTTCAACGGGGTCACCGAGCCGTCCCAGCGGGGTTCGACGCACCAGCCGCTCCTCGAGGACCGGGTTCGCCTCGCACGCTGCCGACAGAGCGCCGGTCAGCCCCAGCGGGGCGATGCAGTTCACCCGGATCCCGACCGGGCCCCATTCGACGGCCAGGCCCTTGGCCAGGGTGCGTTGGGCGGCCTTCACCATGGCGTAGGCGGGGAGTGAGGCGCTCCCCTCGATGCCCGAAGCCGAGGTCATCAGAACCATCGAGCCGCCCGCCGCCCTGAGGTACGGGTAGGCGGCCCGAGCCCCGTCGAATACGGCGCGCAGGGAGGTGGCCACCAGGGCTTCCCACCGGTCGAGGTCCACCTCCTCCACCGGGCCCGGGGGGCCGGGTGGGGCCACTGCGTTGTGAACCAGGCAGTCCAACCGTCCGTGGGTTGTCACGGTGGACGCAACGGCGGCTTCCAGGTCCTCGGCCGACGTCACGTCACACCGGACGCACCGAGCGTCGTAACCGGAATCCCGGAGCGCGGCGGCGGCCGCCTCGCCGGTCTCCGGTCGGCGACAGGCCAGGACCACGGCCGCCCCGTGGCGGGCCATGGCGGTGGCCATACCGAGGCCTAGGCCAGAGCCGCCACCGGTGACCAGGGCCACCCGGTCCTTAAGGAGGAGCGTCCCGGTCACGGCGACATCCAGACGCCGCCATCGGCGACCAGCGTGGCCCCGGTGAGGGCTGCTGAGGCCGGGTCGGCCAGGAGGCTCAGGATCGGCGCCAGGTCGTAAACCGGATCACCTGGTCGGGCTAAGGCGGAATCGGCCAACGTGGTGGTGGCGACCAGTGGCGCACCGGCGTCGGGTCCGAAGGCCACCTCGGGGGACACTGCGAGGACCGCCGTTCCGATGCCCGCGGATCCCCACTGGCGCGCTGCTCCCTTGGCTAGCGACCGGATCCCCTCGGCGGCCGCCGCTGCCCCGGCGAATCCGGCGGCGCCTCCCAGGGCCACCGTGGGCACCACCCAGGCCAGCCGGGAGCCACTGCCCAGATGTGGTCGACATGCCCGGACCACGGCCAACGCCTCGGCCATCGGGGCCTCGCAAGCGGCCACCCAGTCGGCGGTGGCCTGATCGACCAGGGGAACGGGATCCATGGGGCGACGGGGCACGTGGACGACCAGGTCGGTCCGTCCCAGTAGGGCTACGGCGGCGTCGACGGCTGCTGCCAGGGTCTCTCGGTCTCCGGAGGGGCGCGTGGCCACGGTGGCCACTATGTGCCCCCGGACGACCAGGCCCTCGTGCAGCCCCTCGGTCAGGGGGTCGTCGCCGACCAAAAGCGTTCGGACCTCACCGGCCGTGGGCTCCACGCCTACCACCTCGGTGCGCCAGCCGTCGTGCCCGACCGGGGTCCCTTGGGGATCAGGGGAAGATGCCCCGCTGCTGGTAAACGACCTGGAGCCGACGCAGGGCCACCGCGTAGGCGGCATCCCGTCGCGACGGCGCCTCGAGCTCGGCGCGTAGGTCGGCCACTGCGTCGCAGGCCTGCCACAGGGTGTCCCGGAGCTTGAAGTCCACGTCCTCGAGGCTCCATCGTTGCGCTGAACGGTTCTGGAGCCACTCAAAGTACGAGACGATCACGCCGCCGGCGTTTACCAGGATGTCAGGCAGGACGTCGATCCCCCGATCGGCCAGGACCTGCTCGGCCTCCAACGAGGTCGGGCCGTTGGCCGCCTCCACGACGACCCGGGCCTGGATCTGGTGCACGTTCTCGATCGTGATCTGGTTCTCCAGGGCGGCCGGCAAGAGGAGGTCGGTTGGGACGGCCCAGTAGTCGTCCGGGTCGATCCACATGGCCCGCGGGAAGCCGGCAACCGAGCCGTGCTCCCGGACCCAGTCGGTCAGTTCAAAGGCGTCGATGCCATCCTCGTCGGCGATTGCCCCTCCGTGGTCGGCGACGGCCACCATTCGGACACCGTGGACCTGGAGGATCCGACCGGCGGCTGAGCCCACGTTGCCGAAGCCCTGAAGGCTGGCCGTCGCGCCGGCCAGATCAAACCCCACCTCATCGGCCCAGTGCTGGAGGCAGAACACCACGCCCTGCCCGGTGGCCTTCTCCCGGCCGGGGCTTCCCCCGGTCTCTAGCGTCTTGCCGGTCACGATCCGCTTGACGTTCTGACGCTCGGTCGCGCCGGTGGAGTTGGCGTAGGTGTCCATCATCCACACCATTGACTGGGCGTTGCTGCCCAGGTCGGGGGCCGGGATGTCGTGGTCGGGCCCGATGTTTTCGCCCAGGGCGTGGGTGAACCGGCGCACCACCCGCTCCAGTTCGTCGGCTTCCAGGGTGTTCGGGTCGAACGAGATGCCACCCTTGGCCCCGCCGAATGGGATCTCGCACAAGGCCGACTTCCAGGTCATCCACGAGGCCAGGGCTTTCACCTCGTCCAGGTTCACCAGGGGGTGGAATCGGACCCCGCCCTTGTAGGGGCCCAGCAGGTTGCTGTGCTGGATCCGGTAGCCACGGAACACCCGGTAGGAACCGTCGTTCATCCGGACTGGGAAGTTGACGATGACCTCGTTCTTGGGCTGCGAGAGGATCGACCGAAGGTCGTCGGGGAGGTCGATCAGGTCGGCTCCCCGTTTGAACTGGGCCAGCGCCGTGGCGAAGAGGCTGGTGGTGTCGGTCATCGGTGACCCTTCGGACTTGGCGGGGATCGTCGTTGAAACCTGCTCCGGAAGGGGACGCTAGTCGCCTGTCCCGGCCCGCCGTCGGGCCACCCACCGGGGTACGGCGGCGACTAGGAGCCCGCCGCCCACCGTGGCTACCGCGGCGACCAGCCAGGCCCGTGCGTCGGGTACCACCAGCTCGAAGTAGTCCCGGGGGAAGTCCCAGGCCATGGTCAGCGCGTACCAGCCGCCCATGGCGGCTGCCAGGCCGACCTTCCAGGGCCGCAGGGGTCGGCTGATACCCAACAGGATGACCAGGCTGATGGCCAGCAGCGTGAGGGTGGCCGCGGTGCGGGCTTCGGCCAGTGGGGCTTCGCTCCGTCGCACGACCTCGTAGGCGGTGAAGGTCGCCGCAGCGGCCACCGCTCCCACCGGCGCGGCGTAGCGCAACACCCGGGGGAGGAACCCCGGCCGGACCAGCGAGGCATCGGGGGCCAGGGCCAGGAAGAAGCCGGGAACGCCCACCGAGATCGTCCCGATGAGGGTCAGCTGCTTGGGCAGGAACGGAAACGGCACGCCGAACAGGCCCACTAGGGCGGTCAGCAGGACGGCGTAGGTGGCCTTGGCGATGAACAGGTTGGCCACCCGCTCCACGTTGTTGATGACCCGCCGCCCCTCGGCCATCACCCGGGGCAAGGTGGCGAACCGGTCGTCGAGCAGCACCAACTGGGCCACGGCCCGGGTGGCCGAGCTACCCGACCCCATGGCGATGCCCATGTCGGCGTCCTTGAGGGCCAGGACGTCGTTCACTCCGTCTCCCGTCATAGCCACCGTGTGGCCCCGGGCCTGCAGGGCGTCGACCATGGCCCGCTTCTGGTGGGGGGTGACCCGGCCGAAGACCGCCGAGCCGACCACCGCGTCGGCCAGAGCCTCCGAGTCGTCGGGCAGTGTGCGGGCGTCGACCCCCGTTTGTGCGTCGGGGACGCCGGCCCGTCGTGCCACAGCCGCCGCTGTCTCCGGGTGGTCACCCGAGATGACCTTCAGGGTCACCCCCTGGTCGACGAACCAGGACAGGATCTCCGGGGCCTCCGGCTTCACGGTGTCCTCCAGGAGGACCAGGCACATTGGTAGGCGGGCCGACGGGAGCACATCGGGATCACACGTTCCGGCGGCCGACCGGGTGAGGACCAGGACCCGCTGTCCGGCAGCGGCCAGGTCGGCCACTCGGTCCCGGGCCACGGCCCACTCGCCCTCGGGGAGTAGGACGTCCGGGGCCCCCAGGTGCAGGGTGCCGTGGTCCCCGAAGTCAGCGGCTGCCCACTTGCGGGCCGAGGAGAAGGGAACCACGGCGCCGGCCGACCAGCCGGGGTCGTCCAGGGCGGCAGCCAGAGCGGCCAGGGTGGCGTTGGGTGAAGGGTCGACTCCGGCCATGGCGCCGACCGCAGCTGCCGCCTCGTTCCCACCGGTAGCACCGACGGTCTCCAGGTCGGCGAACGCGATCTCCCCGGTGGTGATGGTGCCCGTTTTGTCGAGGCACAACACGTCGACCCGGGCCAGTAGCTCGATGGAGGCCAGCTCGCGGGCCAAAGCCCGTCGCCGGGCCAGAGCCACCACGCCCACGATGAACGAGAGGCTGGTCAGCAGGACCAGCCCGTCAGGGACCATGGCCACCGCGGCGGCCACCGTGCCCCGGAGGGCTTCTTCCCAACGGTCTTCGGTGACCAGCAGGCGGAGCAGGAGCAGACCGGCGGCTGGAGGGATGATGAGGGTCAGCCACCACAGGATGACGTCAACCCCCGAGCGGAGCTCGCTATCGACCAGCGTGAACCGTCGGGCCTCCTCGGCCAGGGATGCGGCGTACGAGCCGGCCCCAATCCGGGTGGCTCGGTAGTGGCCCGAACCGGCCGATACGAAGCTGCCCGAGAGGACCTCGTCGCCAACTGTCTTGTCGACCGGGTCGGCCTCTCCGGTCAGCAGGGACTCGTCGACCTCCAGCCCGGTGGCCGCCACGACCGTCCCGTCGACCACCACCTGGTCGCCCGGTTCGAGTGCCAGGAGTTCGTCGGCCACCACCTCGGAGACCGGCACCTCGCTGGTGGCTGCCTCGCGGACTACCCGGGCTCGGGGGGCCGAGAGCACGGCCAGGGTGGTCAGGGTGCGTCGGGCCCGTAGTTCTTGGAAGGTGCCGATCACACTGTTGGAGACAATCACTCCGGCGAACAGGGCGTCACCTGGGAAGCCGGCCACCAGGATGACGACCAGCAGGCTGCCCATGATGGCGTTGACTGGGGTGAGGACGTTGGCTCGCAGGATCTGGCTTGTAGTGCGGACCGGGGCGTCGGGTACGTCGTTTACCCGGCCGTCGGCCCGGCGGGTGGCGACGTCGTCGGCGCTCAGGCCGACCAGATCGGGCGATGCAGGGTCCACGGGCGCCGATGGTAGGTCGGGCGGGGCCGCTGACCCGGGCGTGGTCAGGTCCGGTCGTCCTGGAAGGAGTAGCGGTCCTCGGCCATGGTGAGCCGGTGTCGTGGCCCGGGCTGTGACGGGTCAACGCCCTCGTAGCCGGCGTCGCCCTCCCACATGGCCACCGGGCCCTCGTCGGTCCGGGCCATGTGGGTCTCGTAGAAGGCAGGTTCGGCGGCGGTCAGGGCGGTCAGGGCGGTGCTTACGTCACCGAACCCGTCTAGCCGGTACAGGGTCATCCAGGTGGGCGGGGCCAGTTCGATCTCCCCAGCGTCACGGCGGGCCAAGGCGTCGTCGGGTCGCATCCACTCGTGCTCGGTGATCTCGCCCTCGTCGACGGTAACCGGGCCGGCTGCGTCGTCCAGCCGGGCAGCGAAGAAGAAGGTGGCGTAGCGGCGGGGCGTGACCGGCGGGGGTACCCAGTGGGCGAACCAGACCAGGCCTGTCGGGTCCACGACTACGGCGGCCTCTTCGGCGGCTTCGCGTGCGGCGGCCGCAGCGGCCGTGGTCAACTCGTCGATCTGGCCGTCGGCGCTAGCCACGGTGTCCTCCTCGTCGATCCGTCCACCCGGGAACACCCACATCCCGCCAAAGGCGATCTTCGAGTTCCTGTGGAGCATGAGGGCCTCTAGCCCGGTTTCGGTGTCCCGCAGGACGACCACGGTGGCGGCCGGGATGAGTTCCGAGTCCCCGTACTCCTCGTGGTTTCGGGCGTAGGCGTCGTAGCGCCGGTGGTCCCGGTGCCCGGACGACGTCACCGAATCACGCCGGCGGACCGCAGTTGTTTGATTCGATCACCTCGTCCGGTCTCCGCGGCGACCTCGTCGGAGTGCTGTCCCAGGGTGGGAGCCGCCGGTTCTCGGAACTCCGCCGGGGTGCCGTGGAACCGAGTCGGTGACCGGTGGTGTCGGATCCGCCCGGCGGCGGGGTGGTCGAACTCTGAGAACAGGGCGTTAGCCACTACCTGCGGGTCGTGGGCGACCTCGTCCACGAGCCGCACGATGCCGAACGGGACGCCGTTGTTCTCCAGGTGGGCCTCAGCCTCTGTCGTGGTGAGCTGCCGAGCGTTCTCCCGGACCTGGAGGTGGAAGCTCCGGGTCTTGTCGGGGTGTGCTACCCGGTCCCTCACGGTGGCCAGGTCGGGGTCGGAGCTATCTACGCCCATGGCCCGGGCTAGGCCGTGGAATTCCTCGTCGTCGGGAACGGCGACCGTGGCGAACCCGTCGCGGAAGGCAAACGGGGTGTTGTAGGCGGCCACGGCCTGGGGTCCTGAGTGGTCGCCATCCAGGATTACCTCGTGGTCGGCGGCGTCCACGAACATGAAGGCGATGCAGGCGTCCAGCATGGACAGCTCCAGGTGCTGTCCGCCGGAACCCCGCTCCCGGGCTAGAAGGGCGGCTGTGATGGCCTGGCAGGCTGTGTAGGCCGTGACCTTGTCGCAGATCAACTGCTTGATGAGCTTGGGTTGGTCGTCGTGGATGCCGGTTTGGCTGGCCGCCAGCCCCGACTGGCCCTGAATCACCGTGTCGTAGACCCGACGCTGGCTGTAAGGGCCGTCGGGGCCGAAGCCGGTCAGGTCGGCATAGACGATGTCGGGGCGGAGGGCTCGGATGTCTTCGAAGGCCACGCCGAGGCGTTCGGCCACCCCGGGGCGGAAGTTCTGGACGAACACGTCGGCCTCGGCCACCAGGTCGCGCAGGATGGCCAAACCCTCCTCCTGGCGAAGATCCAGCACGATGGATCGCTTGCCCCGGTTAGCTACCTGGAACATGGCCGACACGCCAGCCATCGAGGTCCCCAGCCAGCGGACGACGTCGCCGATGGGGGCCTGCTCGATCTTGATGCACTCGGCGCCCTGGTCGACCAGCATTCCTGTAGCCAGCGGTCCGGTGAGGGCCACCGACAGGTCAACGATACGGATTCCGTCGAGGGGGCCGGGCATGGGGCGACGGTAGCCGTGGCGTTCGACGGTGGATGAATTGGACGATGGGCGCCTACGGTCGGCGGACCCACATGTATCCGGTGATCGGAGGGAGGGGCCGTGATCGAGCAGTTGGAGGGTCGGGTGGCCGTGGTGACCGGAGCGGCGTCGGGCATCGGGCTGGCCATGGTGGAGGCGTTCCTAGGCGAGGGGATGTCGGTCGTGCTGTCGGACCTAGACGGTTCCGGGCTGGACGCCCAGGTGGCCCGGCTGTCGGCCGACGGCGGCGACGTCTTCGGCGTGGTGTGCGACGTAGCCGATCCTGATGCCGTTGTCAGGATGGCCGAGCAGTGCTGGGAGCGGCACGGCGACGTGCACGTCCTGTGCAACAACGCTGGTGTTGGGCCGACTGGACCCATGCTGGCCACCACGCCGGCCGAGTGGAGGTGGACGATCGGTGTCAACGTGCTGGGGGTGGCTCACGGCGTGACGACGTTCGCCCCTCGGATGGTGGAGGCGGGCGTCGGCCACATCGTCAACGTGTCATCTCAGGCTGGCGTGATGACCACTGAGGTCCTGGGCATGTACTGCGCGTCCAAACACGCTGTGGTTGGCTTGTCCGAGGCCCTTTACCGCGAGTTGGAGCCGACGCCGGTTGGGGTGTCGTGCCTATGCCCGGAGTTCGTCCGGACGCAGGTTTTCGACGTGGCCCGGGTCCGTCCGGACTGGGTGGAGGTCGAGGACGGACACGACGCCATGATCCCCGGCCTGTCGGCCATGCTTGAGGAGCGGGGCATCGAGCCGGCTGACGTGGCCGCCCGGGTGGTGGACGCCGTGCGTACCGACCGCTTCTGGGTGTTCACCCACCCGTTCACCGTGGGGTTCGCCGAGAAGCGAATTGAGGACCTCCGGGCCGACCGCAACCCGGAACCCCTGCACTGAGGTCGACCATCAAGGTCGACAACCTTTGGGGCCTCAACCCCCGAGGTCGTAGCGGGAGAAGTCGACCTGACCAGTAGTCATGGCGGCCATGAAGCCCCCATCGATGATCAGGTTGACGCCGTTCACGTAGCTGGCCGCCCGGTCGCTACCCAGGAATAGCAGGGCCGGAGCCATCTCGTCGGGCGTGGCCGGTCGGCCGATACCGGCGTCGGTGGCCATCTGGATAGCCCCCTCGCCCATGGCTTCCCGGAAGTCGACCAAGATCTTGGTGTCGGTTACGCCGGGGCAGATGCTGTTCACCCGCACCCCGGCCTTCACGGCGGTGGTCGACCGCCACATGGTCCAGTACTGGACGCACTCCTTGGAGAAGCTGTAGCCGTCGCCGAGCAGTTCCTCGCGGCCGTCCAGCCAAGTGTCGCCGTCGGCGAAGCTATCGGCGGCCATCAGTTCGGACAGTTCGGCCACGTGGTTGGTCCACCCGCCGCCGGCCAACGAGGCGACGCTGGTGATCGAGCCACCGGGGGCGATGCGGTCGAAGATGGCCTCGGAGAGGTGGCGGAGGCCGAGGAAGTTGACCCGCATGACGGTGCGGGCGTCGAAGCGGGTGCCACCCGGGATTCCGGCGCAGTTCACCAAGGCATGGATCCGGTCAGGCAGGTCGGCCAGCACGACATCGATAGATGCAGGGTCGCCAATGTCGACCCGGTGGGCGGAGGCCACCGGGCCAGCGACGTCGACGATGTCCACAGCGTGGACGTCGGCGCCCAGAGTGTCCAGCAGGGCCACCGTCTCGGCGCCCATACCGGTGGCGGCGCCGGTGACCACCACGGTCCGGCCGTTGTAGTCGAGAGGATGGGCCATGGTCGGTTCTTTCATCTCCGTTGGGTGGGGCGTTGAGGGCGTGGCGTTCAGAAAGGAGCCCGGTCGAACCACGCTGACTCCTCGCGGAGTCGGCGGCTGCGCCAGCCGTCGGCGGTGCGGACTAGGTCATGGTGGTACCAGCCGCCGGTGAACCAGGTATCGCCTCCGGCCAGGCGAAGCGGGTTGGTGAACACCGCCGTGACCCGGGCCTCGTCACCATCCACGACGGCGTCCACGTTGCCCACCAGATGCTGGGTCATCTCGAAGCCGGACAAGGCGGCGTCCAAGAAGGCCACGACCTCGTCGACCGTCCCGGCGGTGCCACCGGCCGACGTGTAGTCCACCTCAGCGTCAGCGGTGAACACCGACCGGTAAAGGTCCCAGTCCCGCTGATCCACGGCCGTGGCGTAGCGGGTCAGCAGGTCCTCGATAGCGAGGCGGTCAGTGAGGGCGTCAATCCGGTCGTCGGGCACCCCCCGAACCTAGGAGGTGGTCGGATCGGGATCCGGATCGGGCCGCCTGGCGATCCCCGGCCTAGGTTCGAGGACCATGGACCTGGCTGAAATCGACCTGTCGAACGTGGACCCGTTCTGGTCGGGACCGATGGCCGACCGAGAGGCCGGGTTCGCCACCCTCCGACGGACGGACCCGATCCGGTTCTTCACTGAGCAGGAGACCGAGTTCCTGCCGGCAGGACGCGGATACTGGGCGATCACCCGTCATGCCGACGTGGTCGAGGCCAGCCGCCATCCTGAGTGGTTCTGCTCAGGAGAGGGCACCAACATCACCGATCTGCCACCAGAGTTCCGTGAGTTCTTCGGTTCGATGATCACCATGGACGATCCCCAACATGCTCGCCTGCGAAAGGTGGTCTCGGCGGGTTTCACGCCGCGGATGATGCGGTCCCTTGAGGAAGGCGTGGAGCTGACCGCAGCCGGGATCATCGACAGGGTGGCTACCACGGGCTCGTGCGACTTCGTGACGGAGGTTGCGGCACGCCTGCCGCTGGCGATCATCTGCGACATGATGGGCATCGCTCCCGACCGCTATGACGAGGTCTTCAACCACTCGAACGTCGTTCTAAGCCAAGGGGATCCCGAGTACATACCGCCTGGTGCCGACCCGTTGGAGTCGCTTCTGGGTGCCGGGGCAGGCCTGGCGGCGATCATGCGCGAGACATCTGAGTCCCGACGCGGTGGAGACGGTCAGGACCTGACGTCGTTGCTCGTCAACGCCGAGGTGGACGGAGAGAGGCTCTCGGCCGACGAGCTGGCGTCCTTCTTCGTGCTGCTCTGCGTGGCGGGCAATGAGACGACCCGAAACGCCATCTCCTGGGGCCTGCACTACCTGACCGAAAATCCCGACCAGCGCGCCCTCTGGCAGGCCGACATCGATGGCGTTACGCCGACCGCCGTCGAGGAGATCGTCCGGATTTCCAGCCCGGTAATCCACTTCCGTAGGACGGTCACCACCGACGGTGTCCGCCTCGGCGACCACGAGTTCTCGGCCGGGGACAAGGTGGTGCTCTGGTACAACTCGGCCAACCGGGACGAGGAAGTGTTCACCGACCCTGACCGCTTCGACGTCACCCGGGACCCCAACCCCCACGTCGGCTTCGGAGGCCCGGGACCCCACTTCTGCCTCGGAGCCCATCTGGCCCGCCGGGAGATAGGCGCGATGTTCCGCCAACTGTTGACCCGACTACCCGACATCGAGGCCACCGACGAACCGGACCGGCTCAGGACCAATTTTGTGAACGGGATCAAGCACCTACCCTGCTCCTACACCCCGGCCTGAGCCGGCGGACGCCGGTCAGCCAGAGCTGCCGTGACGGGCGTCGACCATGGCCACCATGCCGTCACGCCACGCCACGGTGCACGGTCCAGTCAGCGACCGTCGACGGGTTGGGTCCGCCGCGCTGCCCGGCTGGCTACCCGGTAGGTCGTAGTACGTGAGTTGCGGTTCGATGTCTAGGTGCTCCCCGAACAGGGCGCACCACTGCTCGGGGGTGACCGCCTCGTCGCCGCACCAGTTCACGATGGTGGCCGGTGCCGACGCAGCATTCAGGAGGGGTGCCACCTGGGCAGCCAGGTCGTCCTCGTGGATCGGGCTGTAGGGGCCGTCGACGGGATTCCGCAGCCAGACCGCTTTTCCGGCGGCCACCGCGTCGCCGTGGTAGGCGGGTAAGCCACCGTTGGGGCCGTAGCTGGCGTTGATGCGAGCGATGGTGGTGGGCAGGCCCAGAACTCGGGCCATGGTCCGAGCCACCGCTTCCTGGGAGACCTTGGAAACGCCGTAGGTGGGGCTGTGGGGTGCCCGGGGATCGCCCAGTGGGTCGGTCTCCGTGTAAAGGTGCAACGGGTCCTCATGGGCCCGGTACACGGAGTTGGTCGATGCGATGAGGGCCGCTTCGGCGGACCGGCAATGAGCCATGAGCAGGCCGGTGGCCTCGGCGTTGGCCCTCAGCGCCCGGTCGTGGTCGTCGTCGGCTCCCTGCCAGGCGGCAAAGTGCACAAGATGGGTGAAGTCGGTCGGCAGGTCGCCGAAGTCGCCGGTGGCTAGGTCTGCCACGTGGGGGTGGACGCCGATGCCCTCAGCCCGTTCCCGACTGCCGTCGGCCGAGTAGCGGGCCACCCCCCACACCTCGTTGTCCCGGGCCAGAAACCGGGCGACCGGGTGGCCGATCTGGCCAGTCAGCCCGGTGACGAGGATCCTGCGATCGGACAGCACGGCACCGACGCTAGGACGGGTCCGGCAGGCGGGTGACACCCAGGGCGAATTCGCCGGCCGCCGCGTAGAAGAGCCACCGTTCCTCGCCATCGTCGAACACGAACGGGTCCCGGAGGCCATTCTGGGGTCGGAAGGCTGGCCCCCGGACGGTCGGCTCCACCGGCCGGTCGGCGCCCTCCCAGGGTTCCACCGGGCGGAGAACCTCGACTGGTTCAGTCGGTGTCCAGGTCATCCAGTCGCCCCGAAGATCGACCCAAGCCTCCAGGATCCGCTCCGGGGCGTCGCCGGCCCTCGTGAACCAGATCCGGAGGCGGTTTCCATCGACCAGCACGCCGCTGTGACGGATCTCGGGGTCGTCGAACAAGGTTGGCCCGTACTCGTAGCCCGTGGCCCCGTCGGCCGACCGGACCAGTTGGGACGGCATGGACAGCCCGTACCACCACCCGTCCCAGGCGAAGCCCCGGTGGTAGGAGGGTGAGATCGCTGGGCCGTCGGCCAACGGGGTGAACCGCCTCCCGTCGGAGGAGGTGGCCACCAGGGTGTGCTGGTCGTAGACCGGATAGATGCCCCACGACGGCAGATGGCCCGCGGCCTCCGGGGACGCATGGCCGTGGAAGGTCATCCGGAGGGTGCGGCCGGCATTGTCAACCTGTACGTCGGGCGACGCCACGTGGCGGTTGGGGTGGTCGACGGGAAGAGCTGGCGCCGCATCGTCCATGTGGAGGACGTCGGTCGACACGAGGTGCCACGGGCCAGTGGGGTGCTCGGCAGCGGCCAGCCGGATTGACGCCCCGCGGTGGTGGGCGAAGTAGAGGAGGTAGGTGCCCGGAGGATCGGGGAGCCAGGTCGGGCAGCGCAGCACCGACGGCCCTTGCACGTTGAAGTCACCATGCTCGGTCGGCACGCCGTCCAGGCCTGTGGGAACAACCACCTGTCGTTCGGTCACCGCGCCTCCCAGGCAGTGGGTAGGGACGGTGGGGAAGTACCGTCGGCCCGACCGTACGGGAGGGGGCGTGACCATGCTGGATCGAGACGGGGTTGCCGCGCTGCACGACCTGACCGGTCGGGTGGCCGTGGTGACGGGTGGTAGCCGCGGGATCGGTCGGGCGGTGGCCGAGGCCTTCGCTGCCCAGGGCGCCTCGGTGGTGGTGGCCAGTCGCAAGGCCGAGGCCTGCGACGAGGCGGTAGCCGCCATACGGGCCGTCGGCGGCGAGGCGCTCGCCGTACCGACCCATGTGGGCAATCTGGATGACCTGCGGCGTCTGGCTGATTCGGCGGCCGGCGAGTACGGCGGCATCGACATACTGGTCAACAACGCCGCCAACCCGGTGGCCCAGCCCATTGGGGAGATTACGGCTGAGGCCTTCGCCAAGTCGTTTGAGGTGAACGTGCGGGGGCCGCTCTTCCTGTTCCAGGCCTGCCTGCCCCACCTACTGGCCTCCGACCACGCCTCGGTGGTGAACGTAATCTCGGCTGGGGCCTTCCTGAGTACCCCGGGAGTGTCGATGTACGGGGCCGGCAAGGCGGCCCTGCTGTCATTCACCCGGTCCATGGCCGCTGAGTACGCCGCCCGGGGGATCCGGATCAACGCCTTGGCCCCCGGAGCCACCGACACCACCATGGTTCGCAACATCGGACCGGAGGCGTTGGCCTCCATGGCCCGGGCCAGCCACCTGAAGCGTCTGGCAGACCCGGACGAGATGGTGGGGGCAGTTCTCTACATGGCGTCGGACGCCGGGAGCTTCATGACCGGCCAGTGCCTCACCGTCGACGGAGGGATGGTCCCCGCCCGGTGACCGACCGGTAGGGTGGCTGTCTGATCTGACGGTCCGTCAGATCCTTGTTCGCCTCTCCGCCGACCCACCGGGAGCAGACCATGGCCGGCCACCTCGCAGGAAAGAACATCGCCGTCACCGGCGCTGGGAACGGCATCGGCCGGGCCATCGCCCTGGCCTGTGCAGGCGAAGGGGCCAACGTGGTGGTGGCCGACTACGGCGTGTCCATAGAGGGCAGCGACCCGTCCAGCGAGGTAGCCGATGCTGTGGTGGCCGAGATTGCCGCCGCCGGTGGCACGGCGATCGCCGTGGCCGGAGACGTGTCCCAGATGGAAGTTGGCCAGCGCATCGTCGACACGGCGGTCGAGAACTGGGGGACCATCGACGGCGTAGCCTGCGTGGCCGGCATTGTCCGCGAGCGGATGCTGTTCAACATGAGCGAGGAGGAGTTCGACCACGTGGTCGCCGTCCACCTCAAGGGCCACTTCACCCTCTACAAGGCGGCCTCGGCGGTCATGCGCAAGCAGGAGACGGGTGGCAGCCTGGTCGGATTCACTTCCGGGGCCTTCGTGGCCTCCACCGCCCAGGCCAACTACTCGGCGGCCAAGGGCGGGATCGTTTCCCTCACCCGGAGCGCGGCATTCGCCCTGCGCCGGTACGGCGTGAACGCCAACTGCATCGCTCCGGCCGCCATGACCCGTATGTCGGAGAACGTGCCGTTCGAGATCGAGGCCGGCGGCCCCGAGGCCATCGCCCCGCTGGCCGTATTCCTCATGTCGAACGCCGCCCGGGACATCACGGCCCAGATCTACACGTGCACCGGGAAGCGGATCGCCGTCTGGAACCAGCCAGCTGAACTACGCCACATGTTGGCCACCGACGGCGAGATGTTCACCGTCGATGAGGTGGCCGAGAAGCTCCCAGCCGATATCGGCGTCGAGGAGATGCCGATGTTCGCGGACCTGGAACGTCGGATGAAGGAAATGGCCGAGAAGAAGGCAGCCGAGGAGTCCGGCGCGGCGTCCTAGGCGTCGTCGGCGGCTGGCCTACCCTTCGACCATGGGCGCACCCCCTTACGTAGATGGCCACGGCCTGCTGGCCGGCAAGGTCGTCGTGGTCACCGCAGCGGCTGGGGCCGGCATCGGCTCGGCCGTGGCCACCCGGGCCGTCGAGGAGGGCGCCACGGTGGTCGTCTCCGATGTCCACGAGCGACGCCTAGCCGAAGCCGCCGACGCCCTAGAAGCCCTCGGCGGGAGCCGACCGTTGGCTTGCCTGTGCGACGTCCGGGACGAGGCCCAGGTCCAAAACCTGCTGGACGCCGCGGTGGCCGAGCACGGTCGCCTCGACGTGCTGGTCAACAACGCCGGCCTGGGGGGCGACACTCGCCTGGTCGACATGGACGACGAGGAGTGGGACCGGGTCCTAGACATCACCCTGACCGGCACCATGCGGTGCACCCGGGCCGCCCTGCGGATCATGGAGGCCCAGGGCCACGGCGTGATCGTGAACAATGCCTCGGTGGTCGGCTGGAGGGCCCAGGCCGGACAGACCCACTACGCGGCGGCCAAGGCCGGCGTGATGGCCCTAACCCGGTGCTCGGCCGTGGAGGCCGCAGGCTCGGGTATCCGGATCAACTGCGTGTCGCCCAGCCTGGCCATGCACCCCTTCCTGGCCCGGACCAGCAGCGAGGAACTTCTGGCGTCGCTGGTCGACGGCGAGGCGTTCGGCCGGGCTGCCGAACCGTGGGAGGTGGCCAACGTGGTGGTGTTTCTGGCTAGCGACTACTCGTCGTACATGACCGGCGAGGTGGTGTCGGTCTCCAGCCAGCACCCCTGATCTGGTTTATTGAGCTCAGACGAGCCGCCAGTCGGACTTCCAGTCCGAGTCGTCGTCGGCCAGCGTCTCGGCCCGCCCCGACCGCGACAGGGCCAGCAGGTGGGCGTACACCGAGGCACCGGCCGCCAAGTGCAGCTTCTCGTCCACGTCGGCGTACATCTCGGCCACCAACGAGGTGATGTCCCGGGGGCCGTCGGCCAGAGCGTCGACGATCTGGCGCTCCCGCATCTCCCGGTGCTCCACGAGGGCCGCCACGTAGGGCACCGGATCAGTGATGGCCGGGCCGTGGGTTGGGCGATAGGTCGTCTCACTCCGGTGCAGGAGCCGACGCAGATTGGTCAGGTAGTCGTTCAGGTCGCCGTCGGGGGCCGGAATCACCGAAGTCGACCAGCCCATCACGTGGTCGCCGGTGAACAGCGTGGCCTCCTCCCGGAGGGCGAAGCACAGGTGGTTGGAGATATGCCCGGGGGTGTGCAAGGCCTCGAAGGTGAAACCATCGCCGACGATCACGTCGCCGTCGACGGTCGCCACGTCAGGTACGAAGTCAAGGTCTCCGGAGCCCTCGCCGTCCTCTGACTCCGGCTCCTGGTCGGCCTCCAGGGCCCGGCGGACCCGTTCCTCGTGGGCCCGAACGGCCTCCTCCGGGTGGGGTCCGAACCCGTAGGAGGGGGCGCCAGTGGCCTCCCGCACGGCGGCCGTCGCGGGGGAGTGATCGGGGTGGGTGTGAGTGACCAGCAGGTGGCTTACCCGCTGGCCTTCCGCGGCCCGCAGCACGGCGGCCACGTGGTCGTCGTCGTCGGGCCCCGGATCGATAATTGCCACCTCGCCGCCCGACGGCGGGCCCACGAGAAACGTGCCCGTGCCGTGGTAGGTGAACAGCGACGGGTTCCGGGCCACGACCCGTCGAACCAGGGGCGAGACCTGCTCGACCTCCCCGTAGGGAGGAGGGTCCTCGGTGCGGTAGGTGGGGGCCACGACCCGATCTTGCCCGATGGGCGGGCCTACAGGGCGACACCGGCCCGGCCACCCAGCGTCAGGTGGCGCACTCCGACTCGCCGATCTCGGCCACGTAGGGGCCAGTCTCGTCGTAGTCCACGTAGAACTCGGGCGCCTCGTCCGGGGTGGGGAATTCGTCCAGGTCCTTGAGGTCGACAGCCACCTCCTTGGCACCACCAGACCGTTCCAGCCAGTCCACGAAGCGTTCGCCGGCCTGTCGCTCGCCGGCGAACCGGCGCACGACCCGAACCGTGGCCTCGGCGGCGTTCTTAGCCGGCAGGCGCAGCGCCTTCTGGCCAAAGTGGATCTGCTCCTGGCCGACGTAGCCGCCCAACAGCATCTGGTATCCGGGAGCGGGCTGGCCGTGGGCCCGGCGTTCGGCTCCGAAGAAGCCGATGTCGGCTGCGTGGTGTTGTCCGCAGCTATTGGTGCAGCCCGAGATGTTCATCCTGACCCCGCCCACCTCGGCCAGGCCGGCCTCGTCGAGGGCGGCGCCGATGGCGCTGGCTAGGCCCCGGCTTTGGGTAACGGCCAGGTTGCATGTATCGGCACCCGGGCAAGCCACGACGTCCCGGGAGAGCTCGGCGCCCGGTTGGGCCATGTCGGCGGCCACCAGTCGCTCGTAGAGCACCGGGAGCTGGTCCTCGGTGAGGTCCCGCAGCACCAGGTTCTGTCGGTTGGTAACCCGGACGTCCACGTCTAGATCCCGGACCATGGCCGCCACGGCCCGGAACTGATTCGAGGTGACGTCGCCCAACTCGCACCAGGCGTACGCCGAGACGGTGCCGTTGGCGGCCCCTCGAACCACGTTGGCCTCCATCCAGCGGTCGTAGTCGTCCTTGGCGCCCAGGGTTACCGGAGTCCCCTGGCCCATAGCCGTCGGGGTGACGCCGTCGGCCACGCCGGCCGGATCGTCGCCCCATTCGGAGACCACGGGCGGTACGCCGCCCGGCCAGGAGGCTGAGGCGGGCAGCAGCTTGCGGGTGGCGACCACCCGGCGTCGAACCTCGTCGATGCCCAGCTGGTCAACGACCCACTTGAGGCGGGCCCGCAGCTTGTTGTCCCGGTTGCCGGTCTGCTCGAACACCCGGAGCACCGACTCAATTGTGGCAAGCAGGTCTTCGCGGGCGGTGAAGTCCTCCAGAGCGAGGGCCGGGAACGGGGTGGTGCCCAGGCCGCCGGCGATGTACACCCGGAAGCCCCGCTCCACGCTGCCGTCGTCAAACGTGCGTGTGGCGGCCACCACCCCGACGTCGTTGAACATGGCCTGGCCGCAGTCGGTGTCGCAGCCTGAGAAGTTGATCTTGAACTTCCGGGGCAGGCGCTGGGCCAGCGGGTTACGGACGAAGTGCCGGTAGGCCGCCTCGGCCCACGGCGTGACGTCCAGGATCTCGAGGGGGCAGGCGCCGGCCAGGTGGCAGCCCTGCACGTTGCGCACCGTGTCGCCGCAGGCCTCCCGGGTGGTCAGACCGACCTCGGCCAGCTTGCGCATCACGGTGGGGATCTCAGCCAGCTCCACGAAATGGAACTGGATGTTCTGTCGGGTCGTGATGTGGCCCCAGCCGCGACTGTGCTCGTCGACCACGTCGGCCAGCAGGTCCAGCTGGCCGGCGGTCATGGCGCCGTACGGGACCTTGACCCGGACCATCTGGTTGGTACCACCCTGGCGTTGGCCGTAGATGCCGTTGTTCAGCCGGAAGACGCGGAACACATCCTCGGGAACGCGTCCGGCCTGGTAGTCGGCGAGCATCTCCTCGAACTTGGTGATGTCGGCTGCCATCTCGGGATTGATGGGGGAGACCTCGGTGGGGTCGGTGAGCTGGGTCATGGTCGACTCTCTAGGGTCAGGCCGGTCAGCGGGCAGGGGGTTCGGCGAGAGCAAGGTCGGCGACCAGGCGGTCCAGTTGGGCCTCGTCGGTTACGTCGAGCGCAGCCACCGACCCGACCACCAGAACAGCGGGTGCGTCGACCGGTCGACCGTCCAGGTCGGACAGGGTGGTGCGAAGGGTGTGCTGGGCCTGGGTGGTGGCTGACTGAATGGCGGCCACCGGGGTGTCGGGGTCCATGCCGGCGGCCAGTAGCCGTTCGGCGATGGCCCCGGCACGCGAGGCCCCCATCAGGACGACCAGCGTGGTTCCCAGCTGGGCCAGGGCGTCCCAGTCCAAATGGCGGGCCGCCGCGGGGTCCTCATGGCCAGTGACCACGGTGAAGCCACTGGCGTGGCCCCGCATGGTGACCGGGATGCCGGCAGCGGCCGGACCGGCGACTGCCGAAGTAATGCCAGGGACGACGGCCACATCTACGCCGGCCCGTCGCAGTGCTACGGCCTCCTCGCCGCCCCGTCCGAACACGAACGGGTCGCCGCCCTTGAGGCGAACCACGGTGTCGACCCTGCGTGACGCCTCGACCAGCATCTCGTGTATACGGGCCTGGGCGTCGGCCGGGCCGCCGGGACGCTTGCCTACGTCGATGACCTCGGCCCACGGGGCAACCAGGTCCAGGATCCGGGGATCCACCAGGCGGTCGTGGACGACCACGTCGGCGGATTCCAGTAAGCGCATGGCCCGTACGGTCAGCAGTTCCGGATCGCCGGGGCCGGCGCCCACCAAGTGGACGGTCATAGCGACGCTCCGTCGACCAGTGGGCCGTCGAGACCCAAGGCGGTGCGTAGGCGTGCCCGAGCACCGTCCCGGTCGCCAGCTCGCACGAGGTCCAGCAGGTCGTCGTCCAGGGCATCGACCCAGGCGGGCGACTCGCTGGTGCCGGTGGACTCCCGGAGTTCGGCCCGGACCTCGGTCGCTAGAGCCAGCACGGTCCCGTGCTCTGGTCCGATGGCGCTGTCGATGGTGCGGCGGAGCCAGGCGGCTACGGCCGGGCTGCGGCCATTGGTCGACACGGCCACCTGCAGGTCGTCGCGCCTGCTCACAGCGGGCAGGGTGAACGAGCAGTGGGCGGGGTCGTCGGCGCTGTTCAGCCACACGTCGGCCGCCTCGGCGTCCCAGTAGACCTGCTGGTCCACGGCCTCGTGTCCAGTGGCCGTCACGGCTAGGCGGTACGAGGTGACCTCGCCGCGACGGTAGGGGCGCTGGTGCCACCGGACCCGGTGGTCGTCGGCGATCTCGTCGACCGCTTCGGGGGCGACCACGGTGACCTGGGCGCCGGAGGCCAGAAGGCCAGCGACCTTGCGGGCCGCCACGGAGCCCCCGCCCACCACCAGGGCGCGGCGGCCCCGGAGATCGAGGTTCACGGGGTACGGGGTGGCGTTCATAGGGGGAGGGGTTCGGTGAAACCTGATAG